>OFMX01002056.1_pt1 | contig 12910 bp, 6 predicted proteins | sample 1541901 | NCBI WGS metagenome assembly OFMX01 (sample SAMN04209222, study PRJEB22552) | human gut metagenome | biome: gut; material: feces | host: Homo sapiens | place: USA: Oklahoma | reverse complement strand
ATGTTGTAGGTCATTATGCGGATGATCCTGCCTTTGGGTGGAATGACTGCCTTGTCTCCGTGCTCGTCGTTGTAATTGTCGTCGTTGGTGCATGAAACGACAATCAGGAGCAGCGCCCACAGACATATAGTCTTTTTCATAGTCTTTCGTTTGGTTTAAAAATTTGTTAGTCGGATCAGAATGCCCATACTTCGGCGATGCAGGTCTGGTAGAGGTCGGCCTGCGTGGCGGTGACGAAGATACGGAAATAGCGCCCCGTTGCCTTGTGGTCGAGGTATACCGTGTTCTCGATCCGGTTTTCGACGGTAAAGGTCCCTGCATGGGTCCAGTTTTGGTTGTCGTCGCTCACGTCGATGTTGAAGATACGCGGGTTGCCGCTGCTCTTGGGAACGTCGGAGCCTTCTTTGTCAGACCGTCCGCGGATTGTGAGTCCGTGCAGTTCCTTGGGTGCGCCCATGTCGACGGCGATCCAGTGCGGCGGGCCGGGTTTGGCGTTGCGCCACTGCGTACCCCAATAGGTGTTGTTTTCGCCGTCGATGATCGAAACGGCCAATCCGCGGTTGGGGTAGGTTGATGTCGCTTCAGCCTCCTGCGTCGAGAACCCGGCGATCGACCAGCCGCTCCTGTCGTATCTCGGGAACGGATTTTCGGTGTAGTAGCCGTTGATGCGCAGGTAAGCCGTCTGCAACGATTCGTTGACGGCCAGGTCGGGTGTCACATTCTCGATCCGTACCGGCAGCAGGAAGACGCCCACGCCGTCGAACGCCTGGCTGTTGATGGCGATCCGGATGGGCGAGGAGATGTATTTCCCGTTAGGAATCACGGCTTCGAGGTTCTCGATCGTGTAGCTTCCATCAAGCATCATCGGGTAGTTGCTCTGGTGCTTCTGATTGTAGGTATCCACCAGTTCGGGGGCGACGCGAAATTTGACCGTCACATCGCATCCCGGGTTGCGGATTCCGCTCAAGTTGGCGTAGACCATGAGCGACGTGTCGCGTTCGAGCGGGAATGAGAGTGTGTTCTTGGAGGCGTCGTCGACGGCGTTGACCGTGTAAATACGCGTATAGTTCTCGGGGTTGTCCACGTTCAGGTCGTCCTGAATCGGGTTTTCGCAGGCTGCGAAGAGCGTTCCGCAGCAGAGGACAGCCAGGTATTTCGTAAGTTTCATAGTCGTTATTCGTTTTTACGGTTACCATCCGGGATTCTGGACGATCTGCGGATCGCGGTTGATTTCGGACTGGGGAATGGGGAAAAGGTAGAACTCGGGCCGGAACACGCGGGTTTCGAATACGGTTTTCTCGTAGAACGCCTCGTCGGTGAAGCTGTTGCCTGCGTCGACGTTCATGCCGTAGAAGGGTCCTCCGTCGGTCTGGTCGGCGATCAGCCAGCGGCGGGTGTCGAAATAGCGCAGTTGCTCGAAGCAGAGTTCGATGCGGCGTTCCAGCCGGATCTGCTCGCGCATTTGACTCTGGTTGAGATCGCTTTGGACCGGTCCCAGGCCGCCGCGCTCGCGGATTTTGTTCAGGTAGGTTTCGATGTCCGCATTCCCGGGATCGTATTCGTTGAGTGCCTCGACGTAGTTGAGCAGTATCTCGGCGTAACGCATGATGACGAAGGGACGCTTGATGTAGTTGCCGTTCTTGGGATTGGACGAGGGCGAAACGTTTTTGATGGCGATGTATCCCGAACGCGGGAAGTCCCACGTGCCTTTCTTTCCCGATCCTCCGGTGTAGTAGAGCTGGATGCGGGTTTTCTGATCGCCGATCCAGTAGGCGCCGTTGAAGCAGATGTTGACGTAGAAACGCGGTTCACGATTGACGAACATGTTGCGCGTACCGGCGGGAGCGAATACCCAGCCCGATTTGGGGTCGGAGTAGTTCGCCTTCGAATAGCCGCTCTCCTTGTCCGGGGTAATGGCCGTGCCGTCTTTCATGCGGAAAGCGTCGACCAGTTGCTGGGTCGCCCCCATGCTTTCATAGCCGCTGAACTGCCGGGGTGAAGCCGACCGTTCCCAATGTTTGAGGTAGTTGCTGATGCGGACCATCATCACCTCGCTGTTCCAGTTCTCCAGGAAAACGTTGCGGCAGGACAGGTAAGGGTCGAGCGTTCCGTCGGTGTGGTACTCCTTGTAGAGGTCGAAAATTCCCAGGTCGATGACATCTTTTGCAGCCTGGGCGGCCTTGTTCCACTTTTCGGGGTCTTTTCGGGTCGAAAAAAGGTGTTTGCCGTCCGTGTTGACCACGTTGGCGTAGGCCGGGTTGCCGTTGAACTGGTCGCTGGCGGCCAGCAGCAGTACGCGGCTTTTGAGTCCCATGCACATGGCCAGTGTCGCCCGGCCGTAATCCTTGTCGGCCTGCACGGTGAAGTGCAGCGGCAGGCGGTTGTTGTCGATCATGTCGTCCAGTTCGCCGACGATGTAATCCACGCACTCGTCGTAGGAACTGCGCGGCAGGTTCATCTTCACATCGTCGCGGTCGAGGTCGCCCGGAAGGACTTCGTCGCCCAGCAGTACGCACGGACCGTACTGGCGCAGCAGGCAGTAATAGAACCAGGCACGCAGGAAGCGGGCTTCGTTCTTGTATTGTTCGACGACGATCGGGCCGCGCGTAGGATCGTCGAGCATCTCCTGGTTCGAGCCGATGTGCTGGATGAAGTAGGTTGCCGAGCGGATGCCCCGGTAGTAGTGCGACCAGTACTCGTAGTAGTTCGACGATGCGCTCCAGTTGCCGAGGTTCATCTTGAAGGAGTTGTAATCCTCGCGGTCGTAGGTAACGTCCAGGTCGTCCGAACACGGGTCCCAGGGCACGCCGTTGGTGCGGTGCGACTCGTCGCGGATGTAGCTGTAAACGGTAGCCAGGTATTTCTCGGAGTAGGAGGTGCGCTGGAATACCTGCTCGATGGTGATCCGGTCGTCGGGAACCTGGTCGAAGAAGTCGTCGTTGCAGGCGGTCAGGATGCCGAGGGCGGCCAGTAAAGTGAGTATTGTTTTAAGTTTCATAGCTTGTCGGGGATTTTAGAAGTTGAAATTGATACCCAGGCTGACGGAACCGATGTTGGGATATTTTGCGCCGCGGCCGTCGCCCAGTTCCACGTCCCACAGTTTGAATTTGCTGAATGTAAGCAGATTGACGCCCTGTATGAAGATGCGCGCATTGTTGATGTGGATGCGTTTCATCCAGCGGTCGGGGAGCGTATAGGAGAGTTCGATGTTTTTCAGACGCAGGTAGCTGGTATTTTTGAGCCACCACGTGCTGGCTTCGTAGTTCATGTTCATGTTGCCGATCGAGAGGCGCGGGTAGAAGACATCCTGGCGGGGATTGGCCTCGGTCCAACGGTCGGTGATGTTGCTCAGCAGGTTGCCGCGGCTCGATCCCTGTGCGAAAGGCAGTACGCCTTCGCCGCTGAGGATCGCGTCGACGTGTGCGGCGCCCTGGAACATGGCCGACAGCGAGAGGCCTTTCCAGCCTACGGAGAATCCGAAGCCGTAGACGATTTCGGGGACACTTCCCCAGCCGATGGGCACTTTGTCATATTCGTCGATTTTGCCGTCGCCGTTGATGTCCTTGTAGCGGATGTCGCCCGGGCGCGTGTCGCCGACCTGTACAGGCGCTGCGGCGATCTCCTCCGGACTTTCGAAGAGTCCCAGTGCGATGAGCCCGAACCGCTGGTCGACCTTGTTGCCGATGGTTTTTTGCCAGGGATAGGCCACGGTGCTGTCGTCTTCGAGGACCTTGTTTCGGTTGAACGAGTAGTTACCCATGACGCTCAACGACCAGTCCCGCCACGAATTGGCATAGCTGACCGACATTTCGATACCTTTGTTCTCGACTTTGCCGATGTTGCCGTAGGGGTTGTTGATCATACCGAAATAGGACGGAATGCTTGTGCGGCGCAGGTAAATGCCTTTGCGCGACTCCTTGAAGGCGTCGAATTGCAGGTTGAACTTGTTGTTCAGCAGGCGCATGTCCAGTCCGATGTTGGTTTTGTCGGCGATCTCCCACGTTACGTCGACGGCATATTCGTCGATGGCCGTAGTCCCGTAGGTCTGGTCCATGTTCTTTCCGAACTGGTAACTGGTGTCGTTGGTGTCCTTGACCGTAGCCAGGTAGGCGAAACGGCGTCCGCTGATCTGGCTGTTGCCGACACGACCCCATGTGCCGCGCAGTTTGAGGTACTGGATCACCTCTGTGGCGCCTCTGAAGAAGGGTTCGTTGCTGATTACCCAGCCAAGTCCGACCGACGGAAAGAAGCCGTAACGGTTTTTCGGGGCGAAGTTCTCCGAACCGTTGTATCCGAAGTTGAACTCCCCGAAATAACGGTCGTCGAACGAGTAGGTGAAACGTCCTGCCAGGCTGCGGAAACGGTAGGGCAGCGCCTCTTCGACGTTGGTGGCTTTGGTATTGATTTCGTCGCTCTGGTTAAAGAGCATCATGCCCGATACGGTGTGCCTGCCGAAAGTGTTGCGGTAGTTGACTGCGGCTTCCAGATAGATGGCGCGGTTACCCTTTGCACTGAGGCTGTAGGCCAGGTTTTCGGTTCCCTGGCGGGTTTGCTCGTAGAGCAGGTTGCCGTTGGCGTCGCGTCCTGTGGCGTGGTAGGTGTTCGGGGTTTTGGTGAAACGGTTGCTCGTGTAGTTGTAGGTGTCGAACGAGAACATGCCTGAAACCGAGAGTCCTTTGTAAATCTGCTGCGTGATGCGCAGGTTCGAATAAACCTGGCTGCGCCACTGGTTGGCATAGCCCGTTGCGCCGAGCTGTGCCACCGGGTTTATATCGCCGCCCGAGAAGGCGCCGAGCTTGCCGTCGGGGTAGAGCGGCGCGATATAGGTCGGAGGTGTGAAATAGGCCGATTCGAAGATGCTTGCCTGCGAAGATGCCGGATAGTTGGCGTTGGCCAGGTAGCCCTGGATGCCCAGTTTGATTTCGGTGGTGCGGAACGGGTTGAGCGTGAGGTTCGAGGTGACGTTGTAACGGCGGTAGAAGGCGTTCGAGTTGTAGTCGGCCAGTTTCGTGTCCTTGTACATGCCGTTCTCGTCGTAGTAGGCCAGGCCGATGTAGTAGACCGCCTTGTCGGAACCGCCCTGCACGTTGACGTTGGCCGAGCGGTTGCGGCTGAAGTTACGCAGGATCTGTTTCATCCAGTCTACGTCGGGATAGAGATAGGGGTCTTCCCCGCGGCGGGTCTTATCAATGATCTCCTGGCTGTATAGTTTGCCGCCGCCGCGGGTGAGCGACGCTTCGTTCGACATCTCCATGTAAGTCGCGCCGTCGGCGAAATCGGTGATCTTGGTCGGTTTGGTGAGGCCTTCGGTATAGCGTACGCTGAATTTGGGGCGTCCTTTCAGACCGCTTTTGGTATTGATGATAATGACGCCGTTGGCGCCGCGAACGCCGTAAACAGCAGTTGCAGAGGCGTCCTTCAGGATCGAGAAACTCTCGATGTCTTCGGGGTCGACGTTGGAGAACGAGCGGGGAACGCCGTCGACGAGCGTCAGAGGGGCGCTCATGCTGGCTGTCAGCGTTGAGATGCCGCGGATGTAGATGTTCGCGTCGTCGAAGCCCGGTTCACTGGTTCGCTGTACCGAGACCAGACCCGATACGCGGCCCGCAAGGCCTTGTGTGAGGTTGGCGACGGGAACTTTCAGTTCCTTGGTCGCTATGGTCTGCTGCGAGCCGATGACGCTGATCTTTTTCTGCACGCCGTAGCCCACCACCTCCACGGCGTCGAGGATGGCGTCGTTTTGCAGCATAACCACGTCGACGATTTCCTGCCCTGCGACCGAAACGTCCTGCGATTTGTAACCTACATAGCTGAATTCCAGTACTTCGTCGGGATAAACGTCGAGCAGGTATTTGCCGTTGATGTCGGTGGCTGTACCGATGTTCGGACGGGCCTTGATGCGGATCGTGACGCCGATGAGCGGATCGTTGTTCTGGTCCCTGACGACGCCTGTGATGCGTGTGATCTTCCGGGGTGTAGCTGCGGCCGCAGCTACGGAGCGTCCGATGACGATCTGCCTTCCCGAGAGTTTCCAGGTGTTGTCGGTTCCGGCGAACAACTGTTTCAGGACAGCCGAAATGGGCTGATTCGTTACTTTCAGGGTGACTTTGCGGTGGATGTCCAAGATGTTGTCGTAGTAAACGAAGATGTAGTCGCTTTGGCGTTCGATCAGTGTGAGGACCTCCTTGATGGGGCGGTTCTGTACGTTGAGCGTGATGGTTTTCGCCGCCTCTGCCGTTTGTGCACTGACGGGCCGGATGAACCCGATTGTTGCCAGCAAAAACAGGAATGTTATCCGGAATAGGTGGAATAATCCCCCATTATCGGCCTTAAAAAGACCGATTTTACCATTTTTGTTGTACATTTGTAAAGATTTGAAGTTTAAAAGGCTATTTTAGATTTTCAATCGCTCCGGATGTCGTTGAGGGACGACATCCGGTCTTTTTTTGGAGGGATACGGGCTGTTACATAGGCAGGTCAGTTTGGGTTGTTGGTAGTCGGGTTATAGTCGATTCGGAAATTCCCGGATCCGGTGATTTGCAGGTTGATAGGGGCTGTTGCGCTCAAGATTTTCAGCACTTCGGCCGGATCGTCTTTGAGTTCGAGTTTGCCCGAGAGCGTCAGCGCTTCGGCTTCGGGCGTACACTCGATCCGACAATTGTAGTAGCGGGAAAGGCGTTCGAGGATGTTCGACAGCGGGTCGTTGTCGAAGGGCAGGTATCCGTGAATCCAACTGATGTAGCTTTCGGCTTCCACTTCGCGGACCTCCAGCGATTCCGAGGTGTCGAGGATGGCTTGTTGGCCGGGAACGATGCGAATTCCGCGGTCGGATCGTCCGGCAGGGGCTACGCTGACGGAGCCGGAGAGCAGGACGACCTCCTGCGTGCGATCGCGGCCGTAGGAGGATATGTAGAATTTGGTTCCCAAAACGCAGACATCCATTTTGCCTGTGTGTACCGAGAAAGGCCGTTCGGCATCGTGCGCCACTTCCATGTAGATTTCGCCTTCGACGTATATTTCGCGCTTCTGCTTTTCGAATACGACGGGGTAGACCAGCCGTGATCCGGCGTTGATCCAGACGCGGGTTCCGTCGGCGAGCGTCAGCGTCGTCTGCTTGCCGTAGGGAACGACCAGCTGGTTGAACGTCGCAGCCTCTTTTTTGGGAATGGTTTTTTCGGCGTTGTTGATCCGGATGGCGGTCGAATCGTAACGGATTGTCGATTTTTGGGTTTCGAGCAGGAGGGTTTTCTGCTCGGACAGCACCAGTTGCACCTCTTTCTGGGTGAATACGGGGGTGTCGGCCTGCCGGATAAACATTTCGATGTCCGGGACGGTCGACGGTTGCAGTCGGTAGTAACCGACAACGGCCAGCATGACGCAGGCTGCCGCTGCGATGCCGATGCCCAGACGGCGCAGTTGCGGCCGCAGGAAAGACCGGGGTCTGGATGCTTCGGCAATCCGGGCCATGACGTTTTCGAGGGCTTGCCCGGTGTTGAACCGGGTTTCCGCAAGGCGGGCGTTTCCCCAGGCTTTGTAAGCCCGGAGAAAGGCGTCGCGGTTGGCTTCGGATGCTTCGAGCCACTCCTGCAGTTCCCGGCGTTCCGTGTCGGTGAGGGGTGTGCCGTCCAGTTGGCGGGTTATCAGATCTTCGATGATATGTTCGGGTCTCTTCATTCTATCTATATCACGGATGAAAGCGCTGAAACCCTACCTCCTCCGGTGTTTTTTTTCGGACCGCCAGGGTAAACAAAAAGCAGAACCGGTGAGGCTCTGCTTTTTGCGGGTTGCGAAAATAGGCATTGTCAATAGACCCACTCGAAATTGTCGACGTAGAGTATGTTCGACTTGCAGCCTGCCATGAAGTCGCCGTAGGCGCTCGTCGAGCAGGAGATCACGATCTGGTACAATCCGGAGGGTTTGGCCTTCGTGTCGTAGAAGTTGAGCGGAAGCTGTACGTCGATCATCTTGCCGCCGGTCGAACTTTGGTCGATGAAAAGCGAGCCGTAGGCGATGATCGGTCCCTCGTCGACCGAAGTGGTCTCTTCCGGATCCCAGGTCCCGGTGGGGGCTTCCGTGCCCGATCCGACTTCGCGGCGGGTGTTCCAGTCCACGATGGCGACCATGATGCGGGCCTTGTCCCGGTCCCCTTCGTGAATCGGGGCGCCGAAATTCTTTTCGATGTCGACGATGCCGATATGTTCTGCATAGTATTGCAGTTTCAGCGCCTTGGGACGGGCTTTCCAGGCGTAAGGCTGGCCGAACGACACGACGCCCCGGGTCAGGACGTCCTTCTGGAACAGCCCCGAGAAGAGGTTGCCCGAAGCGAGGACTCCCACGGCGGACGTAGCCTGAAGTTTGGCGCGTGTGCCTCCGTCGAAGGGGGCCTGCGTGCAGAGTCCCCTGGTGAAGGTGTTGTTGCCGCTGCCCCAGAATTCTGCGGTCTTGTTGTTCTGGGTCCAGCAGCTCAGCGAGCTGTCCTCCAGGTCGCCGTTGGGAATCGTGTTGCCCGCGGGGGCCGCATATTCCATCAGCTGGGTCTGCTCGCCCCCGACTGTCAGGCGGAATTCGTAGGTGTGCCCTGCGAAGAGACCCTTGTCCGGCACGAAGTTGTAGACGGCAAGCCCGTAGGGGTTGGTCGACGAGCTCCATTCGGGCGCGAGCGTTGCCGTCAGGATGCCGGCCTCGTAGCTGCTCTCCGCCATTCTCTGCCACTCCGTGGCGCCCTTGATCCGGTATTCCAGCGCGGCGCCGGCCGCATACTCCTCGGCAGAGACGAGAGCGGTGGCCGTGGCCGTATTGTTCCACAGGTCGGTTGCCCGGAGGGCGACCTTCACATTGGTAGGCTCCACGTAAAGCAGCCACCGTTCGGTGATTCCGTGGCAGGTGACGTCTACGAAACGCACCGATTCGAAGCTGCTGCCCGAAAGCTCTTCGAGCGAGGGCGAATAGGTCGTGATGTCGGCGGGGCCGAGTTTGAGTTCCGTGACCTCGATATGTGCCAGATCGGTGTCGCTGGGGACGAGGACCCGGGCGATGCGGTTTTTCTCCTCGATCTCCGTGGCGCCGATCTGCCCCGTCACGCTGAAACGGCGCTCGATGGTCTGTGTGGCGCGGATCGTCCATTCGTAATCCTGGTAGAGCGAAAGCGTGGTGTAGATCGGCGAACGCAGGTCGAACGTGCCGGTCAGCTCCCGGGAGCTGCGGATCTGTTGCAGGACCTCCTCCTTGTCGAGCTGGATGCTGTGGATGACGGCGTCGTAACCCACGGCGTCGATCCGCACGTTGCGGATGTCGGTCGCTTCGTCGAGCGAGAGGGTGACTGTCCGCGACGTGACGTTGTTTTCCGAGACCGAGAAGCCCTGGCCTTCGACGCTCGCGATGCGGAGTTCGACGACCGGATAGGGGATGTCGTTGTGGATGCACGACGCGAGGAGCGCCGCGGCTGCAAGGAGTGCTGTTTTCAGGTATCTGGTCATAATTTATTTCTTTTTCTTGTCCCACAGGTGTACCGTCATGCCGAAGTTGATGGCGGCGACGTTGAGCCTGAAACGCATGTTCGAAGCCTTGCGCGTTCCGATCTTGTTGCCGGCGTCGTCCTTCTGCGTGACGGAGGTGTACTGGATGCCGCCCAGCCCGAACGACAGCGTGGCGCAGACGTTGGGGAAGATATAGACGGCAGCTCCCGGATTAAACGCCAATTTGAGCTGCGTATTGTCGCTGAACGTGGTTTTCATGTTGTCGCTGGCGGTGTCGGGCTGGTAGGAGAGTTTCGACGTTCCGGTCGACAGCGAGAGTTCGAACTCGGCGAACAGTCCGAAACGGCCCTTCGGGTCGAGTCCCGCGTAGGAGCGGTGGAAAATGCCGAACGAGTAGTTGTCGCTGTTGAAATTGACCTTCGGAATGCTGCCCGAGGCGTCGTTGCTTTCGCCCAGGTCGTAGCGTGCGGCATCGAGGTTGCCGTCCATGTGGCGGTAGCCGAAACGCACGCCCAGACAGTTGTTGTCGCGGTAGAAATAGCCGATGAAGGGTTTGACGGTGGCCACCGTGCCGTCGGCGTCGATGCCGTCGAGGATGAGCATGATGTCCGTGTCGTCGCTCGACATCGTGCCGTAGGAGGCCGTCAGACCCATGATCACCTCGCCCTTGTAGGCGAACTTGAGCTTGTTGATTTCGCGGTCGATACGCCGGCGTGTGGGCAGGAACTGTTTTTTGCCGCGGATCGGCGACTGAACTTCCGCGGCCTTGAGTGCCTGCAATTGCTTCTGTCCGTCGGCCGGGACTGCCGCTTCCGAGGCCGGCGCATTTCCGGTTGCCGGGGCTTCTTCTTCGGTGGAGATCGTTCCGGCTGCGGCGGGTGCGATTGCGGCTGCCGGAGCGGCTGTTTCCTTCGGATTCCCGGTTGCGGCGGTTTGCCGCGCCAGCGCGTTGCCGCACGAGATAATTATGATCAGCAGGGTGCAGAGTATGCTTCGTGTCATAGTGTGCCGTTTTTAGAGATAGAAGGCCATGCCGAGGCCGATCGAGAAGATATTGACCTTGAAGTTCATCATGCTCGTGTTGCGCTTGCCCACGGTGACCTGATTGTGAACCTGTTTGGTATGGGTATAGCTGATGCCCATCACGCCCACGTTCACTTCGACGGCCATGTTGTTGGTGGCGAAGGCTACGATGCCCGGCGAAATGCCCAGCGAGAGGGTGTAGCCGGTTTCGTAGGTTCCCTTCACGGGCGAGTCGTTGGCGAAGCGCGCCTGCGTGCCTCCGGCCGCGAGCGACATCTCGTTGAACAGCGCGAAGCGTTTGTTGCGTCCCAGCGGGATGTACTGCCGCCAGATCGCCGCCGCCGAATAGGTCTGCTTGAGCGAGTAGAAATCCCTGGCCACGATGTTCGTGCCCGTCTCCTCGTTGCCGAAATGCAGTTCGGCGTTGTCCAGCTTGAGCAGCGTGCGCGAATAGATGAAGCGTCCTCCGAGGGCCATGTTGTCCCGGAAGGCGTAGGCGATCATCGGGCTGACGCGGAAGGTGTAGCCTTTCGAGTTGATTCCCTCGATGACGAGGAACTGATAGCCTTTGTTGGTATGGGTCGAGTAGGAGGCCGTACCGCCGAAAATCCACTGTCCTTTCGGCACGAACAGGTTGTGCGTGTCGGTAAGTCCGCGCTCCTGGCGCATTTCGTTGATCGTTTTCGGACGCTGGTCGGCTGTCGCCGCAGTTTGGGCGGCGGTTGTTTCCTGTGCGCGCAGCGCCTGCGCCGTGCCCGTGAGGCACAGCGCGAGGGCGAGCGTGCGGATGAATAGCTTGCGCATCTGCTTGCGTTTAGTGATTAGTATACCCATTCGAAATCGTCTACGTACATGACATTGCCCAGACAACCGACCTTGAAGTCGCCGTAGGCGCTCGTCGTACAGGAGATGACGAGTGTATATGCACCCGTAGGTTTGGTCGTTCTGTCGTAATATTCGATCGGAATCTCCACGGTCGTCATCGCGTCGCCTGGTGTGGTTTCGCCGATCAGCAGCGATCCGTAGGCGATGACGGGGCCTTCGGCGGTTTCGGCGGTTTTGGCGGGGTCCCACACGCCTGTCGGCGACCCCATGCCGGCGACAGTCGCGTGACGGCTGTTCCAATCGACGATAACGGCGAAGATACGCGAACGGTCTTGGCCGTCCTGGATGTATTCGTGTTCTTCGGTGACGGTTCCCCTATTGACGGCGCCCACGGTGGCGTGGTATTTGAGCCGCAAGGCCGTCGGACGCGCTGTCCACTGGTAGGGCATTCCGAAACTGGCCGTTCCCGAGAGACTCGCAAAACGGAACGTTGCCGAGAAGAGATTGCCCGCGGCGAGCAGGCCGAACGCCGGCTGCGATTCGAGCTTGGCGCAGTAGCTGCCGCCCATGCCGGGTTTGGTCGACTGCGCACACAGTCCCGAAGTTGCGGCATTGCCGCTGCCCCAGAACGTCGTGGATTCCGACGTGCTTTTGCCGAAACAGGGGAGCGATCCGCTTTCCATATCCCCGTCGGGGATGACCTGCCCGGCTGCGGCCTGAAACTCTGCCGAGGAGACGGTTTCGCCATCGAGCGCCGCCCGCGCCTCGTAGCTGTTGCCGGCGAAGACGCCGGTGCCTGCGACGGGGGTGTGGACGGTCAGGCCCGCGGCATTGACCGATTCCTTCCATTGGGCCGTGAACGTGGCCGTATAGATGCCCTCGCCGGCGCTTACGCCCTCGGCGTCGGACCACTCGCCGTCTTTGACGCGCAGTCCGAAGGTCGCCGTCGTGACGTTCGGATCGAGGACCAGCGCGCGCAGCGTGAGGCTGTTCGTCCAGAGGTCGTAATCCGTCTTTTCAATGGGCAGAAGGCCTTGCAGACGGTATTCCGAGATGGCGGTGGCTTCGGCGCCGGCCGAATCCGTGACGCGGATGCTCACCGGATGGCTGCCGCCCGGACGCCCTGCGAAGAAGGCGTCGGAAAGGGTGACCGTCAGGCTCAAGTCGCTCTCCCTGGTCACCTCGACGCCCTCGGTCGTGCCGTTCAGCGCTTCGTAGCTGTCGTCGCCGATGCCGATCACGACGCTCTTTACGGCGGCCATCGTGGTTATCATGTAACGTTTCGGGGAGGTTGTCCCGGGGATGAAATCCTGCGGCTGGTCCATGTCGAAACCGTCGCTTTCGATGCTCGGCTCGGGGCTGAACGGGAACGTGTCGTCGTAGTCGTCGGTCGAGGTGTCCACCTTGACGACGAAGCATTCGATGAAGCCCGGCAGGTCCTTCGAGAACCGGAAGGAGACGCTGTATTTGCCGCCGGTCTGCACGCCTTCGAATCTGGCCTCCCTGACGATGACGCCGCGGTCGGGGTGCGTGCCCTCGAAGCGGGTCGTGAGCGTGGTCGCACCCTCGGGCATGGTGAAGTAGCA
>OFMX01002036.1_pt1 | contig 13064 bp, 7 predicted proteins | sample 1541901 | NCBI WGS metagenome assembly OFMX01 (sample SAMN04209222, study PRJEB22552) | human gut metagenome | biome: gut; material: feces | host: Homo sapiens | place: USA: Oklahoma | reverse complement strand
TACCATGGTCAACGTGACCGATAGTACCGATGTTAACATGCGGTTTAGTACGTTCAAATTTTGCTTTTGCCATTTTGAATTGTCCTCCCGGATAATTAAAATTTTACTTATTGTGTTAACCCTTAAGGGATTAGCCGTTTTTCTTTGCTTGAATTTCTTCAGCAATTTTCTTAGGCACTTCTTCGTAATGGTCTACTGTCATAGAGTAGTTACCACGACCCTGAGTTTTGGAACGGAGGTCCGTTGCATAACCGAACATTTCGCTCAATGGAACGAATGCTTTGATATGCTGGCTGCCGTTACGAGCTTCCATGCCTTCCATACGACCACGACGAGAGTTCAAGTCGCCGATTACGTCGCCCATGTATTCTTCCGGTACATCAACTTCTACCGCCATGTATGGTTCGAGAAGTACTGGGTCGGCTTTACGAGCACCTTCTTTGAAGCCCATCGAACCGGCGATTTTAAACGCCATTTCGGAGGAGTCAACATCATGGTAGGAACCGTCAAATACGATTACTTTGATGTCAACCATTGGGTAGCCGGCGATAACACCGGATTCCATAGCTTCCTTAACACCGTTTTCAACCGGTCCAATGTATTCACGAGGAATAGCACCGCCGACAATTTTGTTTTCAAATTCGAAGCCTGCACCAGGTTCTTGCGGAATTAATTCCAACCAGCAGTCACCATATTGACCACGGCCACCGGACTGACGTACGAATTTACCTTGAGATTTAACGGATTTGCGAATCGTTTCACGGTAAGCAACCTGAGGTTTACCAACATTACATTCAACTTTGAACTCACGGTTCATACGGTCAACGATAATGTCGAGGTGAAGTTCACCCATACCGGAAATGATTGTCTGACCGGTTTCTTCATCAGTGCGAACTTTGAAGGTTGGATCTTCTTCAGCCAAGCGAGCTAAAGCGATACCCATTTTTTCCTGGTCAGCTTTAGTTTTAGGTTCAACTGCTACGGAGATAACAGGTTCTGGGAATTCCATGGATTCAAGAATTACCGGAGCCTTTTCATCACAGAGAGTATCACCGGTGGTTGTATCTTTCAAGCCTACAGCAGCTGCGATATCGCCGGAGTAAACGCGTTCGATTTCTTGACGGCTGTTAGCATGCATCTGAAGGATACGACCGATACGTTCTTTCTTACCTTTTGTGGAGTTGAACACGTAAGAACCGGATTCTAAGGAACCGGAGTATACGCGGAAGAACGCTAATTTACCAACATAAGGGTCAGCCATGATTTTGAAGGCCAATGCGGAGAATGGTTCTTCATCGGATGCAGGGCGAGTTTCTTCAGCGCCTGTATCAGGGTTAACACCTTTAATAGCTGGAATATCAAGTGGAGATGGCATGTAGTCAATAACTGCATCCAATAACATCTGCACACCTTTGTTCTTATAAGAAGAACCGCAAAGTACAGGGAACAATTTGTTTTCACAAACTGCTTTACGAAGAGCCGCTTTTAATTCATCAATGCTGATTTCTTCGCCTTCCAAGTACTTCATCATGATTTCGTCGTCAGTTTCGGCAATAGCGTCTACTAACATTTCACGACGTTCTTGAACTATTTGTACGTAGTCTTCAGGAATATCAGTGATTTCGAATTCTTTACCATCATCGCTGATGTAGATTTCGGCTTTCATAGTCATCAAGTCGATGATGCCTTTGAAAGTATCTTCAGCGCCGATTGGTACTTGAAGAGCAACACTGTTTGCACCCAAGCGTTCTTTCATCATGTTTACAACATTGAAGTAGTCAGCGCCTACGGTATCCATCTTATTTACATAAGCGATACGTGGTACGCCATAGGTAGATGCTTGACGCCATACAGTTTCAGACTGTGGTTCAACGCCACCTTTAGCACTGAATACTGCAACGGAACCGTCAAGTACGCGCAACGAACGTTCTACTTCTACAGTAAAGTCAACGTGACCCGGGGTATCAATGATGTTGATGCGATGTTCTTTCCAGTGACAAGTAGTCGCAGCAGACGTGATTGTAATACCACGTTCCTGTTCCTGTGCCATCCAGTCCATCGTCGCAGCGCCTTCATGAACTTCACCGATCTTGTGAACTCGGCCTGTGTAGTAAAGAATACGTTCCGTTGTGGTTGTTTTACCGGCGTCGATGTGAGCCATGATACCGATATTACGAGTTTTCTCTAGCGAAAATTCTCTTGCCACGAATGTCAACTCCTCTTACTAATTACCAACGATAATGAGCAAACGCTTTATTAGCTTCTGCCATTTTATGAGTGTCATCTTTTTTCTTAATAGCTGCGCCAGTATTGTTGAACGCATCCATTAATTCACCGGCCAAACGTTCTTTCATGGTACGTTCGCCGCGAAGACGAGCGTAGTTTACCATCCAACGAATACCTAACGTCTGACGACGATCGGCACGAACTTCAACCGGAACTTGGTAGTTGGCACCGCCGATACGACGAGCACGAACTTCCAATACAGGCATTACATTTTTTAAAGCCTGATCAAATACTTCCATTGGGTCCTGACCCATTTTGGAACGAATAATTTCAAATGCATCATATACGATAGTTTCGGCAATACCTTTTTTACCATCGTACATTACTTTGTTAATGAAGCGTGTAACCAATTTGCTGTTGTACACCGGATCCGGAAGTACATCACGCTTCAACACAGGGCCTTTTCTTGGCATGTTATTTCCTCCTCTACGATGTGTGATTTCAATTGTTTAGCTATAATTATTTCTTAGCTTTTTTCGCGCCATATTTGGAACGGCTCTGCATACGATTCTGTACGCCGGCTGTATCCAAAGCACCACGAACAATGTGATAACGCACACCGGGTAAGTCTTTAACATGACCACCTCTGATAAGTACTACACTGTGTTCCTGTAAATTGTGACCAATGCCTGGGATGTAAGCAGTTACTTCAATAGCGTTTGTCAAACGAACACGGGCAACTTTACGAAGCGCGGAGTTCGGTTTCCTTGGAGTAGCTGTATATACACGAGTACATACACCACGTTTCTGCGGACTTTCTTTAAGTGCAGGAGCGTCGGATTTCTTTGTCAAAGTTTGACGGCCTTTGCGTACTAACTGGTTAATAGTTGGCATGTGGGCACCTCCTTTCCAAACAATTAGATTTATAATTGATCTGCAATGACGAATTATCACCACAGATATTACCAAATTTAGCGCAGCACCCCGATGGCAGCTGCTTTTACTTTAATCTTGCCGGCCTTACCAAGTTCTTCCATGGAGTGTTCTTGATTTACCGGTACGGCGTGTTTCTCACAAAGTTCAAGTATGGGCAACACCACTCGATCGTCACTGTTATTAGCAACAAACACCATCTGAACTTCGCCGCGCATAATCGCTTTCGACGTTTGTTTAGCTCCGATTGTCTTTTTCGCTGATGTTAATACTTCGATTTCCATACCATTACTCCTTGATTTTTCTTGTACTCAGGCACACTCTCCCCTGAGCACTATAACAGTTTAGCATTACTACCCCATGCCTGTCAACAACTTTTATAGCCTTTTCACCGCAGTAAATCAACATTTTATATGTACACTTATCCGTGTGTTTCAAAAGGCCTTATTTTTGCATATTTCACATAATTTTATACAAAATTTACGTAATTTTTCTTCATTTTATACAATTCTATGCATTAGTTGCAAAATTAGCATACATAGATTTCGAATTAAATATAAAAGAGTGCCATTATTTTTACATAATAACACTCTCTTACATAACTCTATTTATGACATTGGCTCCGGTAAAGATGAAACCTGTAAGTTCCCTCTCTACCGATGCACCATTGTCAAATTCTTACTTATTCTTCAACTGCAGCCGAAGCTTCAACCGCTACTACATCTTCGATTTGAGGTTCTTTTTTAGTAACCTTAATCTTACGATAACGGCTCATGCCGGTACCAGCCGGAATCAACTTACCGATAATAACGTTTTCTTTGAGGCCCAATAATGGATCGATTTTGCCTTTAATAGCAGCATCGGTAAGAACACGCGTCGTTTCCTGGAAGGATGCTGCCGACAAGAAGCTGTCAGTAGCCAACGCAGCTTTAGTGATACCGAGTAAAATACGTTTACCCGTAGCCGGTTGTTTGCCGTTCAAGATAAGACGACGGTTTTCTTCTTCAAAGGTGTTAACATCGATAGGATCGCCAGGTAATAAGTCGGCATCGCCCACTTCTTCTACCTTCACTTTATGAAGCATCTGGCGCACAATAACCTCAATGTGTTTATCGTTAATTTCTACACCTTGAGATTTATATACTTTCTGTACTTCATAAACGAGGTAGCGCTGAGTAGCTTCAGTACCCATTACGCGCATGATGTCATGCGGATTAATGGAACCTTCTGTTAAACGGGCACCCAATTTAACTACATCACCGTCACGTACGATAATGCGGGCACCGTATGGAATGAGGTAATCATATTCCACACCGTCTTTGTCGGTAACAAAGATAGTGTTAGTACCTTTTTTATTGTCATTAGGAACTACGCGAACTGTACCTTCCACTTCACTGATGATGGCATGACGTTTAGGACGACGTGCTTCGAACAATTCTTCAACACGTGGCAAACCTTGCGTAATATCATCACCGGCAACACCGCCTGTATGGAATGTACGCATTGTAAGCTGTGTACCCGGTTCACCGATGGACTGAGCTGCGATAATACCAACAGCTTCACCAACCTGTACCTGGTTGCCGGTACCGAGGTCACGGCCATAGCACTTCATACATACACCATAAGGGGAATGACAAGTCAATACGGAACGAATCTTAACCGTTTCATAGTGTTTAACTACTTCATCAGCCAATTCTTCCGTAATTTCGCCATTAAGCGGCACGATAACTTCGCCGGTTTCTTTGTTGATTAATTCTTCAGCAGCCGTACGGCCTACGATACGGTCTTTAAGCGGTTCAATAATACCGGAACCTTCAACGATGGCTTCCACTTCAATGCCGTGGATATCATTGTTGCGTACCTGTACTTCCTTAACATCACTGTCAAGAATCGCTTCAATGCCTTCTTCAGTAAGAGCACTGTGAGCCGGGAATACTTCGTTACCTTCGCTGTCAACTACAGCGTTAACGGTATCTTTGCCGAGCATATTTTGAACCATGGTTTCACTCAATGTCTGACGAATGCCTTCATCGGTTTCACCAAGGCTGATTTTTTGAACCAAGTTAGTATGGTTAATATCGCTGTCGCTACCCAAATGAGCACCGCGAAGATCGATATCGGTGATCTTATGATCGGCTAAAGCTTCAAGATCTTGAAGAGTCAAGATAGTTTCAGCGGCCAATACGAGTTCACCCGTTGCAGGATCTACAACATCTTTATCGAGTACGCGACCAATCAATTTATCTTTCAACAAGGAAAGAGCCTGACGAGTGGAGCTTGCCAAACGAGCGCGTTCACGCACTAAGTCAATGCCTACTACGTCACAATCTTCTTCGCGAACGATAACGTCTTGCGATACGTCAACGAGACGACGAGTGAGGTAACCGGAGTCAGCTGTACGAAGCGCCGTATCGGCCAAACCTTTACGGGCACCATGGCTGGATGTAAAGTAATCCAATACAGTAAGGCCTTCTTTAAAGTTAGCCTTGATTGGCAAGTCGATGATTCGACCGGATGGGTCGGCCATCAAACCACGCATACCGGCCAACTGACGAATCTGCTGTTTGTTACCACGGGCACCGGAGATAGCCATCATGTAAACCGGGTTGAAACCTTCCTGGTCACGCATCATGGTATCCATCATGGCATCCGTTACGTCTTCCGTAGCCTGAGTCCAAAGTTCGATAGTCTTGCGATAACGTTCGTCTTCGGACATGTAACCACGACGGTAGTTACGGGATACTTTTTCTACATCTTCGTCCGCTTTTTGTAAAATTTCCGCTTTTTCAGTCGGTACTTTAATATCCGCAATCGCGATAGTCATACCGGCACGACGAGCGTAGGAATAACCTAAGGATTTTACGCGGTCAAGAAGTTCAGCGGTTTTTTCGTTGCCGAATAACTGGAAGCATTGGTCAACTAATTTACCAACCATCTTCTTGTCCATAACGCGACCTAATGTATAATGTCCGTCTTCCTGTAATTCGTATTGACGAAGTTCAGGGTAGAGGGCGTTGTTAAAGATCAAACGGCCGGCCGTCGTTTCAACACGACCATGGCCTTCTTCACGAATGTATAAAATATCTTGCAAGCCGATTACGCCGGAATCATAAGCCAACATAACTTCGTCAAAGTTAGCGAAGTATTTAGCTTTTTCCTTCGTATGTTGACGTACTACGGTTAAGTAGTAAGTACCCAAAATCATATCCTGGGAAGGAACCGCTACCGGTTTACCATCCTTAGTGGATAAGATGTTATGGGACGACAACATGAGGGTACGCGCTTCGGACTGAGCTTCTACGGACAATGGCAAGTGACAAGCCATCTGGTCACCGTCGAAGTCAGCGTTGAACGCAGTACATACTAACGGATGCAATTTAATGGCACGACCTTCCCAAAGGATAGGTTCGAATGCCTGGATACCCAAACGGTGCAATGTCGGTGCACGGTTTAAGAGTACCGGATGTTCTTTAATTACTTCTTCCAAAGCTTCCCAAACGCCCGGGCCGATTCGTTCTACCTGACGTTTAGCAGCTTTAATATTGCTTGCCTGTTGGCGTTCTACCAAACGTTTCATAACGAAAGGTTTGAATAATTCGAGCGCCATTTCTTTAGGCAAACCGCATTGATGCATTTTGAGTTCCGGACCAACTACGATTACGGAACGGCCGGAGTAGTCAACACGTTTACCCAAGAGGTTCTGACGGAAACGACCTTGTTTACCTTTAAGCATATCGGATAAAGATTTCAAAGGACGGTTGCCCGGACCTGTTACAGGACGACCGCGACGACCATTGTCGATCAAAGCGTCAACCGCTTCTTGCAACATACGTTTTTCGTTGCGCACGATAATATCAGGAGCGCCTAAATCTAATAAACGTTTTAAACGGTTGTTACGGTTAATTACACGACGATATAAATCGTTAAGGTCAGATGTAGCAAAACGACCGCCGTCGAGCTGAACCATAGGGCGTAATTCCGGCGGAATAACCGGTACTACATCCATAATCATCCATTCCGGTTTATTGCCGGACTGACGGAATGCTTCAACTACTTCCAAACGACGTACGGCACGAATTTTACGTTGGCCCGTAGCCGTTTCGAGTTCACTGCGAAGTTCAACATTAAGGCTTTCCAAATCCAATTCGGCAAGTAATGCTTTAATGGCTTCGGCCCCCATGTCAACGCACACGAATTCCACTTCTTCTTGAGCGCCTAATTCGTAACGTTCTTCACGAGTCAATTCTTCATATTCTTTTTCTTCTTCGGCAATTTCAGTGTTAGCTTTTAATGCTTCATTAGCAGCTATTTTGCGTTGTGCTTCGGCAATAATCGCCAAACGGTCGCGGCGCTGAGCCACAGTTTCAATTTCAACCTGTTTGCCGTTGATTTTGTAATCTTCTTCATTGAATTGCGCTTCATATTCACGGAATTCAGTTTCAGATAACAACTGACGTTTCATGAGCGGCGTGCTGCCCGGATCAACTACGATGTAAGCAGCAAAGTAAAGTACGCGCTCTAAGGAACGTGGTGATACATCAAGGATAAGACCCATACGAGATGGGATACCCTTGAAATACCAAATGTGAGATACCGGTGTAGCCAATACAATATGACCCATGCGCTCACGACGCACTTTAGAACGAGTCACTTCTACACCACATTTATCGCAGACTACGCCTTTATGGCGAATGCGTTTATATTTACCGCAATGACATTCCCAGTCCTTGGTCGGTCCAAAAATACGCTCGCAGAACAAGCCGTCACGTTCCGGTTTAAGCGTACGATAGTTAATTGTTTCCGGCTTTTTAACTTCCCCATAGGACCAATCTAAAATTTGTTCCGGCGAAGCCAAGCCGATTCGCATAGAATCGAATTCATTAACGTCTAGCACAAGTATCGCTCCCTTCTTTCGGATACTCAAATATTAGTCTTCATCAGTTTCGGATTCGCCGACATACGTAGCCATAGTGCTAAGTATGTCGTCATCTTCCCCGCTCGTTACCGGTTCTTCTTCGATAACATTCGCTTCTTCCGTATCGTCAGCTACTGCATCTGAGCCTTCCATTACTTCTTTGATTTCATCTTCATTGGTATCTACATCATCGTCGTCATCAAGTTCTTTGATTACAACTTCTTCTTGATCTTCGTTCAAAATCTTCACATCAAGACCGATACTCTGAAGTTCTTTAAGCAATACTTTGAAAGATTCCGGTACGCCCGGTTCAGGAATATTTTCACCTTTAACAATCTTTTCGTATGCTTTCACACGACCTACCACGTCATCAGACTTAACAGTGAGCAATTCCTGCAAGGTATACGCTGCACCATAGGCTTCCAACGCCCATACTTCCATTTCCCCGAAACGCTGACCGCCGAACTGAGCTTTACCGCCCAATGGCTGTTGCGTTACTAAGGAGTAAGGACCGGTTGAACGAGCATGGATCTTATCATCAACCAAATGGTGAAGTTTTAACATGTATACGTAACCAACGGTAACTTTGTTATCCATCGGTTCGCCCGTACGGCCGTCGTACAATACGGTTTTACCGTCATCATTTTTACCGGCAATACGGAGGGTATCGAATACGTCACTTTCGTGCGTGCCGTCAAATACCGGTGTAGCGATATGGATACCGGCTACATCAGGTTTTGGCATGCCGTAAGTTTCGTAGTCATAACCGTAAGATTCCAAATCTTTGCGGATTTCTTCGCGTTTTACACGAGCCGATTCAATAGCATCGATGATGTCAACCACTACCGAAATGTCTTTTAATTCAATCTGTAAAGATTCTTCCATTTCCGGAGCTTGGTCTTCATCGTCAAAATATTCAATTTCAGCATCGCTGTATTCTTTTTCGATAGCGCGCAATTCGTCATAACGTTCGCGGCCACCGAGTTCAGTCAATTGTTTCTGTGCTTCCGCCAAGATTAAGCTCAACGCTTCTTCGCGGCGTGCATCGATTTCACTGTCCACATCAAGATGGGCAACAGTTACGTTTTCCGCCACTTTAGCTTTTAAAGCGTCCATTTCGCCGTATAATTCTTTAATGCGGTCGATATTATCCCAATAACGGCTGTCGGCTTTCGCTTGGTTCAATACATTTTGAATCTTGAGGTCGGTAGCTTTAATCTGCATACCGAGGCCCTGAACAGCCCAACCGAGGTGAGTTTCCAATACCTGACCGATGTTCATACGAGAAGGTACGCCCAATGGGTTCAATACGATTTGAACCGGTGTGCCGTCCGGCAAGAATGGCATGTCTTCCTGACGCATTACGCGGGAAACGACACCCTTGTTACCATGACGACCGGCCATTTTATCGCCTTCGTGGATTTTACGTTTTTGTGCAATATATACACGAACTAATTTGTTAACGCCCGGTTGCAATTCATCACCGTTTTCACGAGTGAAAACTTTAACGTCAACGATTTTACCGGATTCACCATGCGGCACACGAAGGGAAGTATCACGTACTTCACGTTCTTTGTCACCGAAGATGGCACGCAATAAGCGTTCTTCCGGCGTTAATTCAGTTTCACCTTTTGGTGTAACTTTACCAACTAAGATATCCCCCGGATGAACTTCCGCACCGATGCAGATGATACCTTCTTCGTCCAAGTTGCGAAGATTGTCATCGCCCGTATTCGGCAATTCACGGGTAATTTCTTCGGCACCCAATTTGGTGTCGCGTGCATCACATTCGTATTCTTCAATATGAATGGATGTATAAATATCTTCTTTGCAAAGCTCTTCGCTAAGCAAGATAGCATCTTCGTAGTTGTAACCTTCCCACGGCATGAACGCCACGAGCACGTTAAAACCGAGTGCCAATTCACCGCCGTCAGTAGCCGGGCCGTCAGCCAATACTTGGCCTTTAACAACGCGGTCGCCGCGGAATACGATTGGTTTCTGGTTGAAACATGTGGATTGGTTGGAACGAAGGAATTTATTTAATTTGTAAACGTCAACACGACCGTTGTCGCGCTGTACATGGATTTCATTACCCCAACAACGAGTAACGATACCTTCTTCTTTAGCCAGTACACAAACGCCGGAGTCAGTGGCTGCTTTGTATTCCATACCGGTACCTACAAGCGGAGCCTGAGCGCGGAGCAAAGGCACGGCCTGACGCTGCATGTTCGCACCCATCAAAGCACGGTTAGCATCGTCGTTTTCGAGAAACGGAATCATAGCGGTACCGATGGAAACAACTTCCTTCGGACTAACGTCCATGTAGTCAACTTTTTCAGGTGCTACTTCAAGGACTTCAGAACCGCGACGACAAGCGATATGCGTATCTACGAAGTTACCTTCGCTATCGAGAATGGAGTTAGCCTGTGCAATGGTCATGCCTTCTTCTTCGTCGGCCGTCATGTACACAACCTGATCCGTAACTTGTACTTTAATAATTTTGTTGGCCTGATCGCCGGTACCGTAGATTTTTTCTACACGACGATATGGCGCTTCAATAAAGCCGAATTCGTTAACTTTCGCATAGTTGGAAAGGGAAGAAATCAAGCCGATGTTCGGACCTTCAGGTGTTTCGATCGGACACATACGACCATAGTGGGAGTGATGCACGTCACGAACTTCGAAGCCCGCACGTTCACGAGACAAACCACCAGGTCCCAACGCGTACAAACGACGTTTGTGCGTCAATTCGCCAAGTGGGTTAGTCTGATCCATGAACTGGGACAACTGAGAGGAACCGAAGAATTCTTTAATAGCTGCCACTACCGGACGAATGTTGATGAGCGCCTGTGGCGTAATCATAGCATTGTCTTGAATCGTCATACGTTCGCGAACTACACGTTCCATACGAGTTAAACCGATGCGGAACTGATTCTGTAACAATTCGCCTACGCAACGCAAACGACGGTTACCCAAGTGGTCGATATCATCCACATGACCAACGCCATCCATCAAGTTCAACAAGTAGCTGATGTTGGCAATCATATCTTCGCGAGTTACCGTACGATGTTCAAACGGCAAGTTGCTGTTATTGCAGATAACTTTGAAGGAGTGGCCTTCAGAGCTCTTCACATAGAATTCCGCAAAACCTTCACCGCTGAAAACGCCGCTATTCGCAACGATATCGAGCTGTTCTTCGTTCATTACTGTATCAGCATCAACGATGATTTCGCCGGTTTCCATGTTTACGATTGGCTGAGCCAAAGTCTGACCTAACATACGTTGACGCCAGCCTAATTTTTTATTCAATTTATAACGACCTACGCGCGCTAAATCGTAACGACGCGGATCGAAGAATAAATTGTCGAATAAATTACGTGCACTTTCTACTGTAGGCGGTTCGCCCGGACGTAATTTTTTGTAAATTTCAACCAACGCTTCTTCGGAAGATTCGGTGGTATCTTTTTCAAGGGTGCGAAGCAAGCGTTCGTCATATACGCGATTGCCTTCTTCGTCAGTTTCACCATTCCAGAACAATTCCAAAATGGATTCATCCGTGCTCCAACCAAGGGCACGAACTAAAATTGTAGCCGGTAATTTACGATTACGGTCGATACGTACGGATACGATTTCGTTAGCATCTGTTTCAAGCTCAATCCAAGCACCACGATTAGGAATGACTGTGGAACCGTACAAGCGGTTACCCATAGTATCGATTTCACGAGTGTAATATACACCCGGGGAACGAACCAGCTGGGATACGATAACACGTTCCGCCCCGTTGATAATGAATGTACCGGTTTCGGTCATCAACGGGAAGTCGCCCATGAAAACTTCCTGTTCTTTAATATCCTGGTTTTCAGGATCATTATTAATCAAACGAACGTTAACACGCAATGGCGCCGCATAAGTAGCATCACGGTTCTTACATTCGTTAATATCGTATTTTGGCTCCCCAAGGCTAAATCCTTCAAAAGAAAGCACTAAATTACCTGAATTGTCTTTAATCGGAGAAATATCGTCAAAAATATTTTGTAAACCGCTCTCCAAAAACCACTCATAAGACTTGCGTTGCACGTCCAATAAATGTGGCATTTCTAGAACTTCGTTAATTTTAGCATACGTATAACGCGTTCTTTTACCTACCTTCTCAGGTTTGAACATACCAGCTTTCACCCCTCATTTCAATTGGCTTACCTTCTATTCTATAACGGTATGACATCAGACAAAAATCCAGGTCTCAGTTTTCCTGTTAACGCAATGACAAAATAAGCAAGGCTCTCATTTTTTTATTTTGAACCTTGCTTCGCCTTCGGTTAACACAACCTTGGAAGATTTACCCTTTATCAGTAACGATGTTATAGTCATATTATTGAGTACCCCTTAATTTATACGACGCATTCGTACGCCTATAAAATAATATTATACATTAATCAATATATATCTGAGTACATTTGCAATTTAGTATTATATCATTATAAAATTGCTTTGTCAAAAATATTTTACAAAAAAAATTCCCGGACAATGACTGCAAAAAATTTTTTGAAAAATCACTTTGCCCATTCTCAAAACTCTGCTATACTGAAATCAATATATAACCATGACATGAAGGGGGAGCACCACCAAAAGGGTGCTCTCCCTTCATGTCTTTTTTTATAGGAATTTTATAAGGAGGCATCCATGATTGTCAACGGCAAAGAACAAACGCTTACGGAATCTGTGACAGTTTCCGCCTTTCTCGAAACTGCGGGCTACAATTCCAAACGCGTTGTGGTGGAGCGAAACCGCATCATCATTCCGCAAAGCGAATTCGAATCAACTTGGTTACTGGACAGCGACACGCTGGAAATTGTTCACTTCGTAGGAGGCGGCTGATGAATATTACAGTAAACGGCCAAGCCCGGTCGGTAGCTCCCGGCTCGGTTACGGCGGATATCATTACCAACGGCAGCGATGACCTTTGGTTACTAAACGGCTTTGCCGTCGATGG
>OFMX01002034.1_pt1 | contig 13069 bp, 10 predicted proteins | sample 1541901 | NCBI WGS metagenome assembly OFMX01 (sample SAMN04209222, study PRJEB22552) | human gut metagenome | biome: gut; material: feces | host: Homo sapiens | place: USA: Oklahoma | reverse complement strand
CTGCCTGCCTAATCCGAGGACACGCTTCAAGGTACCCCTATCAGGAGTAGCGGAAGCGTCCCTCCCTTTTCTATTTCAGTGCATGGGGCAGCCATGGGGCTTATCGCCCCGGCGCTCTGCCCGGCACAGGATCATCTCCCCGGCGATGCTGACGGCGATCTCTGCCGGTGTCACCGCACGGATGGCGGTGCCGATGGGGGTGTGGACCTGTGCGATGGACTCCTCCGGGATGCCTGTCTCTCGCAGCCGCTGGTTCACGGAGGCGGTCTTGGTGCGGGAGCCGATGACCCCCACATAGGCAAACGGCCCACGGAGGATCTGCTCCTCCACCTGGAAGTCGTGCATATGGCCGTTGGTCATGATGACCACGAAGTCCTCCTCCGTTACCGTGAGGTGGTCCTTGATGGAGGTGAAGTCCCCGCAGATGATCTCCTCCGCCGTGGGGAAGAGCTTGCGGGTGGCCAGCTCCGGGCGGCAGTCGAACACCACCGGGCGGAAGCCCACCGTTACCAGCAGGGGACACAGGGCCTGCGAGATGTGGCCCGCCCCAAACAGCAGCGCCCGCTCTCCGATGGGCAGGGGCATACTGAACAAGCCATCCTGCCGGACGCAGTCGGTTTGGAGAGAGATGAACTCTACGCCCTCAGGAAGATCTCCCCACAGCAGACCCTCCGGCCCCAGCAGAGCGCCGCAGCCGCCGTCCTCCCGCAGCACCAGCCAGCCCCGCTGATGGGCGGTGAGCCGCTCTGTCAGGGCCGAGGCCAGCGCCTGCCACGACGCATCCTCCGCCGGGATGAACTGGAAATGGGCCGTCACGTCGCCGCCGCACACCATGCCGATATCGCCGCCGGAGGCGGCGGTGTGCAGCAGAAAATCGTGGACGGCAGAGCGCTTCTCCCTCAGCAGAGCCATGGCCATCTCCTCGCTGCGGCATTCCACAGCGCCGCCGCCGATGGTACCGGTGAGCCGGCCGCTGGCACCCACCAGCATCTGGGAACCGCTCTTCCGGGGGGCGCTGCCCGCTGTGTCGATCAGCGTCACCAGCACCGTGTCCCGGTGCTTTTCCATCTCATAAAACAGCTGTGCAAAGATCTGATTCATAGCTTCTCCTTGTTCCAATGCTGCATCCGGCTTCGCAGATGCTGATAGAGCGCCTCACGGCTTTCCGGTGTGATGTAGAATACCTCCCCGCAGGGGTGCTGGCGCACCCGGCGGAGAAAGTCCGTTTCCTTGGGCTTAACGGCGGCCAGCACCGGCGTGGAGCCGTCCAGCGCCGCCAGCACCGCCGCCTGAAACCGGTGGGCGTCATTTTCCAGAAAGCCCAGCTCGTCCATCACCAGCAGGCCGCCCGATGCCAGCAGGGGCGGACCCAGCCGGTCAAAGACCTCCGGATACCGGATACTGCGGCGGCTGTCGCAGGTGCCCACCAGATGCTCCGGGTCATAGGGCCGCTCCTCCGGCGGCAGGGCAGCGGCGTGCAGGTAGATGGGGAACATCCCGTCCCCGTCCGCCTGGGGCAGGCGGCGGGTGACGAAGCCGCCTACGGGGAGGGTGCTCTCCGCCAGCAGCCGACGGATGAGGGTGCTTTTCCCCACACCGCGCTCCCCACAGATGAGAATGTGTTTTTCCATGCTACGCCTCCTCCATGGCCGGAATCTCCACCGCCAGCAGACACAACTCCTTCCGGTTGGGCAGGTAGTAGGGGAATTCCGGTCCCGGTCCCGGCACCAGACGGTGCAGGGGTGGCTCCCCTGCGCCGCTGCGGTCATAGAGCCGGAAGAATCGCTGGGCATCCTCCAGCGATCGGAAGGGCTGACCGAACTCCAGTGAAAACCGCTCCATCCGATAGGAAAGGCCCAGATGGCGCAGGGTATCCTCCGAGTCCGCCGCCGTGAAGCCCACCGGCACCCGGCCGGTGCTGAACCGGTGATAGGCGTAGTCACGGCGGATGAGCAGCACCGTTCCCCGGCACTGCTGCCGGGCCACCGTCAGCGCCTCCTCCACGTCGCCGAACAGGCAGAACACCATGGCGTCGTAGGGCGTTTCCGGCGGCAGGCAACGGATATCCCCCTGCCGCACCGTGAGACGGGGGTCATGGCCTGCCCGCTGCCGGAGGTTCTCCAGCGGCGCCACCGCACGATCCACGGCGGTGACGTGGCGGCAGTAGGGCAGCAGCGCCACGGACAGCCCGCCCAGCCCGCACCCGGCGTCGCACACATGGGCCTGCTTCGGCAGATAGGGGGCGATGCGCCGGGCCAGGGCCGGATAATAGCCGCAGCAGGCCATGGCGTCCTGCAAAAAGGCCATGCCCTCCGGTGTCCAAGCCTGCATCATCCGCCGCACCTCCCGTGTTTTTTTCAGCATAGCAAATCTGCGGCGGGATTGCAAGACCGCCCTGCCGCCTGTGGGAAAATTCCGCCATAGGGAACGGAAATAACACAGAAAATTCACATTTTCCCGCCGGGGCGTCGTATTTACACGGCACCCTGTAAATGCTATAATCATAAGATACGAGATCAGGAAAGGAACGGACCCACATGGAACTGCACGCAAAGCTGGTGCGCTCACAGCTGAATTTCTTCAAGCCTCTGGCGGAAAACTGCTCTCTGGAGCTGACCCGGAAGGGGCAGGACAAGCTGGGGGAGCTGATGACGGCCATGCACCGGAGGGAGACCTTTTCCCGTGAGCATGACTTCCGGAATTTTCAGGGGGCGTGGATCATGCCCAAGGACGAGCGCCGCACCGGCGTGATCCTGTACCTCCACGGGGGCGGCTATACCTGCGGCAGTCTGGAATACGCCAAGGGCTTTGCCTCCACGCTGGCCACGGAGTGCGGCGTGCGGGTGTTTTGCGCCGCCTACCGGCTGGCCCCGGAGCATCCCTATCCCGCTGCGCTGGAGGATGCACTGGAGAGCTATGAATATCTGCTGAAAAAGGGCTATCCCGCCCGGCAGATCCTGCTGTGCGGTGAGTCCGCCGGCGGCGGGCTCATCTATGCCCTGTGCCTGAAGCTCAAGGAGTTGGGACGGCCCCTGCCCTGCGGGCTGGTGGGCATCTCCCCGTGGACGGACCTCACCTCCTCCGGAGCCTCCTTCGAGACCAATCGGGATGTGGACCCCTCCATGACCCGTGAACTGCTGACCTTCTACGCCGGGTGCTATACCCAGACACCGGAGGAGCCCCTGTGCTCCCCGCTGTTCGGTGATCTCCACGGCCTGCCGCCGTCGTTGCTATTTGTAGGCGGGGACGAGGTGATGCTGGACGACACCCGGATGCTCCATGAGAAGCTGCTGCAGTCCGGCTGCCGCAGCAAGATGCACATTGCCCCGGAACGGTGGCACGCCTATGTGCTGTACTGCCTCACCGAGAACATGGAGGAGGACTTCCAGTCCATCAACCATTTTCTGGATAAGGTACTCTCCCCGGCCCGGAGCCTGCGGTGGATGCGGCTGGATAACGCCGCCAAGATCTACCCTGCCGCCAAGCGCCGCAACTGGAACAACTTTTTCCGCCTGTCCGCCACCCTGACGGAGCCGGTGGATACGGCGGTGCTGCGCTCGGCGCTGGATGTGACGGTGCGGCGCTTTCCGTCCATGGCGGTGCGGCTGCGGCGGGGGGTGTTCTGGTACTATCTGGAGCAGATCCCCCAGGCCCCGGCCATCCAGCCGGAGAAAAGCTGCCCGCTGGCCCACGTCCCCTTCGATCAGGTGCGGCGCTGCGCCCTGCGGGTGCTGGTGTACCATGACCGCATTGCCGTGGAGTTCTTCCATGCCATCACCGACGGCACCGGCGGAACCATCTTCCTCAAGACGTTGCTGGCGGAGTATCTATGTCAGAAGTACGGCATCACCGTCCCGGCGGAGGACGGCGTACTGGGCCGTCTGGAGGAGCCGGACGAGGAGGAGCTGGAGGACAGCTTTCTCCGCTACGCCGGGGATGTGAAGGCCAGCCGCAAGGAGGCCACCGCCTATCACCTCAGCGGCACGCCGGAGCCGGACGGCTTCAAGAATCTGGTGACGCTGATGGTGCCGACGGAGGCGCTGCGCTCCTGTGCCAAGGAGTGCGGCGTCACGGTGACGGAGCTGCTGGCCGCCGCCATGATGCAGGCCATCGACCGCCTGCAGGCGGAGAAGGAGCCACGCCGCAGCCACCGCAAGCCGGTGAAGGTGCTGATCCCCGTGAACCTGCGGAATCTGTTTCCCACCCGTACCTTGCGGAACTTCGCCTCCTACATCACCCCGGAGATCGATCCCCGTATGGGAGACTTCACCTTTCGGGAGATCTGTGCCGCCGTTCATCACCGGATGGGACTGGAGAACAACCCCCACACCATGCAGGCCAAGTTCGCCGCCAATGTGGCCAGCGAGCGCTCCCCCGTGCTGCGGGTGATGCCGCTGTTCGTGAAGAATCTGGCCATGAAGCTGGTGTTCGACGCAGTGGGGGAACGGAAGTCCTGCCTGTGCCTGTCCAATCTGGGCAGTGTCCGTTTGCCGGAGGCCATGGCCCCCTATGTGCGCCGGATGGATTTCATCATCGGCGTGCAGGCGGCGGCCCCCCACGGCTGCGCCGTGGTGTCGTGGAACGGCACCGCCTATATCAACTGCATCCGCAACATCCGGGAGCCGGAGCTGGAGCTGCACTTTTATCAGGTGCTGCATGAGTTGGGCCTGCCGGTGAAGGCGGAGAGCAACCAGCGCTGAGAGAAGAAAGGAGCGCAAAGCCATGTATTGTGTCAAATGCGGTGTGGAGCTGGCGGACAGCCAGCGGGTGTGTCCCCTGTGCGGCACCCGTGTGTTCCACCCGGATATTCCCCGCACCCCTGCCGACCCGCCCTATCCCCCGGATGAGCGGGTCCACCCGGAGGAGGTGAACCGCTCCGGCGTGTGCTTTATCCTGACGGCGCTGGCCCTGCTGCCGGCGGTGATCTGCGTGCTGTGCGACTGGCGCATCAACGGGGGTATCCTCTGGTCCGGCTATGCCTCCGGCGGCATCCTGCTGCTGTATGTGCTGACGGTGCTGCCCCTGTGGTTCAAGCGGCCTAACCCGGTGATCTTTGTGCCGCTGGATTTTGCCGCCATTATTCTGTACCTGCTGTATATCGACCTCGCCACCGGCGGACACTGGTTCCTGACCTTCGCCTTCCCCGTGGCAGGATCCATCGGCGTGCTCATCACCACCGTGGTGGCGTTGCTGCGCTACGTCCGCCGGGGGTATCTCTACATCTTCGGCGGCGCCCTCATTGCCGCCGGCGGGCTTGCCATGCTGCTGGAGTTTTTGCTGAACCTGACCTTCGGCATCCACCAGACCTTCTTCTGGTCCTTCTATCCGCTGGCCGCCGGGGTGCTGCTGGGGGTGATGCTGATCATCATTGCCGTCTGTCCGCCTCTGCGCCGCTCCCTTCACCGGAAGTTCTTCCTGTGAATTCCCCACAGCGGGTCCTTTGGACATAAAGCCCTCCTTCCCCTGGGGAGGAGGGCTTTTCCAGTTGACTTCCCGGAGGAGATTCCGTATAATGGGACACAATGAGATAGCGCAGAACGCTGCTTCACCGGAGACGGAGCGGGCGGCGGGGCGGCCGGTGCCGGTTTCCGGAGGGAACCGGCCTTTTTCCTGACTGCACCGGGTCGGAAAGGAGCGATCTTCCGTGAAAAAACGTATCTTTGCGGCGCTTTCAGCGATGCTGATGCTGCTGGCTCTGGCCGGCTGCGGCGCCAAGCAGATGGACTATGACGCCACCTGCACCATCTCCATCTCCTGCGCCACCATTCTGGACAATATGGACGCCTGCGACCCCGACAAGCGGGAGCAGGTGCCTCAGGACGGCGTCATTCTGGCCCCGGTGGAGGTGGGCTTCCAGACCGGGGAAAACGTCTTTGACGTGCTGCAGCGGGTGTGCCGGGAAAATCGCATCCAGATGGAGTCCAAATGGACGCCCCTGTATGAGAGTGCCTACATTCAGGGCATCCACAACCTGTATGAATTCGACGTGGGCAGCGGCTCCGGCTGGATGTACAGCGTCAACGACTGGTATCCCAACTACGGCTGCTCCCGCTACACGGTGCAGCCGGGTGATGTGATCTGCTGGGTCTATACCTGCGATCTGGGACAGGATGTAGGCGGCGGGGCCGCCGTAGGCGAGTGAGAAGGACCGGCGAAGGGAGGCGATGACCATGCGATACAGTGACGTGTTCGGCAGCTGCCATCCGGCGGTGAACTTCCTGTATTTCGTGCTGGTCATCGCCTTTTCCATGTGCCTGACTCACCCGGTATGCCTGCTGCTGTCGGTGTGCGGGGCCGTGATCTACCATGCTGTGCTGCTGGGGCCCCGCTCCCTGCGGAAAAGCGCCGTGTGGATGATACCCATGGCGGTGCTGGCGGCGGTCATCAACCCGGCTTTCACCCATCAGGGCGTTACCATACTGGCCTATCTCCCCTCCGGCAATCCCCTGACGCTGGAGAGTATGCTCTACGGCCTTGCCTCGGCGGCGCTGCTGTCGGCCACGCTGCTGTGGTTCACCTGCTACAACACCGTCATGACCTCGGATAAGTTCATCTATCTCTTTGGCAGGGTGATCCCCGCCCTGTCACTGGTGCTGTCTATGACCATGCGCTTTGTCCCCCGGTTCCGCACCCAGCTGCACACCGTGGCGCAGGCCCAGAAATACATGGGCCGTGACACGGAGAACGGCAGCCTTCTCCGCCGCACGAAAAACGCCATGAAGGTCTTTTCCATCATGGTCACATGGTCGCTGGAGAGCGCCATCGAGACGGCGGACAGTATGAAGAGCCGGGGATACGGCGAAAAGGGCCGCACGGCCTTCTCCATCTATCGCATGGACGACCGGGACCGGGGGCTGCTGGCATGGCTCATTTTCTGCGGGGCCTATGTGCTTTGCGGCGTGCTGGCCGGAGGCCTGCGGTTCCGCTACTACCCCTCGCTGGCGGGAGCGCCTGTGACGCCCATGACCGTGAGCTTTTTTGTGGTCTATTTCCTGCTGTGCCTGACCCCGGCGGCACTGGATCTGGCGGCGACCCGCCAGTGGAGACAAATCGAGAAGGAGGTGCGCCGGTGACGGAGCTTCTGCATCTGGAGAATTACAGCTTTACCTACCCCCAGCAGCGCCGCCCGGCGCTGTCCCATGTCACCCTCACCGTGCCGGAGGGTGCGTTCATGGTGCTCTGCGGCCCCTCCGGCTGCGGAAAGTCCACGCTGCTACGGTGCATCAACGGATTAATCCCCCAGTTTTACGAGGGAGAGCTAAAAGGCTTTTGCCGCCTGAACGGGCAGGACACCGCCGGGCTGCGTATCGGCGAGATCGGCGAGTTGGCCGCCTCGGTCTTTCAGGATCCTCGCAGCCAGTTTTTCACCGTGAACAGCTCCAATGAAGTGGCCTTCGGTCTTGAAAATCACGGTCTGCCGCAAGATAAAATCCGACGGCGGGTGGAGGAGGCCTTCCGGATCTTTCATCTGGAGCGGCTGAAGGATCGCAATGTCTACGAGTTGTCCAGCGGCGAGCGACAGCTCATCTCCATCTTGTCCGCGTGGGCAATGGACACAGATATTTTTCTGCTGGATGAGCCCACGGCCAATCTGGACTTTGCAGCCACGCAGCAGTTAAAAGAGATTCTGCTTGCCCTGAAAAAGCAGGGCAAAACGCTGCTGCTCAGCGAGCACCGACTCTACTATCTTGCCGACATTGCCGACGAATTTTGGGTCATGGCAGACGGCGAGATCAAAGGAAAATATACTGCCGCAGAGGCAAAGGCGTTCTCAGTGGAGCGGAGACAAACACTTTCTCTGCGCACGCTCGACCTTGCGGAGATCACCGTGCCGGAGAAAGAGCCGCTGCCGAAAACCGCGCCGACGGCGCTTGCCGTCTCAGATGTCCGCTATACATACGGCAGGAAGGCCGGAGATACCCTCTCTGGTGTCAGCTTTTCCGTCCGTGAGCATGAGATCGTCGGCCTTGTGGGCGCAAACGGCTGCGGCAAAACGACCATCGGCAAGCTGATTGCAGGGCTTTACCGCCCCTCCGGCGGCAGGATAATGCTTTTCGGAAAGTCGCAAAATCCAAAGCAGCTGCAAAAGCAAGTGCTGTTCATCCTTCAGGAGGCGGAGTTCCAGTTCTTCACAGGCTCCGTCCTGCACGAACTGCAATACGGCCATGCGGTGACACCGGAGTTTGAAGCAAAAACGGAAGCGCTGCTGAAAAGTATGGATATGTGGGACTGCCGCAACCGGCATCCCTTTTCCCTCTCCGGCGGGCAGATGCAGCGTCTGACGCTGATGATGGCGTATCTATCCGACAAGCCGATCGTCATACTGGACGAGCCGACAGCAGGACAGGACGCGGAAAGTCTGGAGCGGTGCGCAGCGCTGATCCGGGAGATGCGGAAGGAAAAGACTGTTCTCATCATCACCCACGACCCTGAGCTAATTGCAGGTGCGTGTGACCGCTGCATTGGGCTGTCGGATGGGCATGCAGAAATAGAATTTCCCGTTCATTCGGAACGAGATTTGCAAGCGGTACGGCAATATATGGAGCGCTTCCATCTTTCCAATGCTCCTGCGAAAAAACAGCATAAAGAACGATTCCACCCGGCAACGAAGCTGCTTTACTGGCTGGCCCTGCTGGTCGTGATCTCCACATCCAACAACCACTTAGTTTATGCCGTATATACGGCACTGATCCTGCTGACCGCAGCGGACGGCTGGCTCGGAACGGCGCTGGCAGGCGGGATGAGCTTTGGGCTGCTGTGGGCGGCAAACGCTCTGCTGCCGGGCACGGTGTTTTCCTTTATGCTGGTGCTGTTCCCGCGGATCATTGCCGTTGGCATTTCCATGCGGACGCTGATTGGGCGGAATGAAGCCAGCCGTACCCTGGCAGCGCTGCGCAATCTGCACCTGCCGGAGCGATTTATCATGATCGTGGCAGTGATCTTCCGCTTTTTCCCGGTGCTGTCCGGGGATATGAAGCTGCTGCGGCAATCCATCCGCACCCGGGGCGTGTTCACATCGCCGCTTCAGAAGCTGCGAGCGCTGTCATCCTATATCGAAATACTGACCGTGCCGATGGCTTTGCGCGTTATCCGCATCGCCGAAACGCTGTCCGCCTCCGCCGAAACACGGGGCATCGACTTAACCCGCCGCAAAAGCAACTATCTGTCGCTTCGGTTTTCTGCGTGGGATGCTGTGTTCTGCGTCCTGCTGGCGGCATCGATCGCCGCCGGCCTTATCCTGTGATCGCCGTCTCTGCGACGTTCAACCATATTTCATTCAAAAAGGAGTCTTTACCATGAGTACTGCAAACCCCAATAAACTGAAAATCAAGGACATCATCACCGTTGTCCTGCTGGCTCTGATCAATGTGGTCATTTTCTTCGCCAGCTCCGTCCTGTACGCAACGCCCATTACCATCATTCTGATGCCGGTGTTTTTCGCCCTGCTGGAGGGCATCGTCTACTTCATCATCGGCACGAAGGTGAAAAAGCCCGGTGCGATCCTGATTTACAGTATCGTCCGTGCCATTATGGGCGGATACCTGCCGTACATCATCCTCTTTATTCTCTCCGGTGTCATTGCCGAGCTGCTGCTGTGGAAGATGGGCTACGGCAATGCGAAGGCGCTGACCGTCAGTTATGTCATCAATCAGGTGCTGGCCGCATTCGGCAGCACCATCATTCCCTATGCGATCGCTGCCAAGGCTATGGCGGATCAGATGGTCACTGATGGCCGTCAGGACGCCATTCTTGCCGCATCCCAGATGCTGCAGTCCTGGGTGTCTGTGGCGCTGGTGGCCGGTGTGATCGTGGCCGCATTCATCGGAGCAGCTATCGGCAAGGGCATCGTGAAGAAGCATCTGGCTGCCTGATCTGCCTTGGAGGAATTACCCATGAATCAGAACACGAAGCAAAAGCGCTCCGCCGCCTCGTGGCTGGCAGAGCTGGCAAAAGGGCGGTACGGCGAGTACGCTTTGAGCGTCCTTACGGCGCTGCTGGGCGTTGCCTGCTCGCTTATTCCGTATTTCATCATCATCCGGCTTATCACCGCACTGGTAAACGGCACGGCGGAGCTGACGTACTGCCTGACGCTCTGCGCATGGATGGCGGGCTGCTGGGTGCTGCGCTATGTGCTGCACAGCGTGTCCACCTCTCTCTCCCACCATGCGACGTTCCATGTGCTGGCCAATACCCGCGTCCGGCTGCTGGACAAGCTAGCGACGCTGCCGCTGGGTACGGTGCTGGATCGTTCCTCCGGCTCGTATAAGAACATCATCGTCGAGCGGGTCGATTCCATCGAAACCACCCTTGCCCACCTGCTGCCGGAGATGACCACCAACATCGTGGGGGCGCTGGCGGTACTGGTGCTGCTGTTCATCGAGGACTGGCGCATGGGCCTTTCCATGTTCATCGTCCTGCCGCTGGGCATTCTCTGCTTTATGTCCATGTTCAGCGGCTATAACGAGAAGTTTCAGCGCACGGTCACCGCGACAAAGACACTGAACGACACGGCTGTGGAATACATCAGCGGCATTGAGGTCATCAAGGCGTTTGGTCAGTCCAGGACCAGCTATGCAAAGTTCGTCTCCGCCGCAAAAGAGGGCGCGGACTGCTTCATCGACTGGATGCGCGGGAGTTTGTTCGGACAGGTGGCCGGAATGGCGATACTCCCTTCGACACTTCTCGGCATCTTGCCGGTGGGCTGCCTTCTCTATATGCACGGCACACTGTCGGCGGAGACGTTTCTCGCGGTCATTGTTCTGTCCTTCGGCGTTATGCAGCCGCTGATCACCGCTTTTTCCTACACCGATGACATCGCGCAGGTGACGACCATCGTGGGTGAGGTGGCGGAGGTGCTGTCCGGCGAGGATATGCAGCGTCCGGAACGTGCGGAAAAGCTGCCTGCGGACAACGCCGTCGAGCTGAAAGATGTCCGCTTTGCCTATCACGACAAGGAGGTACTGCACGGAATCGATCTGCACATTGCCCCGGGGACGGTCAACGCATTGGTCGGGCCTTCCGGCAGTGGAAAATCCACCATCGCCCGGCTCATCGCCTCCCTGTGGGATGTGAAGGACGGAGAAATCGACCTGGGCGGCGTGGACATTCGCACGCTGCCGCTGGCGGAGTGCACGAAGCACATCGCCTATGTGTCGCAGGACAACTACCTCTTTGACCTTTCTGTCATGGACAATATCCGCATGGGCAGAAAGGGTGCGACCGATGCGGAGGTCATTGACGCCGCGAAGAAATGCGGCTGCCACGAGTTCATAATGGGGCTGGAGAACGGCTATCAGACCGTATGCGGTGCATCCGGCGGTCACCTGTCCGGCGGTGAGCGGCAGCGCATCTCCATTGCCCGTGCCATGCTGAAGGACGCGCCCATCGTCATTCTCGACGAGGCAACGTCCTATACAGACCCGGAAAACGAGGCGGTCATCCAGTCGGCACTGGGAAGGCTGGTGCGGGGCAAGACGCTGCTGGTCATTGCCCACCGGCTGTCCACCATTGCGGACGCCGATCAGATCATTGTTGTCAATCAAGGCAAGATCGAAGCGACCGGCACGCAGGCGGAGCTTCTTGCGTCCTGCCCCCTTTATCAAACCATGTGGGAGGCCCACATCAGCGTCAAAGACGACGGGGAGGTGGCGTAATGCTCAAGACACTGAAAAAATTTTTTGCCTTCTGCGGGGTGGACAACCGCAGGCTGTTTATAACATCTATCTGGCTGGGCGTGGTCAGCGCCATTTGCTCTGCCATGCGTATTCCGGCAGCCGCCATCGTCATTCAGGCGCTGCTGGAAAGGAACGTCACTATGGCAACTTTATGGACGAGCCTCGGCATTATCGTGATCTCATTGATCATTACGATTGCCATCAACATGAAGGCTACCATGCTCCAGACCCGTGCGGGCTACCGCGCCTGCGCCAACAAACGCATCGAGATCGCCGAGCACCTGCGCTACCTGCCTATGGGCTGGTTCAATGACAACAGCCTCGGCGAGGTCACGTCCGTCACCACCAACACCATGGAAAACATGGCGAATGTGGCTACCCGCGTCGTCATGGTCACGACCCGCGGCTTTCTGACCTCCGGCATCATCGCAGCGATGATGTTCCTCTTTGACTGGCGCATGGGGCTGATCACACTGACGGGACTGGTGCTGTTCTTTGCCGTCAACGCCGCCATGCAGCGGGCGGAGCAGGCCCTTTCCCAGCGGAAGTTCAATGCCGATGAGCGCCTTGTGTCCAAGGTGCTGGAATATGTGCAGGGCATCGCCGAGGTCAAGAATTTCGACCTGACCCACGACTCTGCCACGCAGGTACACGGCGCTGTGGAGGAAGCCCGCAGGGCGTCCTTTGCTATGGAGATCCCGTCGGTGCTTTATATGCTGGCGCAGTTTGTTGTCAACAAGCTCACCGGCGTTGCCGTCTGCGCGGCCGCTATCGTCTTTTACTTCGGCGGAACGATGGAGCTGACAAACTGCCTTTTGATGCTGATCTGCTCGTTCATCCTCTTTGAGCAGCTGGACAGCGCCGGAAGCTTTTCGGCTTTGTTCCGCTCCATCGACATCGGCGTAGATAAGGCAAGCGCAATTCTGCGCGTAGAACCCATGGACATTGACGGGGAGGAGCTTTCGCCGGAACGGGAGGACATCACCCTGTCCCATGTGGATTTCTCCTATGACAGCAAGCCCATCCTGCACGATGTGTCCCTGACCATCCCGGAGAAAACCACCGTGGCCATCGTCGGTCCGTCCGGAAGTGGCAAGACCACGCTGTGCAATCTCATGGCGCGGTTCTGGGACGTGCAGGGCGGCAGCGTGAGCCTTGGTGGGCACGATGTGCGGGAGTACAGCTACGACAGCCTCATCCGCAATTTCTCCTTTGTGTTTCAGCGGGTCTATCTGTTCTCCGACACCATCGCCAACAATATCCGCTTTGGCAAGCCCGACGCCTCCATGGAGGAGGTGCAGGCCGCCGCGAAAAAAGCCCGCTGCTACGACTTTATCATGGCATTGCCGAACGGCTTTGACACCGTCATCGGCGAAGGCGGTGCTACGCTTTCG
>OFMX01002032.1_pt1 | contig 13077 bp, 10 predicted proteins | sample 1541901 | NCBI WGS metagenome assembly OFMX01 (sample SAMN04209222, study PRJEB22552) | human gut metagenome | biome: gut; material: feces | host: Homo sapiens | place: USA: Oklahoma | reverse complement strand
GCCCTCCGGCGCGGCGGAAGGTGGGTTTCGATGCTCTAGAAGCCGAGGAATTTAACTTCCGGTCTGAGCTCGATGCCATACGCCTCCCTCACCTTTCCGTGCACATGTCTGATAACCGCGGCAACGTCATCGGCCGAGGCGGTTCCGTTATTAACGATAAAATTAGCGTGAACGGGCGAAACTTCCGCGCCGCCAATCGAAAAACCCTTTAATCCACAATCCTCGATAAGCTTGCCCACACTCGCATCGGGCGGGTTGCGAAAGACCGACCCGCAGGATGCGCGACCCATGGGCTGCGTACGCTTGCGCCTCGTCAGGTACCGCTCCATGCGCTCGCGAATGTCGGCCTTGGGCGCCGGTTTAAGCTTGAGCACGCACTCGAGGATAATCTCATTGCGGGGAAGGCTACATTCGCGGTAGCCCCAAGTGATCTCGGACCCCGCATAATGCTTGATACCGGATGCCGGGTCAAACGTTACGACATCCTCAACCAGCGAGCCAATCCACTCGGTCCGTGTGCCTGCATTCATAGATATCGCACCGCCAACCGAGCCAGGGATGCCAACGGCAAACTCAAGGCCCGAGAGGCTACGCGACAGGGCATCGTTGACCAGGCGCGCAAACATCACGCCCGCACCGACCGTCAGCGTACAACCGTCATCGGCAACAACCGTGCGCTGAAACTCACGTCCGAGCGAAATGACGGCACCGCGATAACCGCCATCGGCAACCAGCAGATTGGAGCCCTTGCCGATGATGACCCACGGCACCTGCTCGCGATCGAGCACCGCCACGGCGCGGCGGAGGGCATGATAGCTATGGCACGTCACAAAGAGGTCGGCCTTGCCGCCGATACGATAGCTCGTATGACGCGCAAGGCGCTCGTCCTCGATCACATCCGTGTCGATCATGCCCGAGAGCGCCATGACGGCGTTAAACAGACCCATTAGACTTAAGCGTCTTTCTTGGCAGTCAGATACTCAATGAACTCGGGGCCGACGGTCGTAACGTCACCGGCACCCATGGTGAGCAGCAGGTCGCCCTCGCCCACCATCTGCTCGAGCTCCTGATTGAGCTCAAGACGGCTGGAGCAGTACACGACCTCCTTGCCAGGATGCTTGGCGCGCACGGTATCGGCGAGCATCTTAGAGGTGACACCCGGAATGGGCATCTCGCCAGCCGAGAACACATCAATCAGCAGCAGTTTATCGGCATTGGCAAATGCATCGGCAAAGTCGTCGCACAGGGCCTGCAGGCGCGAATAGCGGTGCGGCTGGAACACGACGTCGACGTGCTTGTAGCCCAGCGACGAAGCAGCAGCAAGCGTCGCCTTGATCTCGGTGGGGTGATGGCCGTAATCATCGACCACGGTGATGCCATCGATATCGCCCACGTGGGTAAAGCGACGGCGGACGCCCTCAAAGCTCGAGAGCGCCTTGGCGGCGGCGTCGATGTCAAGGCCCAGGACATGGGCGACGGTGAGCACCGCCGTGGCGTTGAGCATGTTGTGGCGACCGGGATTGCTCTTGATCTCCACAGCGTGCTCAGTGCCGTCCTCAAAGCGAACGATAAAGTCGCTCTGGATGCCCTTGACATCCGGGTGCATGCAGACGATGTCGTTGCTCTCGGCAAAGCCGTAGGAAAGCACGTGACGGCCCGTCGACTTGGCGAGCTCGACCAGATGCGGGTCCTCACCGCAGACGATGACGGTGCCGTCCTCGCCCACCAAGCTCATGAATTTGGCGAAAGTTGCCTCGATCTCCTCGATACCCGAGTAGTGATCGAGGTGGTCGGCCTCGACGTTGGTCACAATGACCACGTTGGGGTTCAGGAACAGGAAGGAGCTGTCGGACTCGTCGGCCTCGGCGACAAAGTAGTCGCCCGAGCCGTTCTTGCCGTTCGTGTCATAGCCCTCGACGATGCCGCCGATCAAGAAGCTCGGATCCAGGCCCATGCGGTCGAGCATGGTGGCGCACATCGAAGACGTGGTGGTCTTGCCATGCGTGCCGGCAACAGCGACGGTGGTGTAGCCGTGGCCCAAAGCAGAGAGCATCTTGGCACGGGGCCACACGGGAATACCAAGCTCGCGAGCGCGCACGAGTTCAGGGTTGGACTCCGGAATAGCGGTGGAGACAACAACCACGTCGGGCTTGACCTCGTCGATCGTGGCGGCCTCATGGCCCACATGCACCTTCACACCAGCGCGGGTAAGCTGGCGGATATAACGTGACGTCTTAAGGTCGGAGCCGGTAACGGCATAACCACGCTCGTGCAGAACGAGGGCGATGCCGCTCATGCCGGCGCCGCCGATACCGATAAAGTGGGCGCTCTTAAACTCGGGCGCGGAGGTTGCAGTCTGGGAATCAGCCATGTGCTCGTGTACTCCTTGCGTAAACACTGCCTGTAACCCGTTAACTGTACCGCACCTACCGCATCAGCGCGAGGGCGACCGACGATATCCCGTCTAACTAACGCAAACCCTCTACCGCATCCGCCAGAAGAGCGGCGGCCCTATCCTGAGCCAGACCACGCGCCGCCTGACGCATGGCGTCGCGTGCCGCCGCGTCATCGACCAGGTGCAGCAGCTCATCGGCAAAGGCAGAACCGTCGATATCGGCATCGGCGCAGAGCACGCCGGCCCCGGCGTCGACCAGATAGCGGGCATTGGTGGTTTGGTGGTCGGCTGTCGCATGCGGGTACGGCACGAGCACCGAAGGCACGGCGAGCGCAGCGATCTCGGCCACGCTCGATGCGCCCGAACGCGAGAGCACCAAATCGGCAGCAGCCAGCATATCGCCCATGTTGTCGATGTATGGCTGGACGCGGTAACGCTTCGCCTCCTCGGGCGTCAGCGCCAAAGCGCGCTCGGTCTCCTCAAAGCCGTCGGCACCCGTCGAATGCAACACATAGAAGTTCTTGCGCGAAAGCAGCTCGTTTTTGAGCGAAACCACGCGCTCATTGAGGTGCTGGGCGCCAAGTGAACCGCCAAAGACGAGCAGCAGCGTAGCGTCCTCGGGAACGCCAAGTGCCTTGCGGCCGCGAGCGCGATCGCCCTCGATCACCGAGCGACGTACGGGGTTGCCGGTCATGAGCACGTGGCCAGGGTCACCTTCGCGCTCAAAGACCGAACGCGCTGTCGGCACCGAGATGCACACGCGGGCGGCGTGGGAGTTCATCATCTTGTTGGCCAGGCCCGGAACAGAGTTCTGCTCATGCAGCAGATACGGAACGCCCGCGCCCTTGCACCACCCCAGCAGCGGAACCTCGACATAGGCACCAAAACCAATGGCGGCATCGGGCTTGCCGACCTTTGAGAAATGACTGGCGAGCGCACGTTTGGCCTTGTTGACACGCCACAGCGAGGTCAGCGCCGTCCAAGGACGGGAGCGGTCGAAGCCCGTGACCGTAATGGGCACAAAATCAAACCCAGCCTCGGGAACCAGACGACCCTCGAGCTTGCGCGACTGGCCCACGAACACAACGTGGTGGCCACGGTCACGCAGCTCCTCGGCCAAGGCGAGCGCGGGGTTGATGTGTCCTGCCGTGCCGCCGGCTGCAATAGCAACGGTCATTTTATCGGTCATGGTAGTCCCTTCGTACACGCGGTCCCTGGTCGTCGGTACGCAGACGCGCCGACGGGTCCGAGTTCAAATCGATTCGATTATATCCGCCGCCCGCATTGCGAGGAGTTGGGCGCTGAGGACGACCTTGCGGAGCCGTTCGCTGACGCGGGCGGGCTGCCGACTCGGTCGCAGAGCCATCCAGAACGGTAAAGCCGCTACGCGAAGGTCGTTCACCGCGCACATGGGCCACGCCGGCGGTGCTCTCATCCATAACGGCAAAGCTCTCACGGCGGCGATCATACTCATCGCGGCGGGCGCTCTCGTACGAAACGCGCAGGATCAGCCCGGCAAGCATAAGCGACACGATAATCGACGAACCGCCGTAGCTAATAAACGGCAACGGTTTGCCCGTCATGGGAAACACGTTGAGGATGCCCAGCGCGTTAATCAAAAACTGCACCGCGAGAATGACCGCGGAGCCAGACGCCATGAGCGCGCCCCGACGATCGGTCGCCTGCTCGGCAATGCGAAACGCCGAGTAGATCAGCATCGCAAACACCAAGAAGAACAGCACGGTTCCGACAAAACCGACTTCCTCGCCAATGATGGCCAAGATGTAGTCATTGTGCGCCTCGGGCAGATACGAGTACTTCATGGTTGAGTTGCCAATGCCGCGGCCGAACAGACCGCCCGAAGCAAAGGCCATGATGGCAAGCGTGGCCTGATAGCCATCACCATACTCGTCGGCCCAAGGGTTCAAGGCAACCTGAATACGCACCATACGGTACGGCTCTGCGACAAGCGCAATCACGATCACGAGAATACCGAAGATTATCACGCCGATGATAAATCTGGGGTCGAGACCCGCAAACAACGCCATGCACATGAGGGTCAACAGGATGATCAGGACAGTACCGAAATCGGGCTGGATAAAGATCAGAAAGAGCGAAATGCCCAGGTAGATGCCCATCTTGCGAAGGAATTCGTTGATGTTGCCACCGGGCGAAAAGAAGCGGTCAAGCATGATGGCCGAATACGCAATGGCAAATGGCTTTAAAAACTCGGAAGGCTGGAACTGAATGCCGGCGATGTTGAGCCAGCGCGTGGCGCCACGGCTGCCGCTGCCCACCAAGAACACCAAAAACAGTAGCCCTATCATACCTATGAGGAAGATCCTGAGCACATCCTCCCCAAACCAGCTGTCCGGCAAAACGCGCACGATGGCAATCAGCGCCAGAACACCGACCACGGCAAACGCGGCCTGTCGACCCAGAAAAAACGTCGCCGAGCCATTCTCGTGCAGCGCCTCGACCGAAGACGCCGAGTACACCATCAGCAGGCCAAAGCATACCAAGGTAAACAAGCAGGCCATGAATATCAAACGGGGGCGCATGATACGGGCGGGAACGCCGGCAATATAGCGTTCGCTAAACGACTGCCCGCCGCGGCTGGAACGCGGTGTGGTACGACGTGAGGAAGCACGGTCCGAGTCGGGCCTCCTCATACCTTGTCGGGGGCTCTCCTCTCTCACCGCAACCCCTATTCCATTTGTGATTTCGCTGTAGCGGCAAGCTGAGCCACGTAGTCCTTAAACACGCGGCCGCGCTCCTCATAGCCCGAGAACTCATCGAACGAAGAGCAGGCAGGAGAAAGTAAGATCACATCGCCACGGCTCGAAAGCGAACGGGCAACGTCCACGGCGTCGCGCAGGTCATCCGCCTGGGCGATATCCACATCGCCATCGACATCAGCCTCGTCCATAGCGGCGGTGAAGCGCTCGCGCGCATCGCCAAAGCAGACGACCGAGCGCACGTTGTCCATAACGACGCGCGCGAAATCCGTGAGCGGCGTGCCCTTATCGTGGCCGCCGAGCAGCAAGATCACGTCGTCATCGGGAAATGCCGTCAGTGCCTTCTCGACCGCATCGGTGTTGGTCGCCTTGGAATCGTTGACGTAGCGCACGCCGTCAATCTCGCCACACGGCTCCACGCGGTGCTTGAGCGGCTGGAACGAGGCAAGACCGCGGCAGACACCATCGACATCGGCACCGACCGCCAAGGCAGCCGTGGCAGCGCACAGGGCATTGATAACATTGTGATGGCCCGAGATCTTGAGCGCGGATGTAGCGATGAGCGGGGTCTCGACACCCTTCAGACGCACGATCATCTTGCCATCGCGCACAAAGGCGGCATCCTCGCCCTCAGGCTCGTCAAAGGCAACCTTGCAGATGCGACGACCCGGCGTGTAGATGTACTCATCGAACTCGTGAATGCCGGCGTCTTCGACGTCGACAACCACCAGATCGTCATCGACCATATTGTCAAACAGTTTGATCTTGGCAAGCGCATAGTTCTTATGGCTCTTATGCCAGCCCAAGTGGTCGGGAGTGATGTTGAGCAGCACCGCCACGCGGGGGTGGAGCTCGGTTGTCGTAGCAATCTGATAGCTCGAGAGCTCAGCCACAAACCACTCGTTGTGGGCTCGGCCGTCAATCTCGTTGACCGGCGGCTCGCCGATGTTGCCGACAGCAACGCTGGCCTCGCCGGCAGCCTTAAGCAGATAATCAGTCAGCGACGTGGTGGTCGTCTTGCCGTTGGTGCCCGTGATGGCAATCCAGTTATCGGGCGACAGGCGATAGGCAAACTCGGGCTCACCCATAATCTGGGCGGCATGCTCGCGCCCGGCCTTAAAGAAGCCCGAGAACTCCGAGATGCCCGGGCACGTCACGCATACGTCATAGGCGCCCTCGACCTGTTCGGTCCCATAGACAAACGACGCACCAGCAGCCTCGAGCGCACGCGTGGCGTCATTGGGCTCAGAGGTGCCGCCGCCATACACGGTAACGGCGCTTACGCGCTCGGGATGTGCCAGCGCCCAGCGGGCGACATCGAGACCGGATTTGCCCTGACCCAAAACGAGCAGGCTAAAGACATCAGCAAGAGGCATGAAAGACCACTATCCCAACTGGAAGAACAGGGCAAGGCCAACGGCACCAAAGGCCGCAGCGATAATCCAAAAACGGATGACGACCTTGGTCTCGGCCCAGCCCTTCTTTTCGAAATGATGATGGATGGGCGCCATAAGGAAGACGCGCTTGTGCGTAAAGTGGAAGTAGACAACCTGAATCATGACCGACAGGGTCTCAACGATAAACAGGCCGCCGATGATGAGGGAGACGACCTCGGTGTTGGTCATGATGGACGTGCAGGCAAACGCGGCGCCCAGGGCAAGCGAGCCGGTATCGCCCATAAAGATGCTCGCCGGATAGCAGTTGAACCACAGAAAGCCCAAGCAGGCACCGGCACACGCGGTGCAGAAGATGGACAGGTTCACGTCTCCGTGCAAAAACGCCATGGCAGCCATGGCGAGCATGGCAATCATAGAGGTGCCGCCAGCAAGACCGTCAAGGCCATCGGTCAGGTTCACGGCATTAGAAAGACCGGCGATCATCAGCCAGCAAAAGACAATGTAGAGCCACGGGAACGAAAGGCCGCAGATGGTAGTCGAAAGCACGCCAAGGTCAATCGTCAGGCCGCCGGGAAAACGAATCTCGGGGGCGACGCCGCACCAGTTAACAGCAAATACCGTAAAGGTGACACAGATAATGGTTAGGCCGATCATCTTGGCATGAGGCGTCAGACCGAGCGAGCGCCCATGCGTAACGGAGGTCAGGTCGTCGATCAGGCCCAGCACGCCGGTCGCCAGCGTGGCGAGCAGCACGAGCACGAGCTCGGTGGTGAGCTTGCCCATCAGCAGGCAGGTCAGCGAAATCGCGACGAGAATGACAACGCCACCCATGGTGGGCGTTCCCTGCTTAACCAAATGACGCTTGGGGCCGTCGGCACGAACCTGCTGGCCGATACCCTCGACCTTGAGCAGCTTGATCCACCACGGCATGAGCAGCAGCGCAATGGCAGCGGCGATGCCAAGCCCCAAAAAAGCCTGATACGTTGGATACGAGGGATTGCCGAACATGGGCTAGCACACACCTTCCACAAAGCGGTCGAGCTCAACAAAGCGGGAACCCTTGACCAGTACAACATCATGTTTTTCAAGCGCGCCGCCCATGCGGTCGAGCACCTGCTGATAATCGGAGAACACCTGGATGCGGTCCTCGTCCATGCCCATCATGCGCGCGGCATCGGCCATAAGCTGGGCCAGCTCACCACCCACGCACGCCAGCATGTCGAGCTTCTTGGCGGCGGCATAGGCGCCCACGAGCTCATGCATGCGAGGAGCCTCATCGCCCATCTCGCCCATCTCGCCCAGGATCGCCATGCGAGACCCCGTGCACGAAAGCGAGCACAGTAGATCGAGACCAGCAGCCATGGATTCGGCGCTGGCGTTATAGGAATCGTCGATGACGCGGGCACCGCTCTTGGCGCGCTTGATCTCCTGGCGGTGACCGGTGATCGTGAGACCCCTAAAGGCAGCATCGATCTGCTCGGGCGTCAGGCCCAGGCGATAGGCAACCGCGGCGGCCTTAACGGCATTTGGGACGGACTGCACGCCGGGGATGGCAAGCATGGTATCGATTGTCTCGCCCTGACCAAAATCGAGCGTAAAGACCGGACGGCCCTCGTCATCAACTCGAACGTCGCGGGCACGGACCTCATCATCGTCCGAGACGCCGGCCAGCATCACGTCGATACCAGCAGGCTGGGCGAACGTATCGCGAATGAACGGCGTAAAGTCGTCCTCACCGCCCAAAACCAGCAGCGGCAAATAGTCGCCGGCGGCGCGCATACCCTGGACAATCTCGGCCTTAGCGCGGGCGATGTTCTCGCGGCTGCCCAAAATGCCGATGTGAGAGGTACCAATCTTGCTCACGATGGCAAGGTTGGGATTGGCGGACTTGGACAGGCGCTCAATCTCGTGGAAATGGTTCATGCCCATCTCGAGCACCAGGACCTCGGTATCGGCCGGAGCGGAAAGCACCGTGAGCGGCATGCCGATCAGGTTATTGAAATTGCCCTTGGTGGCCCAGACACGATAGCGCTTGGCGAGTACAGCGGCGAGCACGTCCTTGGTCGTCGTCTTGCCGATGGAACCGGTAATGCCAACGACCAGGCAGCCAAGCTCCAGGCGATACGTGTGCGCCAAACGCAGCAGAAACTCCTCGGGATCATCGGTCAGCAAGATGGCACAGCCCCTGTCCTGTGCCAGCGAGACCAGCTCGGCCTCGGGCTCACGCGTCATCACGACGGCGCCGGCACCCGACTGGACGGCACGGGAAGCAAAATCATTGCCGTCGACGTTTTCACCGGGAAAGGCGACGAAAATCGTCCCTTCCTCGACCTGGCGCGAGTCGATAACGCACCCGCGGCATACCCGATCGGCTTCTCCCGTCACGGTTCGGGCCCCTGTTGCGGCCGCGAGGTTGTTGACGGCGATCTCTATCATTGCAGCTCCCCTGTAAACCTAATAATGCTATCGGCGTATTGTATCCCAGCGCCGCACATGCGTGGTGCAGGGCATGTGAACACCCTCATATGGGACAACAAACCACGCCCCAAAGATTGTAACCCCCTACTTCGTGTGCGGGATACCCAGCACGTCGAGCGCGTTGGCCATAATGGACTGGAACGGCACCGCAGCGGCATCTGAGCCGCTCGGCGTTCCGTCGAGCGTGATATAGCACAGCACCTTGGGCGATTGTGCCGGTGCAAAGCCCATAAAGGACGACATGTAGTTCTCCTTGAGGTAGCCGCCGTTCTCGTCGGCACGTTCGGCCGTACCGGTCTTACCCGCCACGTCATAGCCGTCAACCGCGCCGCCAACGCCCGTTCCCTCGGACACGCCCGTCTGCATGCACGATGTCACCTGGGATGCGGCGTCCTCCGAAATCGCGCGCTCGCCTTCGCCCCAGTCCTTCTCGTCGCCTTTGCTGGACTTATAGAAGTGCGGGGTCATCATCACGCCGCCGTTGGCGATGCCGCCCACGGCACGTGCGATCTCAATCGGCGAGACAGACAGCGCCTGTCCAAAGCTCATCGAGCCCAGCGTGGCGCCGTCATACTGGTCACGCTCCTTGACGATGCCCAGGCTCTCGCCCGGAAAATCGACACCAGAGCTGTGACCGATGCCCCACTTGTCCACATAGGCGGCAAAGTCGTCGGCACCGATCTTGCGCCCCACCAGGACAAATCCCACGTTGGACGAACGGCGCATCATCTCGCGCACATCCATGGTCATGGCGTAGTCGCGCTTGTCGGCATCGGTGACGGTATCGTCGCCCACCTTGATGCTCGCCGGCACCTCAAACGACGTACTCGACCGCACGACACCCAAGTCGAAGCCGGCGCCCGCCACGAGCGTCTTAAAGACCGAGCCGGGCTCGTAGGCGTCGGTGACCAGGCGCAGGTTCATATCCTCGGTCTTGGCGTTCTCCAGATCGGTCTGGTCGTAGGTCGGGTACGAGCAGGCGGCGAGAATTTCACCGGTCGTGGGGTCGGTGACCAAAGCCGAGCCGTTCTTGGCCTTTGTCTTCTCGACAGCCTCTGCCAGGGCATCCTCGGCCGCTCGCTGGATATTGACGTCGAGCGTCGTCACGATGTCAACGCCGTCGACCGCAGCCACCTTTTTATAGGCACCGCCCGCGATATAGCTGCCGTCCCTCGCGCGCTCGCGCACGAGGGAACCGTTCGTGCCGGTCAGAAGCTTGTTGTATTGCTTTTCGAGACCAGTCAAGCCGTCGTTGTCTACATTCACTACACCCAGCACCTGCGATGCCAGATTGCCGTATGGATATACGCGCTTCATGGCCTGCTCAAAAAGCACGCCGGGCAGGTTCTTCTTCTCCAGCGCCGCAGCGTCGTCTTCGTCCACCTGGCGCTTGATATACACCCAGGTTCCATCGGACTCAACGAGCTTGCGGCAGGTCTTTTTATCGATTCCAGTTGCCTTGACCAGCGCCGACACCGTCTTGTCAACATCCTCGACAAGCTGGGGGTTCACGGCGATGTTGCGACATTCGACCGACGACGCCAGCACGTTACCGTTGCGGTCGTAGATGGTGCCACGTTTGGCATAGAGGGTCTGCGCAAGCAGGCGGCGCGCATCGGCACGCTCGCGCAGTTTATCGGCTTCGACAATTTGATAGTCGGCAAGGCGAAAGACGCCCAAGCCCAAGCCAAGCCCAATGAAGCCCATGACGGCTTTGCGGCGAGGCAGAGGCGTGCCTGTGAGCCATTCGGTCGACGAACTCTTGCGCGACCTGGTGTTATGCACTTGAGGGCCGCCCGAGCCGCGAAGTCGCGACGCCGGGTCGTTGCCACGGGACTGTCCGGCGTTGTAAGATTGCCGACCCGTTCCTTGATAACCAGAACGTCCCCGCGACGAGGGACGTCCAGAACCGCGGCCCCCATCGGAACCGCGGCGATAGTCATTTGTCATACTCAGCTACCGTCTTGCTACTGAGCGGTCGCGGTCGCGTTGGCGCCCGCGGCTGCATCCTGCGAAAAGTCAAGTGTAACGCTCTCGCTGGGCTCCACCATGCCATAAGCGCCCGCAAGGTCGCGAATGCGCGTGTCGGCGCCATAGACCGAATGCATGACCTCCAGGTCGGAGCTCTCATCGGTCGCCTTTTCGAGCGTGTTGGTAAGCTCAGCGTTGCTGTTGAGCACCTGGGCCGTAACGCCGGCGAGCGCCACGCGGGCGACGCCGATCGTCATGAAGATGGCCGCAATGATGCAAAACGTTTTAAGAACGCTCATGAAAACCGGGCTTACCGCCTGGTTTGCCTGACGGCCCGCGCCCGTGTAGACATCAAAGCGCGGCGTGCGCTGCTCACGGGGAGCAACGGGGGCCTGCGGCGTCTCACGATAGGCGGGCATGGCGTTCATATCATAGGCGAGTGCTGCGCTTGAAGTGTTGTAGCCCATGATATGCCGCCTCCCATCCCGAGTACGTTGGTAGTGTGTTTAAGCTTCGTTTATGGTGCGAGCGGGAGGTCCAATATCGCGCGGTCGCGCCTACAGACGCTGCGCCACGCGGATTTTGGCTGATCTCGCCCGAGGGTTGCGCTCAACCTCATCAGGCTGGGCAACCAAGGGTTTGCGAGTGATGACCTTGAGTATCGGCACGTTGCCGCACACGCACACCGGAATCTCCGGCGGACACGTGCACCCCTGGCTCATCTCCTTAAAGTGATTCTTTACGATACGGTCCTCGAGCGAGTGATACGAGATGACGCAGATACGTCCGCCCGGGTTGAGCCACCTGGTGGCGGCATCAAGCCCTCGTTCGAGCACATCGAGCTCGTGATTGACCTCGATGCGAATGGCCTGGAAACTTTTCTTGGCCGGGTGTCCGCCATGCCGACGAGCGGCAGCCGGGATACCCGCCTTGATGATCTCGACAAATTGACCGGTGGTTTCGATCGGTTCTTGCTCGCGGCGGCGCACGATCTCGCGCGCGATCTGCGAGGCGAACTTCTCTTCGCCGTAGACGCGTAGAATCCGGGCGAGGTCGTGTTCGTTATAGGTGTTGATGACCTCAGCTGCGTTTAAGGTGTTATTACCCGGATCCATCCGCATGTCCAATGGGGCGTCCTCGTTATACGAAAAGCCCCTGCCAGGGATATCGAGTTGCGGTGACGAAACGCCCAAATCGAACAGGAAGCCATCGACCCCGGGCACCTCGGCCGAGCAAAGCAGCTCGTCCAAGTCGCCGAAGTTGCCCTTCAGCAGCTGGTGCGGAACGCCGGGAACCTCGCGGTCCAGACGAGCGCCAGCGGCCTCGAGGGCCATGTCGTCCTGATCGACGCCGAGCAAAAGGCCCGTCTCCCCCACCTGCGCGGCCATCTTTACCGAATGGCCGGCACCGCCAAGGGTGCAATCGCAGACAACGGAGCCGCTCTTTAGCCGCAGCGACTCAAGCACTTCGCCGAGCATGACAGGTTCATGCCGATATTCTTGTGTCAAGATCCCACGCTCCATCCGTTACCCGTGCCTTGCCCTTACGAGAAGAAGAGGTCCAGCAGGGCCTCATCGTCATCGTCCTCATCGGCCGCGGCGCGATCCCAAACCTCAAGGTGGTCGTAGTTGCCCACAACCGTGACCTCGCGGTCGAGGTTCGCCTGCTTGCGGAGAGACTCGGAAAGACCGATACGACCGGCGCTGTCCACGTCCATCGACGTAGTGCGCTTGTTGATCGCCCTCATGAGCTTCTGGTCGTTGATGTCACGCGGGTTAAAACCCTCGTGGCCCTCACGACCCGCGAAGAGTCCTTCGACCCACTTATCGAAGGCCTCGGCAGAGAACACGTACAGAGCATCGACATCCAGGGCTTTGAACACGCGAACGTGCTCTCCAAGCTCCTCGCGAAGGGGTGCAGGCAGGGACAGACGACCTTTTGCATCGAGATTGCGCTCGTATGCACCAGTCATTCCCATGTGCGCCCTCCCCTCGGTTACTCAGATGGCACGTACGCGGGGAACCACCCCGCCTGTCGACGTCATTAATAATATGGGGAACTGCCCCATTTTTCAACACCTTTCCCCACCTCTTCCCCC
>OFMX01002013.1_pt1 | contig 13242 bp, 10 predicted proteins | sample 1541901 | NCBI WGS metagenome assembly OFMX01 (sample SAMN04209222, study PRJEB22552) | human gut metagenome | biome: gut; material: feces | host: Homo sapiens | place: USA: Oklahoma | reverse complement strand
TGAACAAGATCCGTGCCCTGTATCCCAGCGCCAATATCACCCCCATCGATTACGACCCCAGCGCCACCCGGGTCAACCAGGAAAACCGCATCAAGCTGATGCTGGCAGTCGCCAAGGAGCGCCTGAACGCCCCGGCGCAGGCTGCTCCCCTGACGGCAGAAGAGATCGCCGGTGGTGCTCCCCGGGTCGAGACCACGGTATAATTCTTTCTAAACAAAAACACTCCCCTTCGGGCAGGACCGTGTGCCGCACGGCTCCACCCGAAGGGGAGTGTTTTTTTGTCTCAGTCGCAGAGATACCGCCGCTCAAATTCCTCAGCCGGGATGGCCTTGGAAAACCAGAAGCCCTGCGCGCCGTCGCAGTCCAGCGAGCGGAGGAGCTGCACCTGCTCCTCGGTCTCGATGCCCTCGCAGATGACGTTGTAGCCCAGCCGTTTGACCAGATGTACGATCTCCCGCAGAAAATCGGTGCCCCGCGCGTTGGAACTGCACCGGGTCAAAAAGAGTTTGTCCAGCTTGATGGTGTTCACGGGGATATCCACCATGTTGTTCAGCAGGGAACCGCCCGCGCCGAAATCGTCCAGCGAGGTCTGCATTCCATCGCTCTGGAAGGAGGAAAGCAGGCGCTTCACCCGGTCGTACTCCGAGACCATCGCCGTCTCGGTCAGCTCGATCTCCAGCATCTGGGCGCTGATGTTGTGCTTTTCCAGAATTTCGCTGTACTCCTGGGTGGGGGCATCCTCCCGGGCCAGCACCGCCGAGGCATTCACCGCAATGGGCAGCAGCCGGTGCCCGGCCTGTGCATTGCGCTGCAGGAACTGGGCCACCTGCTCGAAGATGTACAGATCCAGCTCAACGATGCGGCCTGTGGATTCCAGAATGGGAATGAACTGGTCGGGGTAGACCACGGTGCCGTCCGGCTTGATCCAGCGGGTCAGCGCCTCAGCCCCGATGACCGAGAGATCCTTGGGCGAGAACTTGGGCTGGAGGTACAGTTTGAATTCGCCGTTCTCAAGCGCCTGCGGCAGGCCGCTCAGCAGCTCACCGGTCAGGGTCTGCTTGACCTCCAGCTTTTTGTCAAACTGGACAGCAGACACACGGGTGTTGCTGTGCACCTGCTTGCGGGCAAAGTTTGCCTTGTCGATGGCGGCAGATGCACTCAGGCAGCCGGGCTCAATGGCGTACACACCTATCCGCACCCGCAGGCGCACCCCCGGGTAATGCTGGGCCTGATACTGCTCGAACCGGTGGCAGAGCGTGTCTGCATAGTGGAGCGGGCCTTTCTCGTCACGGCAGGAGAGGTAGAGCACGAACTGGTCGCCCACCACCCGGCATAGGAAGCACTCGCCCCAGTGGCGGGCCACCTCGATGAGGAAATCGCTGAATTCCTTCAGCAGCTGATCACCGGTGGCGTAGCTGTATTTTTCGTTGAAGTATTTGAAGTTCTCGAAGTCGCAGTAGAAGATCTGGAAGCCCTCGGCGTAGCCGCCGATGATCTTGTGGAAGACCTCCTCCTTGAAACGGGAAAAGGCCAGCAGGCCGGTCAGGCGGTCGAACTCGGGGGCAGAGGTCATGCCGCGGCTCACGGCGTTCACGGCCAGATGCTTGCTCAGGTAGGCGTTGATGATCTTGGTGATCTCGCCCAGCTCCCGGCGGTTCTGGGGAGTCCAGTACCGCTTGCTGCCGCACACCACATAGGCAATGGCACCCTGATACTCGCCCTCGCCGTACATGGCAGCGTAGACCACTGTCTGGGCCCCGCCCTGCATCAGCAGTGCGCGCCCCTGCGGCGAGTACATTCCCATGTTGTCGGCCTGCAGCACGGTGGTGCCGTATTCATCGTAGCTGTGGAACAGGGTCAGGAAGTCCTCCTTGGTATAGGATTCACCGTTCAGGGGGACCGGCTCCGCGCGGGGAGAGGTCCACTGGAACTGCCGGGAGATGCTGCGTTCCCGGATGCGGGTGTCCACAATGGTGATGCGGTCCAGCTGCAGCCGGATGCCGACGATCTTCAGGAAGAGGGGAATGGCGGTCTCAAAGCTGTTGTTCTTCTCAAACAGTTCAAAGGCGGTGGAGATCAGGTCGTTGTGCAGGTAGCGTGCATCGATATCAGCCGTTTCCGGGGCGGCAGGAACCGCCTGGGCATAGCGCCGCAGATTATCGCAGAACACATACTGGTTGCGGCCGTTCTGCTTGGCCTGATACAGGGCCCAGTCCGCGTTTTCGAACAGCTGGTCAAAGGAATAGCCCGCTGTGTTTTCAGGCAGGAAGCAGGCACCAATGCTGCAGGTCATCCGGTAATCGTTTTCCCAGAACTTTACCTGCTGCACGGATTCCGAAAGCTGGCGGGTCTTCTGGAGCAGGGTGGTGTTGGGGATATCCTTCAGAAACACCACAAATTCATCACCGCCGAACCGCACCAGAATGTCGCTGGAGCGGAACAGGGTGCGCAGCAGCCGGGCAAACTCCTGCAGGACCTTGTCGCCGAACAGATGGCCGTAGCAGTCGTTGACGTTCTTGAAAAAATCCAGGTCGATGACCAGCATTCCGCAGGAGGCATAGGGATCTTTGGCCTGCAGATAGCGGTCAATGAGCTCCTTGCCGGTGCGGTTGTTATACAGCTGGGTCAGGGAATCGTGGCGGGCCTGCTCCAGCAGCTCCTGGGTCTGATTCTTCTGGTCGGTGATGTCCTTTGCGTAGCCTACATAGAGCGTGCCGCGGGCGGGGTCCTCGACCGGGCGGGCATCCACCTCCCGGGAATAATACACCCCCTCCGGCGAGACAAAGCGCATCTCCAGCGGGCCGTACAGCTCACCGGTGAGCAGGGCGCGCATCTTCCAGCGGTCCTCCGCGAAGATCGTGGCGTGCTCCGGCTTCTCGGAGCCAAGGTAGGCATCCAGTGTCTCCAGTGTGCGGCTCCGGGTATCGTAAGCCCGCAGCTGATCCAGACGGGGGTCATATTCCAGCAGGAAAAACCACCGATGCACAAGAAACTGCATCAGCAGGGGATTGTTGATGATCGAATCGATAAACCGAACAGGGACATCCATGGCCGATTCCCCACTTTCCGCTTTTTAACCAGTATAACAAAATATGGAAGATGCATCAAGACGAAACACAAAAATTTCATGGAAAGTGAAAGAAATTTTACCGAAAGTTCTGTCGGGAACGGTTTCGGTGCGCCTGCTCAGGCCGGAACGCCCCACAGCTCGATCGTGGCACCGGCGGCAAGCCGGACGTTGGTGTCCACGGTCAGGGTCAGCCTGCCGAGCTTCTGGCTGGCATCCACATTCTGGCCGCCGCTTCCGGCAGGCAAAAAGACCGCAGGCGGTGTACCTGTGGTGCCGGATGCGGCAAAACAGAGATACTGCCCGAAGCAGGGAAGTGCCTGAAAGCTGGCAAAGGTGCGGGTGGGCGGGTTGGACATCGAGCTGCTGGCAGCACAGGGGGCAGAAGCACTGAGCAGCTGGGCACCATCGCTGGTGCTGCACACCCAGTGCAGCGTGCCCTTGGATTGGCTGCTGCCTGCCTGAAACAGCACCTTCAGCGCCTGCAGTTCGGTGGGAAAGGTGCGCTCAAAGCTGGCAGCGGCGGCGTTCAGGGACACCTTTTCCAGCAGCTCCCACTGGCCGGGATCGCTGGGGTCACCCTTTGGGCCCTGAGGGCCGGGTTCTCCCTGCGGGCCTTGCGGGCCGGGCTCTCCTTTGGGGCCGGTGGGTCCTGCGGCACCGGGTTCTCCCTGCGGTCCGGGTTCCCCCTTTTCGCCCCGGAATGCACCGCTTTCCACAGCTGCTTTCAGCCGGTCGAGCAGGGCCTGCCAGGCGGGCGTGCCGGGCTGGGGCAGGGTGCTGTCCTCCGTGCCGGAGTTTTCGGCCACGCAGTAGCACACGTCTGCGCTGGTCAGGGTGCGGGTGCCATCGGTGCCCTCAAAGGTGATGCGCCCCTCCCCGGGCACAGCCGTGATGAGGGCGGGCACCTCCACAAGGCCGTCCACCACCAGCGTGGAGGGGGCAGCGTTCCCATCCGGCAGGTGCCAGAAGGCCCGCAGAGTCATGCCCTGCCACTCGCCGTCGGCTTCCACCCGCAGGGCGTAGATGCCCCGGTTTCTGGTGTAGCCGAAGCGGAGCAGGCCGTCGTACCCCTGCAAAGCAGCCCCGCCGCCCGAGGATAAATGAATCTGACGTTCAATCATACGGTTTCACTCCTTTTGTCGTGGTTTTTGCGTTCAAAAAGCTTGACTTTGGTTAGAGTTTCCGGTAAGATTGTGAAAAGACCGCAGAAGGTTTGGTAAATAAAATCTAACCAAAATCAGCTTGTGAGACTATAATATCTGATTAAATTCAGAAAGTCAAGGGGAAACCTGAATCCGGTTAGAAAACCGGCGTTCTGCACAAGAAGGAGTGCAAAATTTGTGTTTTATGACTGCTACACGGCCCTGTGTCAGGCCAGAGGCATCAGCCGCAGCCGGGCCGCGCAGGAGATGGGCCTGAGCAACTCCACAGTGACCAAATGGAAAAACACCGGGGCGACCCCCTCGGGCGAGACGCTGGCCAGGGTGTCCGCCTATTTTGGCGTGCCGGTGGGGGAGCTGCTGGGCGAAGCCGTCCCGTCGGTGCAGGAGGAGCGGAAGCTGCCTGAAGGGGCTGTCCCGTTCGACCCCGCCCTTACGGCCCCACTGCTGGGCACGGTGCGTGCAGGCCTGCCCATGTATGCGGAAGAAAACATTGAGGGCTACATCCCCATCACCCGGAAGGACGGGGCACGGTACTTCTGGCTCCGTGTCCGGGGCGACAGCATGAACGCCGTGGGCATTTCGGAAAACGATGAGATCCTGGTGCGGGAGCAGCCGGAGGTGGAAAACGGCCAGCTTGCCGTGGTGATGGTCAACGGCGATGAAGCCACCGTGAAATATTTCCGTCAGGAGGGGAGCCTTGTGGTCCTGACCCCCAAAAGCTTCAACCCCGTGCACCAGCCCCAGATCTATGATCTGAAACGGGTGCAGGTGCGGGTGGTCGGCCTGGTGGTGGAGTGCCGCAAGGTGTTCTGAAAAAAGAAGATAGCCCCTGCGGGACAGAATAGGAGGCTCGCTATGAAATGGAGGACCGTTCTGTGCACAGCACTGTTTTTGTGCGGTACCGTGCTGCTTTCTGCCTGCGGCGGGGGAGAGATGCCCGTGCCTGCGGAACCGCCCGCTTCCAGTGAGGTATCGGCTCCCTCTCAGCCGGAGGAAGTGCCCGCCCCCTCGGAATCGGCTTCTTCCAGTGAACCGGAGCCGCCAGCATCCAGCGTGCCGGAAAAAGAGAATCCATTGATCGTGAATGGCGTGCTGAAAAGCTACGATACCGGTAAGCAAAAGGATGTTGTTCTGCCCAGCGGGAAGTTTACCAAAATTGATTCAGGATGCTTCAAAAATAATACCACCATGGAATCGGTGAGTATCCCGGAAGGTGTTACGGAGATTGGCTTTGCCGCATTTTCAGGGTGTCATAATCTGAAATCTGTGCAGCTGCCAAAATCGCTGATCAAAATCGGCGCGTCAGCTTTTTTTGGCTGTGCTGCGTTGCAAAAGGTAGAGTTTCCGGAGAATAGTGGGCTAGAGCTTTCTAATTCGGCATTTGCAAGTACCGGACTGCGAGAACTGGACCTTCCAGAGAATGTAAAGTTGGAAGATGACTGCGTTTTTGCAGACTGTGAGAAGTTGACCCGGGCAAGAGTAGAGATAAAGGGAGAGATCCGACCACATACATTTGCGAACTGTATTTCTTTGAAAACGGTATTTTTGGGAAAAGAGATCTCGACAATTGGTAATTCTGCATTTGAGTGCTGCTTTGCATTATCAGAAATCAACTATGAGGGCGACAACAAAGAAATTCAGAAAAAGGTAGACCAGCTTCTCGAAAAACAAAACTAAATCCCCAAAACACCCCGCCGTCTCTTGTGCAAAAAGGCAAGAGACGGCGTTTTTGCGTGGAAAAACCGAAGCGAAAAATCAGCGATGAATCGCTTGTTTATCAATTTGACCGGAATTTGTGTGACAAAAACCAATAAACCTATTGACATTCTGGGGAAATGGGTATATCATACGGCCGACGGAAACAAACATCCGCAAGATCGGGAGAAAAGGAGGGGAACAGACATGGACTGGAATGTGATGGTGCAATATCTGCCGCAGTATGAAAAAGCGGCCTGGCTCACCCTGCGTCTGGGTGTGGCCGGTATCTTCTGGGCCATCCTTGTGGGCCTTGTCTGCGCCGTGCTCCAGTACGAAAAAGTGCCGGTGCTGCGCCGTATCGTGGGCGCTTATATCCAGCTCAGCCGGAACACGCCGCTGCTGGTCCAGCTGTTCTTTCTGTATTACGGCCTGCCCAAGATCGGCATCAAGACCAACGCCGAGCTCTGCGGCATTGCAGGCCTTGCCTTTCTGGGCGGCAGCTACATGGCCGAGGCCTTCCGCAGCGGTCTGGAAGCCATCGAACCCATCCAGACCGAAAGTGCCCTGAGCCTTGGCATGAGCCGGCTGCAGACCATGCGCTATGTGGTGCTGCCGCAGGCGGTTTCCATCAGTATGCCGGCCTTTATGGCCAATATCATCTTCCTGCTCAAGGAGACCAGCGTGTTCAGCGCCATCAGCCTGATGGATCTGATGTTCACGGCAAAAGACCTCATCGGCCTGTACTATAAGACGGCCGAGAACCTTTTCCTGCTGGTGGTGTTCTACCTCATCATCCTGCTGCCGGTGTCCCTGCTGGGCGGCTGGCTGGAAAGGAGGCTGCGCTATGCCGGATTTGGGTCTTGAAGTCCTGCTCAAGGGCAAAAATATGGTTCGTCTGCTGGGCGGTCTGGGCGTGGCGCTCAAGATCAGCGCTGTGTCTGTCCTTCTCAGCCTGCCGCTGGGCATCCTGCTGGGTGTGCTGATGACTTTTAAAAATCCCATCCTGAAAGCCATCCTCCGGGTGTATCTGGAATTCATCCGCATCATGCCCCAGATGGTGCTGCTCTTTCTGGTGTATTTTGGCACCACGCGGGCCTTTGGCTGGGATCTTTCCGGCGAGACGGCGGCGGTCATCGTGTTCGTGCTCTGGGGCACGGCCGAGATGAGCGACCTCGTCCGCGGTGCCCTCATCGCCATCCCGAAGCATCAGTATGAGAGCAGCGAGGCGCTGGGTATGAGCCGGGCGCAGACCTATTGGTACATCATCATCCCTCAGACGGTGCGGCGGCTCATCCCGCTGTCCATCAACCTTATCACCCGCATGATCAAGACCACCAGCCTGGTGTTGATGATCGGTGTGGTGGAGGTGCTCAAGGTGGCCCAGCAGATCATTGAGGCCAACCGCACCGCCAGCCCCAATGCGGCGTTTGGTATCTACCTCACCGTGTTTATCCTGTATTTTCTGGCCTGCTGGCCCATCAGCCTGCTGGCCGGTTACCTCGAAAAGAAATGGAAGTGACTGTTATGGCAGAGCCGATCCTGACTGTAGACCATCTGGTAAAAAGCTACGATGGCAAGACCAATGTTCTGGATAATGTCAGCTTTGCCGTCAAGCCCGGTGAGGTCATCGTTGTGGTGGGCCCTTCCGGCTGCGGCAAAAGCACCCTGCTGCGCTGTCTGAATGGTCTGGAGCCCACCCAGAGCGGCCGGGTGCGGCTGGGCAATGAGACCGTTGCCTACGGCGGTAAAAATCTGACTCAGCTGCGCCAGCGCATCGGCATGGTGTTCCAGAGCTACGAGCTGTTCCCGCACATGACGGTGCTGGACAATGTGCTTCTGGCACCCACCAAGGTGCAGAAGCGCCCCAAAGCGGAAGTGCAGCAGGAGGCCGAAGCTCTGCTGGACCGTGTGGGCCTGCTTGCCAAGAAAAACAGCTACCCGCGGGAGCTTTCCGGCGGCCAGAAGCAGCGCGTTGCCATCGTGCGTGCACTGTGTATGCACCCGGAGATCCTTCTGTTTGACGAAGTGACCGCTGCCCTTGATCCGGAAATGGTGCGCGAGGTACTGGACGTTATGCTGGACCTTGCCAAGCAGGGCAAGACCATGATCATTGTCACCCACGAAATGCAGTTTGCCCGCGCCATTGCCAACCGCGTCATCTTTCTGGATGGCGGCAAGATCGTGGAAGAAGCTGCACCGGCCGAGTTCTTTGACCGGCCCAAGACCGAGCGCGCGCAACGCTTCCTGCGCACCTTCACGTTTGATGCTGTGAAATGAGTCACAGATCAAGATAAAGACTGCGGGTGTTCCGCAGCCAAATGGGAAAGATTTTGTAAAGGAGTAATCATTATGAAACAGTCTAAGATTTCTCGTCGTTCCTTCCTGCTGGGTCTGGGCGCAGTTTCCGCTGCCGCTGTTCTGACCGCATGCGGCGGCTCTTCTTCTGCTTCTACTGCAACTGCAGCATCCGGCAGCAGCGTGGTCTACCGCACGCTGGATCAGATCAAGGAGTCCGGCACCATCAACATCGGCGTGTTCTCCGATAAGAACCCGTTCGGCTATGTGGACGAGAACGGCGAATATCAGGGCTATGATGTCTACTTTGCACGCCGTCTGGGCGAGGATCTGGGCGTAGAGATCAACTTCGTTTCCACCGAGGCTGCCAACCGCATCGAGTATCTGCAGACTGGCAAGGTGGATGTGATCCTGGCAAACTTCACCGTGACCCCCGAGCGCGCAGAGGAAGTGGACTTTGCTCTGCCTTACATGAACGTGGCTCTGGGTGTCATTTCTCCGGACAGCAACGTTATCACCACTCTGGACAACTGGAACGCTGACGACCAGATGATCGTCATTTCCGGCACCACCGCCGAGACCTACCTGACCAAGGAGTACCCCGACATTCCGCTGCAGAAGTACGATTCCTATGCAACGGCCAAGAATGCACTGGAGAATGGCAACGGCGTGGCATGGGCCAACGATAACACCGAGGTCATTGCATTTGCAAAGCAGAACCCCGGCTACACGGTCGGCATTCCCTCTCTGGGCAGTCAGGACACCATTGCTCCCGCTGTGAGCCAGGGCAACACCACTGTTCTGGATTGGCTGAACGAGGAGATCAAGGCTCTGGGCGAGGAGAACTTCTTCCACAAGGACTATGAGGAGACTCTGGTGGATACCTACGGCCTTGACTATGAGGATGAGCTGGTCGTTGAGGGCGGCGTGACCGGCGGCGCAGATGCCGCATCCAGCGAAGCTGCTTCTTCGGAAGCCGCATCTTCTGAGGCTGCTGCTTCCGAAGTAGCTTCCAGCGCAGCCGCACAGTAAATAAAAACACCGAGCGGGCAGGAGAGGGCTGAACCTTTCCTGCCCGTTTTTGCATTGCACCATCTGCCGGAACGTGCTATACTGAAATAAAACAACTCCTGTCCGAAAAAACCTGAAAAAGAGAGGATGTTCCCAATGAAACGTGCCTATACGAACGGGATCCTGCTGGATGGCACCGAGCAGATGCAGCCGGCAGCGCACAAGATCCTGCTGACCGAGGATGATAAGATCATTGCCATTGTCGACGAGGGCGTGGATCTGGACGGTTATGAGGTGATCGATCTGCACGGAGGCTATCTGTGCCCGGGCCTGATCAACCTGCATGTGCATCTGGCAGGCAACGGCAAGCCCAGCGCAAAGCCGCGGGATAATGCTGCGCTGGTGCGCAAAATTCTGAGCAATGGCCTGACCCGTGCGGTGGCCTACAGGCTGGTATGCAGCTACGCGAAGCTGGAACTGCTGGGTGGCGTGACTACCATCCGCACCGTGGGCGGCATTGCAGATTTTGACACCCGCTGCCGTGATGATGCTGCAGCTGGCAAGCTGCTGGCACCGCGCATCCTTGCCGCCAACGAGGGCATTTCGGTGCCCGGGGGACACATGGCGGGTTCGGTGGCAGTTGCGGCCCATAACAATGCCGAAGCGCTGGCTCAGCTCAGAAAGGCCAGCGGACAGAAGGTGGATCTTGTCAAGCTGATGATCACCGGCGGTGTGCTGGATGCTACCGAAAAGGGAACCCCCGGCGAGCTGAAAATGAAGCCGGAAATGGTCAAAGCCGTCTGCGACGAGGCCCACAAGCTGGGCTATACCGTGGCGGCACACACCGAGTCGCCAGAGGGCGTAAAGGTGGCGCTGGAAAACGGCGTGGATTCCATTGAGCACGGCGCAAAGATGGATGATGAGACCATCCGGCTTTACAAGGAGCGGGGAGCCTTTGTGTGCACCACTATCTCCCCGGCGCTGCCCTACGCACTGTTTGATACGGCGGTTTCCGGTGCATCGGAAAAGGACCAGTATAACGGCAAGATCGTGTTTGACGGCGTGGTGGAAAGCGCAAAGACCGCCCTTGCCAACGGCATCCCGGTGGCCTTGGGCAACGATGTAGGCTGCCCGTACATCACCCAGTACGATTTCTGGCGGGAGCTGTGCTACTTCCACAAATACTGCGGTGTAAGCAACCAGTTCGCCCTGTACACGGCCACCCTACGCAATGCTCAGCTGGCCGGAGTAGGAGACGTGACCGGTTCCATTGAGCCGGGCAAGAGCGCAGATTTTATTGTGACAAAGCACAACCCACTGGAAGACCTGCGTGCGCTGCAGCATCTGGAACTGGTGGTCTGCCGCGGCCATGTGATCAAAAAGCCGAACCCCAAGCGGAACAAAACGGTGGATGCCCTGCTGGACCCGTACCTCGAATAATACTGAAAAAGCAAGGAGAGACGATCGGTCTTCCCTTGCTTTTTCGTTCACATGCCTGCCATCACGGCCATGATGCTTTGCCAGCTCTTGTTGCGGGCAGCGGGCACAGTGGTGCGGCGGCGTGCGGGTGCAGAGCCGGAAGAGACCGTATTCATGGCGGTCATCGGCACCGACGGATGAAAGAACACGGCTGTATCACCGGCCAGCCACTGGGCGGCAAGGCGGGCTGCCTGCGGGTCGGCCTGCAGGGTGCGGCGCTCGGCACCGGCCAGATGATCCGCCAGCCAGTAGAGGATGGCACCCAGCGGCAGGCTGGGCAGAACATCCTGACTCCAGTAGGTCCAGCGGGCACCGGCCCCTACAAAACTCTCCACGGTAATAACGGCACCGGTGCGGGCGTTCTGCGGGATGCTGCCCTGATAATCGATACCGGCGCACTGGCGAAGCTCGGCGGTGATGCGCTGGGTGCGGGCCATATCCAGCCGGTCTTCCCGGCAGTAGGCGCGGAAATCGGTCTCGTCAATCAGGCCGTCGGCGCTGGAAGGAAAGCGGCCCACCAGCTGGCCATCGGCGTTGTGGCACAGCTGCCAGCCCTTGCGGAACAGCTGGAAGTTCAGGCAGCGGCGACCCATGGTGGAGTAGCACAGAATGGAGGTGCTCTCACCGGGCAGCTGCTTCAGCTCCAGGCAGGCATCGTTGCCGCAGGTGTCCTGCAGCTTTACCGTTAAAAGCAGCTGCGCACCGGGGTGCTGAGCTGACATAGCGTTGTGCATGGCATCAAAATAACGGTTGGCATCCATGATCGGTTCCCTCCTGAAACTATAACACAGCAGTTCGTTGTATAACGGATGGGCACTGCGCCAAACGACCCGGTGCACAGCAGGCGGTTTACGCAGGAATGTTTTATTGACTGAACATAGTATAGCATACTTCACAACAAAAAACAACTATAAGTTTGCAGAAAAACAAAATATTTCCGCGCATCCTGCAACGGTGACCCGAAACATAGTTGTTGCAAGAGTGAATCAGTTGTGTTATGTATCAAAAACAGCCCACAGACGGCAAGGCCAAAGCCTCCCATCTGTGGGCTGTTCTGGTAAAATATGGTTCAATCGCCCAGTTCACGGATCTCGTTCTGGATCAGCCGCCCGGCCGCGCGGGCCAGTTGGTCCATGCCGCGGATACGGGCCATGTTTTTGCCGTAGATCTGTGCAGCGGCACCGGCAGAGCTGTCCTCACCCATGAACACAGCCGACACCCGGATGCCCATGCGCTGCAGCGCACGCACCTGCGCGGCAGTGTCAGCCACACCGGCAGCGTCCTCGTAACCGCAGCCCAGCGGGTTTTCTGCACTGGGCGGGATGCGGCGGCTGTCGTTGGGCGAAGCGTCCGTCAGCACGATGAGCAGATGCCGCGGCGCAGGACCGGGCGCATACTGCAAAAGGTCGCCTGCGGCCCGCAGGGCAAGGCCGTCACGGTTCCAGCCGGAAGCAAAATATCGGTTGATGTTTTGCAGGTTTTTGTCTGCAAAGCCTTTGAGCACCCGCAGTACGGTGTAGCCCCGCAGGCTGCTGAAGCTAGACACCCGCACCGGGATACCGCAGGCCGCAAGGCTCTGGGCCAAAATGGATCCTTGAGCCGCGATCACTTCCTGACAGTGCAGGCGGGAAGCGGATGCGTCCAATAAAAGGTCTACCGTAAAAGAGGGCTGGTTCTCTTCCTCGGCACACAAAAACACCCGGTCATCGTTCAAAAGTGGTGCGCGCCAGATGCGCCCAGCGTTCAGGTTGCCACTGCGGGCAACACGGGCGTTGGGCTGCTGGTGCACAAGGATGCAGTTGCGGATCTGCTCGGTGAGCCGCAGCACCACACTGCGGTGCAGTTCCCGATTTTTGGCGTAATAAGCGCGGTTGCGGTCGGCCTGCAGCTCAGCCTGTTCAGCCAGATGCTTTGCTTCCGGTGTGGGAGCCTGCTCCGGGCTGGGCACACCGGCACTGAACCACAAATGGCACCCCAGATGGTCGCCCACGCAAAGCTCCTGCTCAGCCTTGCGCAGCCGTTCCGGCGGGTAGAGAGAGCGGCCGAAGCAGCTTTCGATGTAGGCTCTGTCCTGCGCGGCATCCTGCTTCAGGGTGATGTGGGCCCGGCGCTTGTCCACCGCCAGCCCGCCGCCCACAGCATCCACGGAACTTGAGTGTTCCACGGTCACGCGGTCCGTTTTGATCATCTGGGTGGGCATGGCTTTGGTGGCAAGCTTTGCCAGCAGGCCGTCCAGATGCAGATGCAAAGCTGCTCTCTGGTGCACAGTGCCGTCGAACAGGTTGAATTTTGCGTAGATCGATAAAATTTCGGCTTTCAGCTGTTCCGGCTCCGGCACATGCTCCGGGGCCAGCGCGGCGGCAAGGCCGGACTCGTAAGGTGTCATCACCGGGTCGGCACGGCCCAGCACACGCCGCCAGCGTGCAGCCTGCATGGTGTACACCAGCTGATTTTTTGCCATCCACTCCTGACGGGAGAGCTTGTATTGAATCGCAAAAAAGTAATCTGCATGGGCATGGCGCAGTG
>OFMX01001994.1_pt1 | contig 13413 bp, 10 predicted proteins | sample 1541901 | NCBI WGS metagenome assembly OFMX01 (sample SAMN04209222, study PRJEB22552) | human gut metagenome | biome: gut; material: feces | host: Homo sapiens | place: USA: Oklahoma | reverse complement strand
CGCGCGCTTCTTTTTCTGTGCTTTTGTTGACGCGCCGGGCACAAAATGGTATCCTGAGAGCATGTCATAAGCGTCCGTTCCCGCCGCATACCATAGCAAGAGGGGGGAGCGCCGTGACAAAGTTACTCTATCAGCGGATCCTGGTCGTGCTGCTGGCGTTGATCGTGGTGTTCGGCGGCTGGTTTGCCGCCGACTGGCAGCTCCGGCGCGCGGAAGCAGCCGCAAACTGGACCGATCCAAAGCGGGTCCTGATCCTTGACGCCGGTCATGGCGGGGAGGACGGCGGGGCAGTGGCACCAAATGGGACGGTCGAGGCGGATATTAACCTGCAGATCGCGCTGCGCGCACGCGCGATCGCGGAGCTGACCGGCATTGAAGTCGTCATGACACGCGACAGCCCGGATATTGCATATCCGGACAATGCCACCACGATCGCCGAGCGAAAGAAAGCCGACCAGCACCAGCGCGCAGAACTGATCCGAAAAACGGATAACGCCGTGCTCATCAGCATCCACCAGAACTGCTATCCGGATCGCAAACCGTCAGGCGCGCAGGTACTGTATGCGGCGAGCGACGGCAGCGAAGCGCTCGGCACACAGATCCATGACAATCTCGTTGCATATCTTGACCCGCAAAACCGGCGCGTCGCGGCGCCGATCTCGGAGAAGATCTACCTGATGCGGGAAGTGAAATGTCCCGCAGTGCTGGTCGAGTGCGGCTTTTTATCCAATGAATCCGAGTGTACAAAGCTCAAGGACGGCGGCTACCAGACCAAACTGGCGGCCGTGATCATCGCGTCCTACTTACAATACCGGCAGTCTCTGCCGCAAACAGGAATGGTTACATGAAAGCAAAATCGAGTACAAAAACCGTTTTTTATTGCTCCGAATGCGGCAATGAGACGGCAAAATGGATGGGGCAGTGCCCGGCATGCGGCGCATGGAACACGCTGGTCGAGGCGCCGAAAGAACCCAAAATGTCTCTCGGCACGCGCGCAAAACGTATCGCACAGCCAAAACTGATATCGGAACTGGACGCCGAGGAAGAACTGCGATTTTCCACCGGGATCGGGGAATTTGACCGCGTGCTCGGCGGCGGCGCCGTGCGCGGCTCGCTGGTTCTGGTCGGCGGCGCGCCCGGCATTGGCAAATCCACGCTGCTGCTGCAGCTCTGCGGCCGCATCAGCGAGCAGGAAACGATCCTTTACGTCTCTGGCGAAGAGAGCCAGCGCCAGCTGAAAATGCGTGCGCAGCGCCTCGGCGTTGATCACGGCAGCATCTATGTGCTGGCGGAAACGGACCTGAACACCGTTCTCGCCACGATCGACGACCTGCAGCCGACCGTCCTGATCGTAGATTCCATTCAGACTATGTACGACGCCGAGACGGCCTCGACGCCCGGCAGCATCAGTCAGGTGCGCGAGTGCACGATGCGCATCATGCGCTCGGCCAAGGACAGCGGCTATACGGCATTCGTTGTCGGCCACATCAACAAGGAGGGCAGCATCGCCGGCCCGAAGGTGCTCGAGCACATGGTCGACTGCGTGCTGTACTTCGAGGGCGATCAGAGTATGTCGTACCGCATTTTGCGCGCGGCAAAAAACAGATTCGGGTCAACCAACGAGATCGGCGTCTTCGAAATGGAAGATTCCGGGCTTCGAGAGGTAACAAACCCGTCGGAAATGTTACTGTCCGGACGTCCGAACAACACGCCGGGCACCTGCGTCGTCGGCGTCATGGAGGGTTCGCGCACGGTGCTGGCCGAGGTGCAGGCTCTGGTCACACCGTCGGGCTACAGCGGCGCGCGCCGAAACGCCAACGGCATCGACTATAACCGCGCCATGCTGCTGCTGGCCGTGCTGGAAAAGCGTGCCGGTTTTTCGCTGTCGAGCTGCGATGCGTACATCAACGTCGTCGGCGGTCTGCGGCTGGACGAGCCGGCCACGGATCTGGCGGTCATTCTGGCAATCGCATCGAGCTATAAGGATCTGCCGGTCGGCAGCGATCTGGCCGCCGTCGGTGAGGTCGGCCTGTCCGGCGAGATCCGCTCCGTGAGCCATTTGAATCAGCGCCTGTCGGAGATCGCACGGCTGGGATTCCGGCGCTGCATCATCCCGGCGCACGTGCGCGATGATGTGCAGAAGCAAAACGGCCTGCAGACGATCCCGGTCAAAAACATCCGGGAAGCGCTCAAGGCTGTGTTCGGTGCGTAGATCTTTCGATTTCAGCTGCGAGAAAGCGCACGATGAAAAAATGAGAAAATAGCGCAGAAAACAGCCGAAAGACGCTTATCGTGCTTTTCGGCTGTTTTCTCCTCCTCTGAATTCGGCAAAATTTTTATTTTGCCGAATTATTTGTGGATTTCGTCAATAGACACTGCCCCTTACTTCTGGTATGCTCTTATTAGAATTTGAGGTGTTGGCTATGGATTATTCAGATGCGCCGCAGGTGCTGCGCGACTTTTTGATTTATCACGAAACGATCTGCGGGCATTCCAAGGCGACGGTCGACCAGTATTATCTCGACCTGCGGATGTTTCTGCGATTTTTGAAGCTCGACCGCGGGCTCGCGCCGCGCACGGCGGAATTGGACGAGATCTCCATTGCGGATGTGGATCTTTCCTTCCTGCGTGCCGTAACGCTCACGGAGGTTTACAGTTTTCTGGCCTATCTGTCGCGCGACCGCGTCAGGCAGCCGAATGCGCACGAGCCGGAATACGGCTTGAGCGCCAGCTCGCGTGCGCGCAAGATCGCCGCGATCCGCAGCTTCTTCAAATACCTGACCGTGAAAGCGAAGCTGCTGGAGGAAAACCCGGTACAGGATCTCGACTCCCCGAAGATACCAAAAACCCTCCCCCACTATCTCACACTGGAAGAGAGCAAGCGGCTGCTGTCCGTTGTGGATGGGAAAAACAAGGAGCGCGATTATTGCATTCTGTGTATTTTTCTCAACTGTGGTCTGCGTATCTCGGAGCTGGTCGGCTTGAACCTGCAGGATGACCACGGCGACAGCCTGCGCATCCTTGGCAAGGGCAGCAAAGAGCGTGTTGTCTACCTCAACAACGCCTGCCGCGAGGCGCTCGACCGCTATCTGGCTGTGCGCAGCGAAATCGCGCCGCCGCGCACGACGGCCATGTTTCTCTCCAACCGGCGCACGCGCATCAGCTGCGATTCCGTACAGGTCATGGTTAAGAAAAACCTGACCCGTGCGGGACTGGACGCCAGCCAGTATTCCACGCATAAACTGCGGCATACCGCCGCTACACTGATGCTGCAAAACGGCGTGGATGTGCGCACGCTGCAGGAGGTGCTCGGCCATGAGCACCTGAACACCACGCAGATCTACACCCACGTAGACAACGATCAGCTGCGCACGGCTGCAGCGGCAAATCCGCTGGGAGAATTCTCTCCTGACGAGAAAACGGCGAAAAAAATCTCCGATTCCTGAAAACAGGGATCGGAGATTTTGCTTGCTTATTTGGATTTGACCTTCGGCAGGTAATCGCGGACGCGATGATGCGGCTTATCGAAGCCGAACGCACGGATCGCCATCAGCAGCGTGCCGAGCGCGGCAGCGCCGTCCAAAACGGCGGCGAACCACAGCGTACAATAGCCGAGTTCTGCCATCACCAGCAGCAGGACCTTCACGACCACGCCGATCGCCAGATGCTCGCGGCAGATGCCCTCGACCCAGCCGGCCGTCTCGATCGCCTCCGGCAACAGGTACGGATCCTGGCTTGTGAGCAGGATATCGGCGTCAAACCGCTCGTCGCTCTCCTCCGGGATCACGCAGGCGTCCAGATCTGCCGATGAGTGCTCCGGATGCGCCGTGCAGCGGCGGTCATAATACAGCAGCAGTTCCCCGTCGCTCAGGTTCTCCACCTGCTGCGACAGGATCTGTTCCTTTTCCGCCCCGCTGCGCTTGCAATAGAGGTGATCCGCCTTGAGCTCTTTTGCATTCTCTGCAACGGAGTCGTTGCTGGCATTGCTGAAGAGCGTGATCGTGTGCACGCCCAGCGCACGCAGCTCTTTGAGCGCGGGCTTCGTGTCCGACTGCACAACTTCCTGCAGCAGGATCTTGCCTGCATACTGCTCACCAACGGATACATAGACCACATAGCCGTCTGTCAGGTCTGCATCCGGGATGTCCACACCCTTGAGGATCATCAGCTCACGCGTGCCGACGCAAACGCGGGTCGATTCAATGTAAACCTCCACGCCGCTCTCGGGAATATCCACCGCGCGGGAGAGATACTGCGTGAGAATGGGGCCGCTGTAGGCAGCGCAGATCGCGCGCGCCGTGCGGCTGTTCGAGCAGGACTCCGCATTGGCCGCCAGTTGCAGCAGGGCCTCCGGCGTCAGCTGACTGGATTTCACGCTGATCACCTTCGGAAGCTGGCTGTCCCCTTTCCCTTCATCGACTGCAACCGCACGCACGGCGTTGAGCGCGCGCATGCTGCGGCAGCTGCGAAACAGCACGTCGCAGCGGTATGCACCGTTGACGGCACTGTACCACACCAGCGGCACAGAAATCAGCAGCGCACACGGGGTGGAAAGAAAGAGGACGATCATGGCGGCATGAATTGCCCGGGAAACCGTTGCGACCTTGAGCACAATCTCCAGCACGGTCACCAGCACCGCAATGCACAGACCGGCCGGTGCAAGATAGCCGATCCACTTCGGGGCGGCGAATTCAGCCGGAGAATGGATCTCCCCGCCGACGGCGGCTTCCAGCGTTTTCTGCGCATGCACCGTAACGACCGCGATCAGGATCGACATGACCCGGTACACGAGCAGGAAAACGGCGGCATCCACCGGCTGCCCGACCGCCATCGTACCGATCACGCACACGATCACGATCACCGCGGGCCGGAACACCTGCCGGTCCAGAATGCAGGCGATCGCAGATGCAAGGTAGTCATACCCGGCGGCGAGCGCGGACAAAGCCAAAAGGATATACTGCACCACCGTGTTGTGCACCAGTGCGCCGATGACGCACAGTATCAGCGCCGCAGCAAGACGCACGATCAGCACAAGATCCAGTCCCGTTTCCGGAAACAGGCGCAGCGTTTTCCAATCATAATCCGGCCGGTCGGCAGCAAAACAGCTCGCAGACAGCCGCATCAAAAGTTCCTGAAAATTCATGGGAGTTCCCCCTGTTCAGACTGAGCCGTATGCAGACAGCAGCTCAGGCTTTTCCGTCGCAGCCGAGCACATCGACGATCTTGTGCTTGACAAGCTGCTTGATGTTTTCCCGCGCGGGGCCGAGGTACTTTCTCGGGTCAAACTCTGCCGGGTGCTCGGCAAGATACTTGCGGATCGTACCGGTCATGGCCAGACGCAGGTCAGAGTCAATATTGATCTTGCACACGGCCAGGCGCGCTGCCTGACGCAGCTGATCCTCCGGCACACCGATCGCACCGGGCATAGCGCCGCCGAACTCGTTGATCATCTGTACGTATTCCTGCGGCACGGACGACGCGCCGTGCAGCACGATCGGGAAACCGGGCAGCCGCTCGGAGACTTCCTCAAGAATATCGAAACGGAGCTGCGGCTTCGTGCCGGGCTTGAATTTGTAAGCGCCGTGGCTCGTGCCGATGGCGATCGCAAGCGAATCGCAGCCGGTGCGCTCGACGAATTCCTGCACATCCTCCGGGCGCGTATAGGACGAATCCTCGGCCTTGACCTTGACATCGTCCTCAATGCCGGCCAGCGTGCCGAGCTCTGCCTCCACGACGGCGCCGTGTGCGTGCGCATATTCCACGACCTGGCGCGTCAGCGCGACATTTTCCTCAAACGGCTTGGAAGAAGCGTCGATCATAACAGAAGAAAAGCCGTCATCGACACAGGCCTTGCACAGCTCAAACGAGTCCCCGTGATCCAGATGGAGACAGATCGGCAGGCCGGTTTCGATCACGGCGGCTTCCACCAGCTTGACCAGGTACGTACGGTTGGCATACTTGCGCGCGCCGGAAGATACCTGCAGGATCACCGGCGCGTTGCACTCCTTGGCAGCCTCCGTGATGCCCTGAATGATCTCCATATTGTTCACGTTGAAGGCGCCAATGGCATAGCCGCCTGCATACGCTTTTGCAAACATTTCCTGAGAAGTTACAATCGACATTGACAAGTCAACTCACTTTCATATAATATATAGAATGTCAATATGATGCAAAACAAATCATCGGTTCAATTTATTTTACACATGTTTTTAGATAATATCAATAGTGGAATTCAATGTTTCAGTAAAATCTATCAATTCTTTGAATTTATGGAGGTACGTTATGTCCGGTGAATTAAAAGGCGCGTGTATCTTTGGGCAGTCCGGCGGGCCGACTGCAGTCATCAATGCCAGCGCCTACGGAGTGCTCAAGACTGCGTTGGAATCCGATGCCATTACCAACGTTTACGGTGCGGCCCATGGCATCCGCGGCGTTCTGGATGACCGCCTGTATGATATCGCTCAGGAGGATCCGGACGAGCTCCGCCTGCTGCTGCACACGCCGTCGTCGGAGCTGGGCTCCTGCCGCTACAAAATGGCAGACCCGGACACGGACGATACGGATTACCGTCGTATTCTGGAGATCTTCCGGAAATACAACGTGCGCTACTTCTTCTATAACGGCGGCAACGACTCCATGGATACCTGCAACAAGATCAGCCGCTATATGCAGGCGCACGATTGGGACTGCCGCGTGATGGGCGTGCCCAAGACGATCGACAACGACCTCTTCGGCACCGATCACTGCCCCGGCTTTGCGAGCGCCGCCAAGTACATAGCGACCTCCTGCATGGAAGTGTCCAAGGACTGCCGTGTATATGACACCGGCACGATCACGGTCATGGAGATCATGGGCCGCCACGCCGGGTGGCTGGCCGGCAGCGCCGCGCTGGCATCGGCCTGCGGCTCCGGGCCGGATCTGATCTATCTGCCGGAAGTCGATTTTGACATGGAGCAGTTCCTTGCGGATGTGCACCGCATCTACGAGGAGAAAAATAACGTTCTCATCGCTGTTTCCGAGGGCATCCACTACGCGGGCGGCTCATTCGTTTCCGAGGCCAAGGCCTCCGCGACCGACGGCTTCGGCCATGCACAACTCGGCGGTCTGGCGGCGCGTCTGGCGCAGGTGATCAAGGAGCACGAACATGCGAAAGTGCGCGGCATTGAGCTGTCGCTGCTGCAGCGCGCGGGCGCGCATCTCGCCTCTCAGACGGATATCGACGAAGCGTTTGCCGCCGGTAAGATGGCTGTTGAGGCGGCGCTCTCCGGCGAGACCGGCAAGATGGTCGCGTTTGAGCGCGTCATGGCAGACGGTCAGTATGCCTGCCGCATGAAGCTCATTCCGCTCTCCGATGTCGCAAACTATGAAAAGAAAGTCCCGGTGGAATGGATCGTGCCGGAGGGCAACAACGTCACGCAGGACTTTATCGACTATGCCCTGCCGCTCATTCAGGGAGTGCCGGAGATCCCGCTGGAAAATGGCCTTCCCCGCTATGCACGGCTGAAAAAGGTGCTTGCAGAATAAACGAAACGCAGAGTCGGCGGAAATCGCCGACTCTGTTTATTTGTGCTGTTCAAGCGCGGGAAAATATGATAAACTAATTTATTATCTATTGTTACGAAGGAGTTTCCAAAATGATCACTGTTGATGACCTCTCGCTGCAGTACAGCGGAGCCCCGCTGTTTTCCAAGGTGAACCTGCAGTTTACCCCCGGCAACTGCTATGGCATCATCGGCGCCAACGGCGCCGGCAAATCCACGTTCCTGAAGATCCTCTCCGGTCAGCTCGAGCCGAGCACCGGCAGCGTCTATATTGACCCCAAGGCCAGAATGTCCGTCCTCAAGCAGGATCAGACGATGTACGATGCCTATACCGTCATGGACACGGTCATCATGGGCAACCAGCGCCTGTATGACTGCGGCAAGGAGAAGGACGCCATCTACGCCAAGGACGAGATGACGGACGAGGACGGCATCCGCGCCTCCGAGCTCGAGGAGGAGTTTGCCGATCTCGGCGGCTGGGAGGCGGAATCGGATGCATCCCGCATCCTGCAGGGGCTCGGCGTCACGCCGGAGCATCACGAGACGATGATGTCCGACATGGATCCGCGCCTGAAGGTGAAAGTCCTGCTGGCGCAGGCGCTCTTCGGCCACCCGGACATTATCCTGCTCGACGAGCCGACGAACAATCTCGACCTTGCGAGCGTCGTCTGGCTGGAAGATTTCCTGATGGATTACGACGGCACGGTGCTCGTCGTGTCGCATGACCGCTATTTCCTCAATAACGTCTGTACGCACATCGTCGATATCGACTACGGCAAGATCAAAATGTACGTCGGCAACTACGACTTCTGGTATGAATCCAGCCAGCTCATGCAGAAGCTCGTCAAGGATCAGAACAAGCGCGCCGAGCAGAAGATCCAGGAACTGCAGACCTTTATCGCCCGCTTCTCCGCCAACAAGTCCAAGTCCCGGCAGGCCACATCCCGCCGCAAGCTGCTCGAAAAGATTTCCGTTGAGGACATGCCCGCCTCCAGCCGCCGCTATCCGTGGGTCGGCTTCAAGGCCGAGCGTGAGCCCGGCAAGGATCGCCTGTTCGTGACGGATATCAGCAAGACCGTCGACGGCGAAAAGCTGCTCAACCACGTGAGCTTCATCGTCGGCAAGGAGGACAAGATCGCCATTCTCGGCAAGAACGAGCTCGCCGTGACGATGCTCTTCAAGATCCTCATGGGCGATGAAGAGCCGGACGAGGGCACGGTCAAGTGGGGCGTCTCGACCACGCAGGCCTACTTCCCCAAGGATCACAACAGCTATTTTGAAAACTGCGACTATGACCTCATCGACTGGATGCGCCAGTTCTCCACCGATAAGCGCGAGAGCTACCTGCGCACGTTCCTCGGCCGGATGTTGTTTTCCGGCGATGATGTCTATAAGCAGGTCAAAGTTTTGTCCGGCGGCGAGAAAGTGCGCTGCATGATCTCGAAGATGATGCTCTCGGGGGCCAACTTCCTCGTGTTCGACCAGCCGACGAACCATCTCGATCTGGAGAGTATCGCGGCGCTCAACAACGGCATGGCCGCCTTCCCCTACAATATCATCTTCACGAGCCACGACCACCAGCTCACGCAGACGGTCGCCAACCGCATCATTGAGATCACGCCTGACGGCATCATCGACCGCCGCTGCACGTACGACGAGTATATGCACATCGCAGGTCAGGAAGCGGAATAAATCATGGAGCAGCTTGCGAAAAACCAACTGCACACCGCCGAGATCACGGGCTATACGTCCGACGGTACAGGTGTATGCCACATTGCCGGCCGCGCCGTGTTCGTGAAAGGCGCGCTCGCCGGCGAGACGTGGCAGGTCCGTATCCTGAAGGTGACGGCAAATGCCGTCTATGGCAAGGCAGAGCAATGCCTGTCCCCTGTCCCGGCGCGCACGCAGCCGCCCTGCCCGGTTTACCGCACCTGCGGCGGCTGCAGCCTGCAGCATATGGACTACGACGAGCAGCTGCGCATGAAGCTCCAGCGCGTCAACGATGCGCTCACGCGCATCGGCGGCGTTTCGATGCCGGTACAGGACATCATCGGCATGGAATATCCGCTCTGTTACCGGAACAAGGCGATCTACGCCGTCGGCACGAAAGACGGCCGCGTGGTCAAGGGCTTTTACCGCGCGTCCAGCCATGACATTACGCCTGTGGAGCAGTGCCTGCTCCAGCTCCCGCTCGCGGACAAGGCGGCGCAGGCGGTCTGCGACTGGATGGATCTGCGCGGCGTTGCGCCGTATGACGAAGCCACCGGCCGCGGCACGGTGCGGCATCTGTTCACGCGCTGCGCCATGCACACGCCAGACGCCGTACTGTGCATCGTCTCTGCACGTGGGTTCGGCGCGCAGACGGACGGCCTGATCGCCTACCTGCGCGAGCACTGCCCGGAGCTGACCGGCATCGTGCTCGATGTCAACAAGCAGAAAGGCAACGTTGTGCTCGCGGGAGATTTCTATCCGCTCTGGGGAGTGCCGGAGCTGACCGACCGCCTCTACGGGCTGACGTTCACGCTCTCGCCGCAGGCGTTTTATCAGGTCAATCCCGTGCAGGCCGAGCGGCTGTATGAGCGCGCGGTGGAATACGCCGTCAACGCGCCGACGGATCAGGTGCTGGATCTGTACTGCGGCGCCGGGACGATCAGCCTGTGTCTGGCGCGAAAGGCCGCGCACGTCATCGGGGCAGAGATCGTGCCGGAGGCGATCGAGAACGCGCGCCGGAACGCGGAGCGAAACGGTATCGAAAATGCGGAGTTTCTCTGTGCCGATGCCGGCGCCGCAGCGGCGGAGCTGGCCCGGCGCGGCGTCCGGCCGGACTGCATCGTGGTCGATCCCCCGCGCAAGGGCATGTCCCCGGAAGCCATCGACGCGATGGTGTCCATGCAGCCGCCGCGCATCGTCTATGTCTCCTGCGATCCGGGCACGCTCGCGCGCGATGTGAAGCAGCTCACACAGCACGGCTACACGCTCACGCAGGCGCTGGCCGTGGACATGTTCCCGCAGACGCCGCATGTGGAGACTATCGTGTTGCTACAAAAGAAAAACTCGTAGAAATCCTTTATTTTAGGCACTTTGCGAAACATTTTATGTTTACAGCAGAGGGCAAAAATTCCCGTAATAAGCACCTCAAAAACTATTTTGATGTTTCGGTGGTAGTTGATATCGGGTGTGGGAACACAAACGAAAAATAGCGGTTTTCACAGTATTACTTATCTATGTAGTGTCCACATTCGTCTTAAATTGCAGGCGACTGATGAAATAAGATTTTATAATAGGCGTATCATTAGAAATAGTGGTACGCTTATTTTTTGCTCAAATTTGCACCTTTGAATAATTTAGGACTTCCCTATATAATGAAGCCAGAAACGGAGGTGCTGTTTATGAAAGAGCAGACATATCATATATATCTGGATAGCCACGAAAAGACGACCTTATTACATAGCCTTGTGGAGCTGAAAAATCAGCTCATACAGCAAGGCAGATATACGGACTGCGTTGACGAACTTATCTTCAAGGTCATAAACGCACCTGTTAAGAGGTTGAGAATTGAATATGTTTAACCCAAAGGTTGAGCCGCTTATTCTTATTTTAGAGTAAGCGGCTTTTTTGCGTTCTCCACCGATTTACATAGCCGCCTTGACAAAGCGGCTAAATTTATGCGAAAGGAGGACGCACAAATGTCAAATTGCAAAGTAATTGCTCTGACCAATCAGAAAGGTGGTGTCGGCAAGACCACAACGGCGGTCAATCTGGGCGTGAGCTTGGCACAGCAAGGCAAAAAAGTCCTGCTTGTCGATGCGGATGCACAGGCTAACCTCACAATGTCACTTGGCTATCCACGACCAGACGATTTACCCATATCCCTTGCCACCATTATGCAGGACATCATCGACGATAATCCCATAGATGTTCAGAAAGGTATCCTGCACCACGGTGAGGGCGTTGACTTGTTACCCTCTAACATTGAGCTATCTGGTCTGGAAGTAAGGCTTATTAACGCTATCAGCCGTGAGCGTGTTCTAAAGACCTGTATGAACGAGGTCAAAAAGAATTATGATTATGTGCTTATCGACTGTATGCCGAGTTTGGGAATGTTGACAATCAACGCATTAGCGGCGGCTGACAGCGTGATTATCCCCACGCAGCCGCATTATCTTTCAGCGAAAGGTCTGGAGCTGTTGCTACGCTCCGTGTCAAAAGTCAGGCGGCAAATCAATCCCCACCTGCGGATTGACGGTATCTTAATGACGATGGTAATGCCACGCACCAACATTTCTAAGGAAGTGACTGCATTGGTAAAGAGTGCATACGGTCAGAACATCAAAGTCTTTGATTCCCAGATACCGCACTCCATCCGTGCAGTTGAAGCTACGGCAGAGGGAAAAAGCATTTTCGCTTATGACAAAAGCGGAAAGGTTGCCGCAGCTTATGAGCAGTTCGGAAAGGAGGTGGCGGACATTGGCGAGAAGCAAAGAAACAAAAATCGAGCTGACCGCTTACGATGACCTGTTTGAAACAGACCAGAGCCGTGAAGAAGCGAAGCTCAGCAAGATAAGGGATATTCCCATTTCAGAAATTGACGAGTTCCCAGACCATCCGTTTAAGGTTTTCATTGACGAGGATATGGAGCAGCTTGTCGATAGTATTAAACGAAATGGTGTAATGACTCCTGCGACTGTTCGGCTCAAAGAGGACGGACGGTATGAGCTTATCAGCGGACACAGGCGGAAAAAGGCGTGTGAGCTTGCAGGATTGGAAACGCTGAAATGCGAGGTTAAGGATTTAAGCCGTGATGAAGCCATTATTGTAATGGTGGAGAGTAACTTGCAGAGGTCAACTATTCTTCCGAGTGAGAAAGCCTTTGCCTATAAAATGCGGCTTGAAGCGATGAACAGACAAGGACAGCGTAACGATTTAACTTATTCTCCAATGGATAATAAGTTAAAAGGAACAACATCAGCACAAAGAATAAGTGAAAAAAGCGGTGACAGTCAACCGCAAATTTACCGCTATATCCGCCTTACCGAGCTTGTTCCCGAAATCTTGCAAATGGTCGATGACAGGCAGATTGCTTTTCGTCCTGCGGTGGAAATCTCTTATCTGCCCGAAGAACAGCAATACACTCTGCTTGAAGCTATGGAGTACAGCGACGCTACCCCGTCACTTGCACAGGCTATCAAAATGAAGAAGTTTATGCAGGATGATAAGCTCACGGACGAGGTTATCCAATCCATTATGGAGGAGGAAAAACCTAACCAGAGGGAGAAGCCTGCCTTTCGTGATGAACGGATAACCAAGCTCATCCCCAAGTCTATTCCCAGAGGGCAGGAATCGGACTTTGTTGTGAAAGCGTTGGAGTTTTACAACCGTTATTTACAGCGGAGCAAAGACCGTGAACGATAGCCACACACCGAGGGCGAGGTCTGCCTGTTTACGGTGGATAGCCATATTTTCGGTTTCCCCCTCTCCACACCTCTCCCCCTAACTACTACCAGTAACTATCCGAAAAAAGAAAATATATGAGCTGCCAACAGGCGGCTTTTTTCGGTTAGTAAGGAAAATTCAACTCAACAATAACAGGAGGTAAACGATGAAATTTCGTAGATTATTCAAAAAGGCTGCGGCTGCTCTTATGGCTGCGGTCACGGCATTGTCCGTTTTGCCTGCGACAACGGCGTTTGCTGCGGGCGATATAGGCACGATTTCTTTTACCCACACCTATGACAGCAGCGGCAATACGATGAGATACAATTCAAGTGCTGTCTTTGACGGCTATACCGCAGGCGGTACGGGAAAATACAAATACCGTATGATTAGCGCCTATTAGGAAAACACACTGTCAAAGGGGTTTGTAGCGGGGGTT
>OFMX01001993.1_pt1 | contig 13414 bp, 5 predicted proteins | sample 1541901 | NCBI WGS metagenome assembly OFMX01 (sample SAMN04209222, study PRJEB22552) | human gut metagenome | biome: gut; material: feces | host: Homo sapiens | place: USA: Oklahoma | reverse complement strand
GGGCGCGCGTGGCCCGTCAGAGGCCGAGCAGCGCCTGCGCCACCGAAAAATAGATGACGAGCGCGAACGCGTCCACGATCGTGGTGATGAGGGGAGCGGCCATGATGGCCGGGTCGGCTTTGAGCATCCGCGCGGCCATCGGGAGCACGCCGCCGATCGTCTTGGCCATGACGACGGTGGCGAAAAGGGCGAGCGCGACGGTCAGCGCGAGGGCGGGGCTGCCGGGATGGGTGATCAGCAGCCGCGCGAAGTTGACGGCGGAGAGCGCCGCGCCGACGACGAGGCTGACCCGCAGCTCCTTCCACAGCACCTGGAAGAAGTCGGCGGGCCCGATGTCGCCGACGGCCATGCCGCGGATGACCAGCGTGCTCGACTGACTGCCCGCGTTGCCCCCCGTGTCGGTGAGCATGGGGATGAAGGTGACGAGCAGCGGCATGGCGGCGAAGGCGGCCTCATACCGCCCGAGGATGCCGCCGGTGATCATGCCCGAAACCATGAGCACGAGCAGCCAGACGATGCGGTTTTTCGCGAGGGTAAAGACGCCGGTGCGCAGGTAGGGGCGCTCGGAGGGGACGATGGCGGCCATCTTCTCGAAGTCCTCGGTGGCCTCCTCTTCCATGACGTCCATCACGTCGTCGACGGTGACGATGCCGACCAGGCGGTTTTCCCGGTCGACCACCGGCATTGAGATGAAGTCGTACTTCATCATCCGCTGGACGGCCTCCTCCCGGTCCTCGGTCGTCTCGGCGGTGATCACGTCGGGCTCCATCAGCGCGCCGATCGTCTCGTCGTCCTGGGCGAGCAGCAGGTCCTTGACGGTCACGACCCCTTCGAGCAGACGCCGGTCGTCGATCACGTAGCAGGTGTAGATCAGCTCGCTGTCCTCGCCGGTGCGCCGGATACGCTTGATCGCGTCCTGCACGGTCATCGACTTGCGCAGGTCGATGAACTCCGCCGTCATGATGCTGCCGACCGAGTTCTCGGGATAGTTGAGGAACTGGTTGATGAGGCTGCGGGTCTCGGGCGCCGCGCTTTTGAGCACCCGCTTCACAACGCTGGCGGGCAGCTCCTCGAGCATGTCGACCGCGTCGTCCACGAAGAGGTCCTCCACGATGGCGGAGAGCTCCTTGTCGGTGATCGACCCGACGATCACCTGCTGGGTCTCGGGCGGCAGGTTGGAAAAGACCTCCGCCGCCAGCTCCTTGGGCAGCGTGCGGAAGGCGAGGGTCGCCTTTTCCTGCGGGAGCCGCTCGATGAAGTCGGCGATGTCCACCTCGTTTTCCTCGGCGAGCGCGGCGCGCAGGCTGCGGTAATCGCGGTTTTCAAGGTACCCCACGAGCAGGTCGAAATCGTATTCCATTTCCATTGGTTCATCCTCCTGTCTGCTTTCGTTACAGCGAGGAAGCCCCAAACAGACAAAACCGCACTGGGACCCCGGCCAAACCCGGCGCCCCCGTACGGCGATATTCCTGCGGGATGCTATCTGCGGGAAAAATCAGGCGGAAACGCGGTTTTCCCGGCCCGCAACGGAACGTCGCTGTCTATTTTGGTACTTCGGCCGCAGTTATCCACTGATTTTTCCTCCTTTTTTGCTTAATTCGGCGATTTTTTCTGCAAAAATCCCCTAATACGAGAATAGCACTTTTTCACGCCCGTTTCAACCGTTTTTCACCGTTTTATTTGCATTATTGAAAGATCCAAGAAAAAACCGGCCCCGCTTTCCGGAGAAAGCGGAACCGGCAGGGAAACACTGTGGTTACAGATCCTTTTTCCGCCGCGCGCAGAGTGCGGCGGCCGCACCCGACGACGCGAGCAGCGCAAAGAGCAGCGCGGGCGGCAGGGAGCCGTCGCCCGTGTCGGGGATCGGCGAGACCGGGATGGGGATCTCCTCGATGATCTTCACGTCGAGCGGGACGAGCGGGCGCAGGATGCCGCCGGAATCGCCCGAACCGCCGCCCGAGCTCCCGCCGCCCGAGGGCGCCTTTTCAATCGTGAGGAAAAAGGCGGTCGAGGCCTGGAGCCTGCCGTCCTCGCCGAGCGTGAAATCGCCCGGGTCCCCCACCCCGGTGCCCGAGGGGCTGCCGGTCTCCTCCTCCGGAGTGCCCGCCCGGCCGGCGGCCGCCGGAAGGGACGGATCGATCACCTCTCCCGTATCGTCCGGCGCGGCCAGCGCCGTCACGCCGGGAAGCAGCAGGCAGAGGCTCAGGAGACACCCCGCAAGCAGCCTGATCATTTGTTTCATTCTGGTCCCTCCCCTGTCAGTTTAAAACCGTGATGGTCATTTTGGCGCCCGCCGAACCGACGTACTCCTCCGTTTCGAGGGCGTAGGCGTTGAAGACCGCGGTCGCGAGATATTCGCCCTTTTCCAGCTCCACGTCGAGCTTTGCCGACTGGATGTGGTGGTTGGGCTCGATAAGCCCCGTCTGGTAAATCAGCTCGCCCGTGTCGTCCAGCGTGATCTGCACCTGCATGAGGTACTGGTTGCCCGGCACGTTCTCGATCTGGAGCGGCCCTTCCGCCTTCCCGTTCGTGAAGGTTGGCGTGGTGTTGATCGAAATGTTGAACATCCCCTCGTCCACCACCCGGTTGAGCTCGGCGATGATCTCTTCCTCCGTCTTGTTTTCCAGTTGCCCGGCCAGCGCGGCCGTATCCCGCACCATACCGGACGGCCCCGCCTTCGGGGTCCGCAGCAGGATGACCAACAGGACGACCAGCGCCGCCGCCAGCAGCACGCAGGCCGCCAGCAGCAGCTTTTTGCCGCCGTCCGTCCGGGCTTCGGCCCTCTCGGGCGTCTTTTGCTCTTCCATACCTTCGACCGCCTATCCTCTGTTTTTTCTATCGCAACCGCCCCTTCGGGCGCATGTATTCTAAATTTGGGGCGCGGGGAAACCCCGCGGGCTTCGGTGGGTATTCTTGTAAAAGGGGCCCCGGGCCCCGCGCGGAAGGCTTCCGCGCGGGGTTCCCGGAGAAATGTCTCAGGTTAAGTGCAAACAGGATATGAATCCGATTACGCGGCGGCGATCGTGTAGGTCAGGGTGACGACCGGCACGCTGGCGGTCTCAGTACCTTTCGCGACAAAGCACTCGAGGGGCAGGACTTTTTCAGTCGCGGTCCCATCCTTCTTGGCGACGGTCCAATTGGAGGCGACCGGAGCCGCGACGCCGTCCTTGACATCGACGCCGTTCACATAAAGCACCAGGTGTTTCTCCGTCAAGTTGTTGTTCGCGGGATTGTATGCGCTCATCTTGCCGTCCCCGCCCAGCGTCAGGTCGGCAATCGAAGATCCAGCGTCCATGGTCCAGCCTTGCGCGGTCTTTGTCTCAATCGACGCCACCTTGATGTCGATCTCGCCATTGTTGACAATGCGGTAGGTGGTCGGCTCGGCGGCGGAACCGTCGGCGCCGTAGCCGTACATCGCGACAGTCAGCGGAATCGAAACGTTGATCTGGGAGTTCAGTTCGGGGTTGGTGGTGTCCTTGTCGATTTTCAGGCTGAACTCGGTGTCCGCGCTGTACTTGCCGTCAGTGGGGTTAATTTTGCTGGGCTCTGCTACAGAGGTGTCGTCAAACGCCGCGAAGGCAGTGACGCCGAGGGTCAGAACGATGGATACCGCGAGAAGAACTGCTAACATTTTTTTCATGATTTTTGACCTCCTGATGTTGATATGATATGGGTTTTATAATGACGTTTGATGGATGACCGTTTCGCTCGCATTCCCCCTTCTGCCGATACGCGGCCGCCTCAGCCTCCCACTTCCAGTTGGATCTTTGCGGCCGCCTGGCCGACGCGGGTGTGCGCCTCATCCTGAGCGTAGGCGGTAAATACCGCGGTTGCGTAATAGAAACCCTCGGGCAGCTCCTCGTCGAGCCTGATTTTCTGTATGTATTGGCCCGGCTTGATGCCCTTGGATTGGTAAACGGTTTCCCCGGTGTCGTCCAAAACGATTGACACCGTCATGTTGTAGCGGTTTCCCGGGACGTTCTCGATGTTCGCGACGCCCTCGCCCTTTGCGTCCGGGAAGGTGATGTAGGAATTGATCGCGATGTTGAACATGCCTTCGTCCACCACCCGGTTGAGCTCGGCGATGACCTCCTCCTCGCTCTTTCCCGGCAGCGCGCCGGTCAGCGCGCTCACGTCAAAGAAGCTGTCCTGCCGGTAGCTGCCGCGCCACCAGAAAAATCCCGCAGCCGCTGCCGCGACCAGAACGACCGCGATTCCCGCGGCAAGCCATGCGCGTCCCCGCTTTTTCCGCGGGGCGCTTTCGGTCTCGTTCATTTCACATCACCTCCTCAGCTCACGCTCTCGGGCGAAATGCCCACCGTATAGGTCACCTGGGCGAGCTGCTTCCCGGTCGTGCTGTCCTCGCCCTTGGCGATGTAGCTCTCGATTGCGATCGGGTAGGAGACCCACGCCCCCTCGGACGCCGCGCCCGCGATCGCCCAGCCGGTGAAGTCCGCGCCCGCCATCCAGCTTCCGCCCGCGGAAGCGGTCGTGATCTGCTGGTCCGCCAGCCGCAGGGTCGCCTGCCCGTGGGACATCTGGTTCTTGTTGACGAGGTAGGTCCTGTCCGCGCCGTCCACGAAGGTGGAGGGGTCCATGAGCCGGAAGCCCGAAGCGGCCTCCGCCGAGAGCCCCGTCACCTTGATCGGGAAGTTGGAGCCGTTCTGGATGCCGTAGTTCGTCGGGACCGCCACCGAGCCGTCCGCGCCGTAGCCGTAGGACTGGACGGTGAGCGGCAGGGTCGCGTTGATCGCCGCGGGCTGCATCAGGAATTTGACCTCGGCGGAGCTTTCGGCTTTTTTCGTCTCCGTGCCGCCGTCCAGCAGCGACAGGTTCATGCCCAGTGTGCCGGTATGCCGCTCCGCGATCGCGTTGGCGTTATAAACCTCCAACGTGAAGGGGTGCGTTTCCTTGGCCGCCACGTCAACCAACATTTGTGTATCGCCCGGACTGACGCTCATGTATTGGGTACCGTCATGCCGCATGAACGCAATGTTCTTCATGGCGTCTTCGCTGCCCCAGGTGGTCCGATATATCTGGGGATTGACATAATTGGTGGTTCCCCAGTCGATAGTAAATCCATCGTCCGGGGTATACTGGTAGCTTCCCACCCCCAGCTTCATGGCCTTGTTATAACCACTGCGCACCGTGAAGGTCGCCGCGTCGTTGGGAACCATCGACGCCAACTCGATCGAAGTGGTCAGCGCGTCGTTTCCGGCGCTGTAGGCGAGCTCCCAGAGGGAGAGCACCGCCGGGTCGCTTCGCAGGGTTTCCGCGGAGTCGCCGGTCCCATACACCGCCTCGACCTGGTATTCGCCCGCGCCGTCCGCGAGCGTCGGCGTGAAGGAAACCGTCACGGTATTGGGGTCGCCGGCGGCGGGTAACGCCAGGATCGCGCCGGCCACATAGGCGTTCTTCGTCTTATTGAAGATGCGGTAGCCCGTCGGTGTCTCTCCCGCCGTCGTGATCGTGAAGGACGCCTGGGTTCCCAGCTTCACGAAGGCGTCTTCGGGCTGGGCTGTGATCGAGCGCGGATAGCCGAGCTCAATGACCTTTTTGTCCGAGGCCCGAATGACGAACGCGAATGTGTGGTACTCGGCGTGCGCCAATGAGAATTTGCCGAGCTGGTCGGTCGCGTCGTTCGTCACGCTTGAATCAAAGACGACAATCGGGCGGCTGAGATAGCAGTCTCCCCCGTCCAGGGCCACGGGGATGCTCGCGCCGGAGGGCAGGGCCGCCGTGACATCGATCTGTGTTTTGCCGCCCAGGAAAATGTCCTGGCCCTCCCCGAAGCTCAGGTCGGACGAGCCGTTCAACGTCAGGGAGCGGGTCGACGTGGAGGTCATACAGATTCCGCCACCGCCGCCTCCGCTGTTGCCCGAGAAGGACCCGCCGTTCATTTCGAAGCCGATAAGCGCGTAGATCCCCCCGCCGAGCGTCGCTGTGTTGTTCTCATAGGTGCAGCGGTTCAGCGTGGTCGTTTGGGAAAAGTTTTGCATATACACGCCGCCGCCGTTTCCCGAGGCTGTGTTGTTGGAGAAAACGGTATTGCTGATCTCGTGCTTGCCCGAGGACAGATACAGGCCCGCACCGTTCGGCGCGGTGTTTTCGGACAGCGTCGAGCCGGTCATCGCAAGCGTTCCACTGACATAGACTCCGCCGCCGTTATATGTGCCTTTCAGCCCCGCCTCACAGTTTGAAACCTCCGCGTTTGTAATGGTGCAGGTACCGCCGTTGACTAAGACGCCGCCGCCGTTGAGATCCGCCGTACACTTGGTTACGAGGCTTCCGGCGTTCATCACCACTGTTCCGGCGCCGTAGTTGTATACTCCTCCGCCTGCGCCGTCGGTGCTGTTATTTTGGAGTACCGCGCCCTCATTCATCATGAGGGTCCCGCCCGCTGAAATGTTGATGAGTTCATGTGCCTTAATCCCGGGTGCGATCACGGAAGTTTTGCCCGAAGTGATCGCGTAGCGGTGGCCGTCGATCGTGATGTTTTCGAGCGTCAGGGTGCCGCCGTCCACGATCGAGAAGAGTGACACGCCATTTTTCAGCGCCTCAAAACCTGTCGGCGGATTGGTGGGCTTGGAGTAGCGCCGGATGGTCACCGGAGCTCCCGCGTCATAGGCCGCGCCGCCGACATAGCAGTACCTGCCGCTGAGCTCGACCGACGAGTCGACCGTCACGGTATTGACGATATAGAGGGTGTTCGCGTTATTGGATTTCATCTTCTCATAGGCTTTACCCAGCGTCTTGACCGCCTGCGCCGGGCTTGCGCCCGTCCGCGTATCAAGGCCGTTAACCCCGTCGAGATAGACCGCGCCCTTGGCCGCGAGCACCAGGTTACTGCCGCTCGCGTTCAGGTAGAAGGCCGCCGACACCGCCTCGCTGAGGGTGTATTTCGGCGTTTCCACCGCCGCCGTCGGCGTTGAGGAGTAGGCCACCACGGCACGGTTTTCCTTGGCGCTCGCGCTGTCGATGCCGATCGTCAGCGCGGTGTTCCCAATCGTATTGCCCGGCACGCTGATGACCTTGCCCGTGCCGTTCAGGTAGACCTCTCCCGCGATCGACGGGCCGCCGCTGAGGTTGAGCGCCGAGCCGCTGTGGTGGATCGCCGCGCCCTGCGGCGCCTTCATGTTCGCGATCGTGCCGCCGGTCATCGTCAGAATTCCCGTGCCGCTCGTCGCCACCGCGCCGCCGCTTCCGGAGGCGTTGTTGTTATCCTTGAGCACCGCGCCGCTCTGGACGGACACGGTCCCGCCGCTGATCGAGATCAGCGGGGCCGCCGCCGTCACGGCCGGGGCCCGGACGGTCTCCTTGCCCTGCGTGACCGCGGCGCTGTGACCGTCGACCGTGAGGCCCTCGGCGAGCGTCAGCGTACCGCCCGTGACGTTGATGAGGGTACCCGTATTGCTTTCCGTCGTGAAGGCGGCCGGTTTGGAGTACCGTTTGATCGTCACCGGGCCGCCCGCGTTATAGGTCGTGCTGCTCTCGGTGTAGCTCCGGCCGAGTGTGATCGTGCCGCTGACCGTAACCGGGTTCACCACGTAGATGGTTCCGCCGCCTGTGCCCGCCAGCTTCTGGTATGCCTCGCCCAGCGTCTTGACCGCCCTGGAGGGTTCCGTACCGTCGCCGCTGGTCGCTGCGCTCCCGTCGACGTAGATGCCGCCCTTCTCCTGGAGTTCGAAGACCTTGGTATCCGTACTTCTGCGGGCGAGCTTATAGAGCGGCGCGACGTCGTCCGAAAGGGTGTATTTCGCCAGCTCGGTATTGAGATTCGAGCTGGTGGGCGCGGTGGTGTAGGTCACGACCGCGCGCGCCGCCGCCGCGTCGTCCATGTCGAGGCTGAGCGCGGTCCCCGCGCTGCCGGCGACGCCGACGGTCTTGCCCGTGCCGAGATAGACCTCTCCTGAGACGGTCGCCGCGGATTTCACGTTGAAGGTCCCGTTTTGGTAAACCGCGCCGCCCTGCTTCGCGGTCGTATTGGAGATGGTGCCCGCGTTCAGGTTGAAGGCGCCGCTGTCGATGCGCACCGCGCCGCCGTTTCCGGAGGTGCTGTTGTTTTGCAGCGTCGTGCCGGCATTCATATTCACCGTGCCGCCGTTCAACCGGATGATCGAGCCCGTCGCCGTAAAATCGATGTCCTGACTGTGGCGGCCTTCGATCGTGATCGTGCCAAGGTTCAGCGTTGCACCGGTAGGCACGACGATCATATCCCCGTAGTAGGGATCGAATTCGTCCTTGCCCGCGACCGAGAACCCGGAGTAACGGCGCAGGGACTTGCCGGTGGGCAGGGTCCAGCTCTCCGTGCCGCTGACGGTCACGGGGCCGGAGATGTAAATCGCCGTGCTGCCGGAAGTCAGGGCAGCCGAAGCGGCCGCGAAGTTATTGAACGCCTTGTCGGGCGTGCTGCCGTCTCCGGAAGCCGTCTTGGTTCCATCGAGGAAGACAATGCTCTGCAGGACGATGTTCTTTCCATCCTCGCCGAGGATGGAACCGGATTTGGATGTGTAGAAGTTCTTCAGATATGCCGTTACGCTTGAAAGTTCCGAACCGTCCGGCTTGACCACGACGCCCCCGGACTTGAACGAATCGGCCAGACTGACCTCATACTGCCGGGACGTCTGGGAGATCAGGCGTGAAACCTGAAGCGGATAAGATGTTCCCGACAGAAAGATGTCACCCGAAATATCGGCTCCGCCGCCCTGCAGTTCGAAGCCCGGGCTTGCGACGTAGACCCCCGCGCCGTTTCCGCCGGAACTGACGGTATTGTCCGTAACAGCGCCGCGCACCGCGACGAACTCCGCATTGCTTCCAGTCAGATAAACGCCGCCGCCATATTGGGCAGTGTTTCCGGTAATCCGCGTGCCATTGAACTCTGCCTTCGTGTAGTCGTTCAGGCAGATTCCGCCGCCGCCATAGGCGGTCGTGGTGCCCTTCGCGGTATTGCCCGAGATGGTTCCGCCGTTCAGCTGGATATTGCCGATGGCGCCGGAACTCCCCGCAGCCGCGTAGATGCCGCCGCCGCTGCGCGCCGCATCGTTCCCGGAAATCGTTCCGCCGTTGAGCGTGATTCCCGCGCCCCTTACAAGGGAAACGCCGCCGCCGCCCGAGGTCGCCGTGGTCCCATTCGCGTGGTTATCCGAAATGGTGCCGCCGGAGATGGTGAGGGACGCCGTTGCATCGCCCACGCAGATGCCTCCGCCCGAAGCCGCGGTCTTGTTGCCGTAAATCTTGCCGCCGGTCATATCGAATTTCGCATTTTTGCCCAGGTAAATGCCGCCGCCGCCATTGCTGCTGGCGCTTCCATTTGCGTTGTTGTTATAGATTTCAGCGGTACCGCTTACCTTAAAAGAGTCGATCCCCGTGGAGGCGGACGTCTGAAGATAGACGCCTGCTCCCTGGGTAGCCCGGTTCCCGTAAATCTTCGTGCCGTCTCCCAGCGTGATTTTTAACGCGCTGGTGTCCTCGGAGGATGTCGTTGTGTTGTATGCTTGGATGCCGGGACCGTAGTTATAAGAAATCTGGCCGCCGGTGATTTCGACGGTGCCGCGGGTTGCGTAAACCCCGCCGGCGGGGTTCGCATCCGTAAAGCTGTCCCCGCCGACCTTCGCGTCACCGCTCATCTGAAAAGTCCCGCCGCTGACGGAAACGCCGCGTCCGCTCTTATTGGCGGAAATCTGGCCGCCGCTCATGTTGAAGGTCCCGCTGGAAACGATCACACTACCGTCCGTCAACGAATAAGCGGAATTGTTTGTAATCTTGGCAGAACCGCTCATATTGAACGTTGATTTGTATTCGAGGTAAACCGCCGCACCAGAATAACTCATGCTCTTTGTATTCTGGATGACGCCGCCGCTCATCGTGAAGGTTCCACTCCTGACCCGCACCCCTCCGGCATTTCCATCGAGGGTCCCGCTTGTCATGACACATTTGGCGGAATCGCCGTAAACCACAACGCCAAATTCTTTGTTGTTGGAGATGGTGCCCCCGGAGATATTGAGGGTCCCTGTCCCATCTTCATATTGCTTGGGGACCCCCACGCCGCACCCATTGTTGTTGGTGACGACGGCGCCGCTGTTGAGGTTCATGGTCCCGCTCTTTATGTAAACAATGGAATCCGTCGAGCTGGTGAACGCGCTGGCATTTCCGTCAAGTGTAATATTTTCCAAAGTAAGGGTACCGCCGGTCACCTTGAAGAAGGGCTGCGTATAGCCCTGCGCACGCTGCAGGACCGGCGTCCATGTCGCGCCGTCGTTATTCGTTACAGCGGTCGTCGACCAGGACTGCGATCCCGAGCTGATCTCCACCGGCGCCCGGCAGAAAAGAATTTTTGCGCCGGACTGCTTGGACTTCAGCAGTGTCAAGGCACGGCTCAGGGACTTGACCGCCGTGTCTACGCTTTCGCCGTCCGCGGTGTCGTCGCCGTCTCCCGCCAGATAGATGTTCAGCCCCCCGGCGACAATATTGGGAGATTCCCCGCGCAGCGTCAGGCTTTGCTTGCTGGCGGTGCTGAGCGGGAAGCGCGACAGGTAACTTGCCGCGTCGGCCGTTCCCGCCAGGCCCTGCACCACCGTCTTGCCGACAAATGTGTCGGGGAGGGCAAGGGTATATTTATTGGTACCGGTCAGAGCGCCTGTAAGGACGATCGGCCGCTCCGTATTCTGTAGCGAAACGCCCGACGAAACAGACGGACTTCCTGCCATCTTCAGGGTACCGCTGACCAGCAATCCGGCCGTGCCGGCGGTCGCCGTGTTGGTTCCAATGCTGGCCGAACCGCTCATGGCAAAGGTCCCGGCGGTTGTCGCGTCGCCATAGACGTACACGCCACCGACACTCGTGGCCTTGTTGCTGTAGATGCTGCCGCCCGACATGTTGAAGACCCCGGTTCTTTCCACACTGACGCCGCCGGTATCCCTCTTGTTTAATTCTTCTTCTGATGCCGTGTTGCTGTAGATGCTGCCGCCCGTCATGTTGATGGTGCCGCCGCTCTGGCGGATCGCACCAAAAAACAGGGCTGAATTGCCGGAAATGTTGCCGCCGGAGAGATTGCAGACGCCGCCGGAGACGTAGACCGTCTGCTGTCCGTTCGTACTACCGATTCCTATAATTGCCTTATTGTTGGTAATCGAAGCGCTTGACTGCAGCGTAAAAGTCCCGTCCTGCACCCAGAGAGCGCATCCACCAGAAGAGGACTCCTTATTAAGGATGTTGTTTGTCAGTTTGCTGCCGCTTGCCATGGTCAGGCTCCCGCCCGATACCACCACGGCAGGGCCGGTTTTCGTGTCGTGGTTTTGCAGCGTGACCCCGGTTCCCAAGGTCACCGACCCGCCGGACATCGTGAGCAGCCCCGTCTGGCTTCCGGTATTTTTTGCGGAGCCGTACAGGCCGTCAAACGTTACGTTTTGGAGCGTAATGCTCCCCGCCTGCCCTTCCACCAGGGGACCGATCTCCAAGGCATTCATCATCAGCCTTTGGAGCGTCGCGCCGCCGAAGTCGACCGTCCCTTCGTCGGTGAGGACCTTCACCGTGCTGCAGACGTAGACGATCTTGTCGTCATCGCTGCCAAGGCCGGTTACCTTCTGCGCCGCCGCGCCCAACGTCCTTACCGCTGTGGCGGGGGTCAGGCCGTCCCGGCTGTCGTCGCCGGACGAGCCATCCACGTAGACGCCCGAGCCGACCAGAATCAGGTTGTTGCCCGACGGACCGATCGAATATTTTCCTTCCGCGTCCACAAAATTCGACGCGCAGTCTGCCGCGCTGGAGAGGTCTCCCGCCGGTACGACGACAACACTTCCTGAGCCAAAGTATGGTACTCCGCTGTAATTGCTGCCCGGCTGAAGGTTGTACACCTTCCCGGCGGCCGGCTTTGCCAGAAGGTTTACAACCGCGCCGTTATCGCCCAGATAAATTTTCCCGTTGATCACGGCTTTTGTCGGGTCAAATTGAAATCCCGTTCCCGCTACGTTCACCGCATTCCCTGACGTGGAAGTAATCGTACCGCCAATTGCCTTAAAAGTCGCGGTGGAGTACGATCCACTGACATAAACGCCGTTTGCACTGGTTGAGGAGGATGCTGTGGTGAGGGACCCTCCTTCCATCACAAACGCTGCGTTGGTAGTGATGTATACCCCCCATCTGCATCCGCTTATCGACGCGTTCCCGGACATGGTAAACGTGGTGCCCTCGCCGCTGACATATAGGCCATCCGTATACATGCCGCCGGCAATTTCGCCGCCGTCCATCGACAATGTGGAACCGGCCCCGCTCGCTTTGACAGCATAGCAGGATGAAGAGCCCCACTTGCGGAACGTGGTGCCTCCATGGATGGTCACGGAACCGCCTTCAACAAGAACGATGTTATTGCTCACAGACGCGCCGTCCAGAATGATGTCCTGAAGTGTCAGGCTTCCGGTACTCGATACGCTGATCATGTCTCCGGTCAGGGAATCGCGCGTTACGACCACGCCTTCCGGATAACCGGAGGACGTCGGGAAGGACCAGGTTGCAGCTGTAGTAACCGGGATCGGCTTGGTTCCGGTGATACGGATTTCCTTGAGCTGGGTGTCCCTGATCAGCTGGCTTGCCCTTGCGAAGGTCTTTACCGGACGGGAAGAAAGGTCTCCGTCGTTGCTGTCTGAGCCGTCCGCCGAGAGGTAGACGGCTTTATCCGCATAGTCCGCCAGCTTATATGCTTCGATGTATTTTGTGGTGCCCCGCGCGCGCAGGCCCCATCCGGTATTGTTATCGATCGAGATTTCAAAGTAGGTTGCCGCATCCGCGGCTGTGAGGGAGGAAGCGGTCACCTGAACCACATCGAAGGGATTCGTGCCGCTCACGTGCTCGTCGGAAACGCTGAGGCGATAGAGCGCACCGTCGTTTGGTTTCCCACTGAGCTGGAGCAGCTTGGTGGAACCTGTTTCGAAACGGATGGCGGCATCGTTGAGCATCTCCACGCCGGCGCCAAAGATGAGCTGGCCGCTGCTGGTAACGCGAATCATTTCGCCGGCACCGTCGAGTTTCAGGTTGGTAAATTGGACTACCTTATCCGGTCCGATGCCAAAGATTGGGTTCGTATGCCCGAAACGCTTGATCGTTGCATTTTTCCCATTGAACGAGAAGGACGACGCCTCACCCGTTCCAATTGTCCACTGTGCCATATTGTGGATGATACCGTTGTCCTGTATAAGCTCGATTGCTTTTGTGAGCGTCTGGACAGGCTTATCCTTGGAGCCGTCTCCGGTCGTATCGTTTCCGCCGGGAACTTCCACCCCATCCACAGTGGTGCTGGATGCGTTGGGGTTCCAGTAAGCTTCCGCCAGCGTCCCCGTGACCGCCAGCGGTTTAGGCGCCGCCAGGGACATCGTGGTCAGCAGGTTTTCGCCGCGGAACGCCTTGACGGTGTACACCCCGT
>OFMX01001974.1_pt1 | contig 13525 bp, 13 predicted proteins | sample 1541901 | NCBI WGS metagenome assembly OFMX01 (sample SAMN04209222, study PRJEB22552) | human gut metagenome | biome: gut; material: feces | host: Homo sapiens | place: USA: Oklahoma | reverse complement strand
TGCCAATGGCAGCCCCAATTTTTCTGTTTACATTTCCTGCCGCCCTTCCAAGGCTCTGGAAAGCGTCACCTCGTCGGCGTATTCCAGCTGGCTGCCCACCGGCACACCATAGGCAAGCCGGGTCACCTTGACCTCCATGGGTCTCAGCAGACGGGATATGTACATGGCCGTGGCCTCTCCCTCGGTGTCCGGGTTCGTCGCCATGATGACCTCTCTGACCTCTCCCCCGGCTACCCGGCGGAGAAGCTCCTTGATCCTGATGTCGTCCTGGGTCACGTGGTTCAGGGGAGAAATAACGCCGTGAAGCACATGGTAAACGCCCCGGAATTCCCGGCTGCGCTCCATGGCGATGACATCCTTCGGCTCGGCCACAACGCAGATGACGCTCTTATCCCGGGTATCGTCGTCGCAGATGGGACATACCTCCCGATCGGTCAGATTCTGGCAGACGGGGCAGGTATGCACCTGTTTTTTTGCCTCCAGAATGGCGTTGGAAAATTCCTCCGCGTCCTCCATGGGCAGGCTCAGCACATGGAAGGCAAGTCTTTGCGCCGTTTTGCCGCCGATGCCCGGAAGCTTCGCAAACTGGTCGGCAAGATTTTGCAGCGCAGCGGGAAAAAACTGCATACTGACTCCTTAGAACAGGCCACCCAGATTCAGGCCGCCGGTGAGACGGGACATGTTGTTCGCCGCCTCGGCGTCCGCCGCCCGCATGGCCTCGTTGACTGCGGCAATGACCATATCCTGGAGCATTTCCACGTCGTCGGGGTCTACCGCTTCCGGCTTGATTTCGATGCCGATCACCTCATGCTTGCCGTTGACGGTGGCCGTGACCATGCCGCCGCCGGATGCCGCCGTGAAGGTCTTGGCCTCCTGCTCTGCCTGCATCCTGAGCATTTCCTGCTGCATCTTCTGCGCCTGCTTCATCATAGCCGCCTGATTCATTCCGCCGGGCATACCCCGGAATCCGCCTTTTGCCATATCATAATTCTCCTATCTTGAAAATTCACACGAAAACTATCGTTTGATCGTTACAATGTCGCTGTGCGCCCTGCCGAAGTTCATCAGCTGCTCCATTCTGGGGTTCGCGGCGGGCTTCTCCGACATGTCCACCGTCACCGCCTTCACCGGGCGGGACAGCATGGCCGCCGCCTTCCGGGAGACGACCTCCAGAATTTCCGGCCTATCCAGCATCTGCGCCGTAAAACCATTGCTGCACCGAAGCTCCAGCCTGTCCCCCACCAGCGCGCCCTGAACCGGCGCATTGGGGGTCACCACGAAGAAGCCGGAAATGGGGGGCTTCAATTCCTTGCGAACCGCCGCCACCAAGTCCGACCAGAAGCCGACCGGAGCCTCGCTTTCCGCCACCGGCGGCGTATCCTGCGCCGGGGGCGCGTCGGCATCGTCCGGCATAGGCGGGCGATCGTCGTCACAGGGTTCCTTCTCCGGCGCGGCCTTCTCCGTCTTCACGGGAGCCGCCGGGACGAACGCGCCGCTTTTCACCTGCTCTTCCAGGCGGGTGAGACGGGCGTTCAGGGCTTTGGCATCCAGGCTCAGCTCCGGCTGACACAGCTCCACGATGCACAGCTCCGCATCCATGCGGCGGCTGGCGCTTCGGGTAAAGCCGGCCATCGTCTCCTGAAGCCGCTCCATCATGCGCACCAGCTCGGCACTGGTCAGCGCTTTCGTCAATTCCAGCGCTTCCCTGTCCGACGCCACGCCGGAAAGCATGGTAATTCCGGCGTTTCCGGCGGTTTTCAGCACCAGAAGGTCACGGGTCAGGCAGGCCATCTCGTCCAGCATGGCGCCCAAATCCTTGCCCTCGGTATAGAGGCGGTTGAACAGCTCCAAGGCGTTTTTCGTATCGTGGGCGGCAATATAGCCCATCATTTCCCCGCATTTCCGCTCCCCGGCAATGCCCAGGCAGGCGTATACCCGCTCCGCCGTCAGCTCTCCCGTGGTCGCGGAGGCGCACTGGTCGAGCAGACTCAGGCCGTCCCGCATTCCGCCGTCCGCCAGCCGGGCAATCACCCGCGCCGCGCCGTCGTCCAGGTCGATGTTCTCCTGATAGGCAACGTATTGCAGCCGCGCCGCAATGTCCTCCTGGCTGATGCGCCGGAAGGAAAAGCGCTGGCACCGGGACAGAATCGTCGCCGGAACCTTATGAAGCTCCGTGGTTGCGAGAATGAACAGCAGATGCTCCGGCGGCTCCTCGATGATCTTCAGCAGCGCGTTGAAGGCCGAAATGGAGAGCATATGCACCTCGTCGATGATATACACCCGCATTTTCACCTGGGACGGCGTATAAATGGCGTCGTCCCGCAGATCGCGAACGTTGTCCACGCCGTTGTTGGAGGCGGCGTCGATCTCCAACACGTCCATGCAGGAGCCGGAATCAATGGCCTTGCAGGCTTCGCAGACGTTGCAGGGGTTGCCGCGGTCGGGATTCAGGCAGTTGACTGCCTTCGCCAGAATTTTGGCGCAGCTGGTCTTACCCGTGCCCCGGGAGCCGGTGAACAGGTACGCATGGCTCATTTTCCCGGTCATGATCTGGGTTTTCAGGGTCTGCGTCACCGCCATCTGTCCGGAAACGTCGTCAAAGGTCTGGGGGCGGTATTTGCGGTATAACGCCTGATAAGCCGACATTGTGCTTCTCCTCTCTGCAAGTCTAAGGCAACACCGCACAATTGTGCCTGCGAGTCTCAGCCGTCTTTTTGCCCCACTTCTTCAGTTTGAAAAACGAGAAATACATACAGTATTCCTTCGTTTTCCAAACTTTGAATTGGGACAAAAATCCTGGCTGAGCCTCCTTGTCAAATTATGCGGTGTTGCTCTAAAAATCAATTCGTCTCCATCTGCTTCAGAAACGCCTTGATCTTCGCCACGCCGGCATAGACGGCGGGCGGGTCGCCCTGCACGACAAGGGTCGGAGCCTGGGTCAGCCCGAGCGCGGTTGCCTCCCGGAGATACTGCTCCACATCCCGTTCCTCAAAGGAGATTCCCGCCTTTTCCAGAATGGGCTTGATGCTGCGGCAGTTCGGGCAGGTTGCGGTGGTGTAGAGATAGTATTCCCCCACCGGCTTTTCTTCTGGCTTGTCCTCCTGCTTCTTCGGGCAGCTCCCTTGCGTGCCGCCCACCTGATAGGTCTTTCTGTCCAGATATTCCTGGCTCTTGCCGTCGTTCCAGTTCTGCACCGGCCGGTAGTAGCCGGTGATGCGGCTGTAGACCTCCGTGGTCTTCCCACAGATTGGGCAGACCTTCTGCTCGCCCTTCAGGTAGCCGTGCTCCGTGCAGATGGAGTAGGTCGGCGACAGCGTGTAATAGGGCAGCTCATAGTTCTCCGCAATCTTCCGAACCAGCGCGGCGGCAGACTGCCAGCTGGGCAGCTTTTCCCCCAGGAAGGTATGGAACACCGTGCCGCTGGTATAGAGCGTCTGGAGCTTATCCTGCACATCCAGCGCGGAAAACACATCCTCGGTGTAGCCCACGGGCAGATGGCTGGAGTTGGTATAATATGGCGTCCCGCCCTCGTGCGCGGTGATGATATCGGGATAGCGCGCCTTATCGTGCTTGGCTAGGCGGTAGGCGGTGGATTCCGCCGGGGTCGCTTCCAGGTTATAGAGGTCGCCGTACTGCTCCTGATAATCGGAGAGGCGCTCACGCATATGCTTCAGCACCCGGACGGCAAAGTCCTGCGTTTCCTCGTGGGTGAGATCCTTGCGCAGCCAATTCGCGTTCAGCCCCGCTTCGTTCATGCCCACAAGCCCAATGGTGGAGAAATGGTTGTCGAAACCGCCGAGATACCGCTTGGTATAGGGGTACAGTCCCTCCTCCAGGAGCTTTTCCACCGTCGTGCGCTTGATCTTCAGGCTGCGGGCGGCAATATCCATCATGCGGTCCAGCCGGACGAAGAAGTCCGCTTCATCCTTGGCAAGGTACGCGATGCGGGGCAGATTGATGGTCACGACGCCCACGGAGCCGGTGGACTCGCCGCTGCCGAAGAAGCCGCCGCTTTTCTTGCGCAGCTCCCGCAGATCCAGCCGCAGACGGCAGCACATGCTGCGCACGTCGCTGGGTTCCATATCGGAATTGATGTAGTTGGAGAAATAAGGCGTGCCGTATTTGGCGGTCATCTCAAAGAGCAGGCGGTTGTTCTCCGTCTCGGACCAGTCAAAATCCTTGGTGATGGAATAGGTGGGGATGGGATACTGGAAGCCGCGGCCGTTGGCGTCGCCTTCGATCATGACCTCAATAAAGGCCTTGTTGATGAGGTTCATCTCCGCCTGGCAGTCGCCGTAGGTGAAGTCCATGGGCTTGCCGCCCACGATGCAGGGCTGGTCGGCCAGGTCGGCGGGTACCGTCCAGTCCAGCGTGATGTTGGAAAACGGAGCCTGCGTTCCCCAGCGGCTGGGCGTATTGACGCCGAACACAAAGCTCTCGATGCAGTGCTTGACCTCGTTGTAGGTGAGCTTGTCCGTGCGCACAAAGGGCGCAAGATAGGTGTCAAAGCTGGAAAACGCCTGCGCCCCGGCCCACTCGTTCTGCATGATGCCGAGGAAATTCACCATCTGGTTGCACAGCGACGCCAGATGCCTCGCCGGCGCGCTGGTGATCTTGCCGGTCACGCCGCCAAGCCCTTCCTGAATGAGCTGTTTTAAGCTCCAACCGGCGCAGTAGCCGGTGAGCATGGAAAGATCGTGCAAATGAAGATCCGCATTGCGGTGGGCGTCGCCGATCTCCTCGTCGTAGATCTCGCTGAGCCAGTAGTTGGCAGTGATGGCGCCGGAGTTGGACAGAATCAGCCCGCCAACGGAATAGGTGACGGTGGAGTTCTCCTTGACCCGCCAGTCCGACACCCGCAGATAGTTATCCACCAGCTTTTTATAGTCCAGCACGGTGGAGCGCATCTCCCGCAGCTTCTCCCGGTTTTTCCGGTAGAGAATGTAGGACTTTGCCACGGGTGCGTATCCGGCGCGCTGCAGCACCGCCTCCACGCTGTCCTGAATGTCCTCCACGCCGATCTCGTCGTTGCGAACCTTGCCGACATAGTCGGCCGTTACCTGAAGAACGAGCAGATCGATGATATCCGTATTATAGGGAACCTTCGCCGCGTGAAAGGCCTTGGTGATGGCCTTCGCGATGCGCGACAGGTCAAAATCCACCTTTCTGCCGTCCCGTTTGATTACCTGATACATATGAGTCTCTCCTTAAATGCCTCGCAGCTGTGTGTTTGGAATATAGGGGAGCACGGCTTGCCGCAGCCGCGCCAGTTCATCTCGTGTATGGGCCTGCACACCGCCGGACACCAAGCTGCCCGAGTCTACAAACGGCTGGAGAAAATAGCGTTTTGCCCCCTTGAGCCAGCGCCCGATCTCCTCCATCTCCCTTTCGGTATGCAGCGGCCTGCATACCGTAGTCCGGAATTCATAGTCTGCCAGGCTGTCCTGCAGCAGAAGGACGCTTTCCTGAACCTTGGAAAGAATGTCCGCGCCGCCGCATGTTTCCGCATAGAGCCGGGGGCTGTTCTTGATGTCCATCGCCACATAGTCAAGAAAGCCATTATGAAGCAGAATCTTCAGCATTCCGGGATTGGTGCCGTTGGTGTCCAGCTTGATGGCATAGCCAAGATCACGGATTTTCTCAAGAAACTCCGGCAGCTCCGGTTGGAGCGTCGGCTCCCCGCCGGTGACGCAGACACCGTCCAGTTTGCCCCTGCGCCGCTCCAGATATGCAAGCACCTCCGCCTCCGGGATTTCCGCCCCCCTGCTCCGCTCCGGAAGCACCAGGTCGGGGTTATGGCAGTATGGGCAGCGCAGATTGCAGCCGGACAGAAATACCGTACAGGCGACCTTGCCGGGATAATCCAGCAGCGTCAGTTTCTGCATTCCGCCAATGCGCATGGCAGCGCTCCCCCTTCCCAAATGCGGATAGTATCGTAAGTATACCATATGTTGTAGTATATGTCAATGCCAAAATACTACATTTTGTGTTTTTGCAGATTATGCGCAAAATGGCTGTTGATAGTCGCTTGACTGTCAACAGCCTTTTTGTGGGCAGCCCCGGTTCCGGTACTTTTGGATTTCAGCCGCAGAATATGAACAACTCATTCTTCTGATACTATTTCCTGGGCGTGTTGCAGACCCCGAATTTTCCCTTTGGATATCTCAAAATTTTTCTGTCAAATCGGTACGGACGCCGTTGATTTTTGCAAAAGGCTGTGCTAATGCAAACGCGAAATGTTAGGGAATACCCCCAAAAGGAGACTAACTCCGGGATAAAAGGCGCACGGTACTTTCGGCAAACTGGTCAGTGGATGGCAGTTTGCCTTTTTTCCCGGGTTTCCGTAAGCGATCACTTACGGCGGAAGGTTCCTGTTTGCAGCGGATCATTTCATTCCGGCAAGCGTGGATAGGCCGTTCTGCCCCCGGGTTTTGCGGGGCGAGCCGAAAAGCAATGGGGTAACCGCCCGCCGGACGTTGGCCCAGGCCGGGGTATTGAAGGAAGGAATACGCCATGAGCAAATCTCTTAAGAAAATTTTGAACGCCGTCAGCAACGTTCTGGTTGTGCTGGTGGTGATTCTGGCGCTCCTGCTGGTGGGCGCGCGGATCATCGGATTGCAGGTGTTCACCGTGCTGTCCGGCTCCATGGAGCCGACATATCACGTTGGCGCGCTCATTTACGTAAAGAAAACCGCCCCGGAGGATATCCAGGCGGGAGACGTCATCACGTTTATGCTGAATGAAACCACCACCGCCACCCACCGGGTCGTCGCCGTGGTTCCGGACGATGAGGATCCCGGCATTCTGCGCTATCAGACCAAGGGCGACGCCAACGACCACGCAGACGCGTCGCTGGTACATATGAACAACGTAATCGGGGAACCGGTATTCTCCATTCCGTACCTCGGCTATGTTGCGAATTACATCCAGCATCCCCCCGGAATGTACGTGGCGATCAGCGCGGGAGCGGTGCTTCTGCTGCTGGTGTTCCTGCCCGATCTGTTCTCGGACGAGAAAAAGGACAAGTCCGGAGAAGCGCCGGAGGAATCCAAGTAATTTCTGCCGGGAATCCCGGCTTTGGAAAGGAACCATTGTATTTCAATGAGAGAAAGGAGGGGATTTCCATGAAGCGTAATATAAGCGGCCGCGTCCTTGTGGCTTTGGTAGCTGTTGTGCTGTTGATTGGCTGCGCAGCAGGCGGCACGGTGGCGTGGCTGGTCTCCGAACCTGCTGCTATCGTGAATACCTTCACCATCGGTGATATCAAGGCTTCCTTGGCCGAGACGACTAAAGACTATCACATCGTTCCCGGCGTGGACATTGACAAAGACCCCGTGGCAACGGTTCTGAAAAACAGCGAGGACTGCTACCTGTTCGTAAAAATTGACGAGGAGAACTGGCCGATTTTCACGGAGACGGATGGCACCACCCGCAAGGTCGACTATGCGGTTGCAGCCGGTTGGACAAAGCTCGAGGACGGCGTGTACTACCGTGAGGTCAACAAATCTGCCGATGATCAGGCCTTCCATATTTTGAAGGACGACAAGGTCACCGTCAGCAGCAGCCTGACCAAGGTTGAGCTGAGCACGGTTACGGCCCAGCCGAAGCTGACCTTCACCGTCTACGCGGTTCAGAAGTCCGGCGTTGATACTCCCGCTGCGGCCTGGGAGATAACCAAATAAGCAAACTGCAAATATTGCAGCAAGTATATCATTAAACAAGGAAGGTCGATTCCATTATGAAGAAAAAAGTCATAGCCATCTGCCTGTGCGTGGCTCTGGCAGCCGTCGCTGTGGTGGGCGCGTCTCTCGCCTACTTCACCGACACGAAGTCCGCAACCAACACCTTCACCGTCGGTAACGTCAAGATTGACCTGATCGAGTCCAGATACCACCGTCAGGGCTACAACAGCACCAACGATTCCGATATTCCCGCTCCTACCCAGACCGCCAGCGGCATGAAGTATGTTACCAACGGCGCTACGATTTTCACTGATGAAGAGATCAAGACCGACGCTGCGAATTACTCCAACTACATCGGCGAGCGCGGCAAGAACATGGTTCCCGGCAAGAACATTGCCAAGTCCCCTTATGTCATCAACACCGGCGCGAATGACGCTTACATCCGCATCCGTGTCATGATTCCCTCTGATGCAAACCGCGATTACTGGCAGGCTCGCAGCGGCGGCGTGATCGAAAGCCAGTTCTGCACGACCGCCATCACCAGCGGCGAGTTTATGCACAATGACAAAACAACTTACAATCCGTTTATTGACGCTAGTGGCAGGGGCTATGTTGATGAGAATGGCGTAAAGTACGACGTTTATACCTTCATCCGCAACGAGCCGCTGAAGCCCGGCGAGATGACGGAATGGAACGTCTGGAACTACATCGGCATTACTCCTGAAGCTACCAGCGCGAACATCCAGAAGGCCATCGACAAGGGCGCTATTCTGGTATCCGAGGACGGCACCATGACCGTCAACGTTCTGGTGCAGGCCGACGCCATTCAGGCCGAGGGCTTTGCGGATGCCAAGGCAGCCTTCGCCGCATTCGACGCACAGGCGTAATTGCTTTTAGGGAACGCAGCTTTTTTGAAAGGCTGTGTCAATGCGTTTTTCCCTGCGCAGGCGCAGAAATCATATGTCATTACATATTAGGAGTGAATGCAAATGAAGAAGAAACTTACCGCAATTTTCCTGTGCGTGGCGCTGGTCGCCATCGCCGTCGCGGGCGCATCTCTGGCGTACTTCACCGACACGAAGTCCGCAACCAACACCTTCACCGTCGGCAACGTCAAGATCGACCTGTTGGAGTCCAGCCTGCACCGTGAAAACGCTGGCGTCGCCAACGGCACAACTTCTACCTCCGAGCTGTGGTCTGATGTTGCCAAGGAAGGCTCCGGCAACACCAGCAAGTACAAGGCTGGCGACACCTTCTACACCGATGCACAGATCGAAGCGAATGCGGCGGAGTATAAGTGTGAAAACGTGCAGCTCATTCTTCTTCCAGGATTCACACTCCGCGAACTACACGTACCACCGTTACACCTGGACGGTGGAGAATAACAACGACACCGTTCGCGCCTATTCCACATCCATTTATCAACAGGACAATGCTCCGTCGGATGATCTCAAGAGATATCAGTACCCGTGACAAACTCGGATGTACTGATTCAAACCGGTCAGCTGAGATGGCCTGTCTACGTACTGGGCGGTCTGGGTCTCCTGCTGCTGGTTTTGGGCTGCTCCATGCTTCTGCGGAAGAAGCGGCATGGGTAAGAAAACAGCAGGCCTTGTGCTTGCGGTGACAGGGGCGGTGCTGATCATTTCGGCGCTGCTCCTGTTTTTCCACAACCTTCAGGAGGATCAACACGCCGGAGACCAGTCTCAGTGGGTGCTGGAAGAAATGCGCCAACTGGAGAACAACGAAGCGGGCACTTCCCTGCCGGCATCAACCACCGCGCCGACAGAAGTCTTGCCCGCGGAAATGCCCACCGTTCAAATCAATGGCTACGACTATATCGGCACGCTGTCTGTACCGTCTCTGGAACTGGAGCTTCCCGTCATGGCGCAGTGGGACTATGACCGGCTGAAAATCGCGCCCTGCCGCCAGCTTGGCTCCTCACGCACGGATGATCTTGTGATTGCCGCGCACAATTACCAGAATCACTTTGGACGTCTCAAGGAGCTGTCAAGGGGTGATACCGTCGTCTTTACGGATATGGAAAGCATTGTCAACGCCTACTCCGTTGAAAAGGTCGAAACCCTGGCGCCTACGGAGATCGACGCCGTCCAAAACAGCGGCTATGACCTCGTGCTGTACACCTGCACCATAGGCGGCAAAACGCGGGTGGCGGTGTTCTGCAACCGAGAACAACCGGCAAAGTAAACCCGTGCGGCCGATGGCTGCCTGGCACAGTGATTCAAAAATCTATTCATTTCTGCCTACAGAATAAAAGCGCCTGCACCCCCGTTCAGGCAGCGAGGGTGCAGGCGTCAATAGGAAGCATTTCCAATGAAGAGAAAAAAATCCGAACCCATCCCCCACAGGGAAGAAGTTCGGATTTTTCATGTATGGTGGACGATACAGGACTCGATTGCCGATTTTGCCCCGTGGGGCAAAATCATATGGATGCAGCCGGTTTTTGAACTGGCTGCCGCAAGCTGCCACCGGCATCTTGCATTTAGATGGGTTCAAGTCCTACACCGTCCGCTAAAAAGAGAAAACACCACCTGACAGGTGGTGTTTCCTTTGGTGGAGCGACTTGAGTTAAATCCGAACCGAAGGCCGCCTGAATTTCCGCAAGTGTGATCGTTTCTGTTCCGTCCTTGAAGTTGTAGGTAAAGACCAGCTTATCGTCAAACACATAGATGGAATTGATGAACGTGTCGATGATCTGCTTCTGATACTGCGGGTCGTCTACGTTGCCATACTTGAAGCGGCTGATCCAACTGACTACCTGCTCTTTTGTGTAGCGCGGCCTTGCCATCTGCGCCTGCAATATGGACAGCTTCAACTCTTCCCGCCGCATTTCCAGCTTCTCCAGCCGCTCCTTTGTGGAGGCGGTGAGCACGCCCATCTGAATGGCGTTGAGCATATTGTCAATGGCTTTTTCACATTCAGTCAACTGCTGGCGCATGGCTGGGAGCGAGGTATCTTCCTTTTCCTGCAAGGCCACGATTGCTTCCGCAATGCGGCTGATTTCATCGTCCTGCAATACGCGCTGCACCGTCACAAGAACTGCCGCCCGTTCGATCCAATGCTTTCTGACAGCTTTTCGCTTGCAGCCCAGCTTTCGCTTCGCACCGCCGCATTTGTAGTAATAATGTTTGACGCCCTTTGTGCTGCTGGTGCCGCTTTCCCCGGCCATCAGCCGTTCGCAAGTTCCGCAGAACAGCTTCGTTGTCAGCAGATATTCTTCCGTCGCTTTGGCTTTGGCGGGGGCTTTTTTGTTGAACGCCATACGCCGCTGCACCCGGTCAAACAAGTCATCGTCAATGATTGCAGGGATTCCTTTGGGGATGATCACGCTCCCATACTGGTACTCTCCGATGTACTTCCTGTTTTTGAGGATCAGACTGACCCCGCCGATTTTGAACGCCTTGCCCTTTTTCGTTTTCAGCCCACGTCCGTTCAGCGAAGCCGTGATCTCGCTGATGCTCTCGCCGCTGTCATAGAGGGTGAATATCTCCGTTACCAGCGGGGCGGTCAGAGGATCGACGGCAAGCACACCGTCTGTGCCTACCACATACCCCAGCGGCGTATTTCCGCCGTTGTTTTTGCATTTGAGCGCGTTCTCTTTCTGTCCGCGCTGTATCTTTTCGGACAGCTCAGCGGAGTAATATTCGGCGTATCCCTCCAGCATGGATTCAAGGATGATACCCTCCGGCCCGTCGGAGATATTCTCCTTGACGGATACGACCTTCACGCCGTTCTTTTTCAGAATGTGCTTGTAGTGGGCGCTGTCATAGCGGTCACGGGAAAAACGGTCGAGCTTCCATATCAGCACCACATCGAACAGCTTTTGCTCGCTGTCCTTTATCATGTTTTGAAATTCCGGCCTGTCCGCAGTTCTGGCGGACAAGGCTCTGTCGATGTAGCTGCGAAGGACGGTGATGCCGTTTCTTTCGGCATACTCCGTACACTCGCGGAGCTGACCTTCAATACTTTCTTCTCGCTGGCTATCAGAGGAATAGCGGGCGTAGATCACGGCTTTCATTTCGTATCCACCTCCGAGAGCATCTGCACAAGCGTTGCCTTCAATCGTTCGTTCATAGCCGAGCCGGGGTCGAAGCACATTTCCACGAACCGCGCCATTTCGGGATTGTTCAGGCCGAGCTTCACGCAGTTGTTATAGATCATGCCGTGGGGGTCGTCCGTCCTGCCGAAAATGTAGTCCAGCGACACGTCAAAGTAGTCGGCGTATTTCAGAAAAACCTCCGGGGAGGGCGTGGAATCGTCAATCTCATACCGGGCAAGGGCGGATTGGGAAACGTCAAATTCCTTTGCCAGCTTCGCCTGCGAGAGCCTGACGCTTTCGCGCAAGCTCCTGAGCCGTTCGCCGATGATTTTCAAGGCTGCGTCACCTCCTTTTCTGTTTCAAGTATACCCGGAAACAGAGAACGTGTCAATGACGCATTCACATAACGCCGCAATTTCCTGATGCGCCGCAGGCGAAGAAAGCTCCGCAGGAGCGCAGCCGATTTTGCAAAAATCGTTCAAAGGGGCTTGGGGACAAATTTCCCCAACAAGCGAAAAGTGGCTCCAAGCCACCTTGCTTGCCAAGTGTGAAGCCGGCAGGGTTCGCACGGCGGCAAGCAGCAAAGTGGGTACCGCTTTGCCCTGCTTGCCAGTTCGTTTCCGGTTCTGCAAATCTTCCTGTTTGAACTTGGCTGTGGGAGGGCATATAATGCGGTGAAGCGTCGCGGCGTTCATAGAAATGTTGCATATTTGAGCGGAGATGGGAATTGAAAAGCTCGCGCTTTGCATGGTATAATTATATTAGATAGTTATAAGTGATTTGAACAATCCTTCTGCCCGCCGACAAAGCAAAAGAAACCGACCTGATTCTTGGAGGTGAACAGTATGAAGAAAAAGAAGTTATGGATTGCGATCCTCGTGGCTTTTGTAGTGCTTGCGTCATCCGTTATTTATTTGAGTCGGGCTGCAATTTTTCAGCGCGGCAATCCCATTCCTTACGAAGCGAAACCAGTCTTTAAAGCTGAAAACATCAGCCGAATTACTTTCTATAAACTTCCTGACACGGGCAAAGAATACGAAGTTCCAAGCGAGTACGTTGGTGAGATTACAGAATGGCTTGGAACTTTTGTGGCTGGTAAAAAAGCAGATGAAGTACTGCCACCGGGTGCAGACAGCTTGTTTATAAAGATTGAATACTCTGATGGAACGGTTATTGAAAGCAGTATGTCCACGACAATCATTGATGGGGTTACTTATTTGATAAATTGCGACAAAGAACCCGAATGTTACTTCGAGATATTTTCGGCTTCGCCTACGGAGGAAGAATTACGGCTTAGATTTCCAGAATACTATAATTTAATCACTCCAAAAGGACTGGAAGTCTATGTTTGGCAAACAGCCGATAGCGTCTTTTATTGTGGACTTCTTCCCGGAACAAATCGTGGTGCAACAGAGGATGAAATTACGAGCTTGGCTGCGAATGGTGCTACTGTTGAAGAAATGAAAATGATTCTGTCATCTTATGACGTTCCCTATGAGGAGGATATTTTTATCAAACCATGCATACAGCCGACTTCAGACTACACCTACCAAATTGATGACGCATATATTCAAAAAGTAAATGCGCTGTTTGATAAGTAATATACCTGATAACCTCACTCCAAGGAATAGACCGTTGACCGCGCCATGAACGCAAATAGGCAGAGGTTTTTTCTGCCCAAAATCAAAAAGGCTCGACCACTTATGATGCAACAAACTTGAACAAGGCGGGCAGGCACAATCTGTGTCTGCCCGCCTTGTCTGCCAAAGAGCGCGGCGGGCGG
>OFMX01001966.1_pt1 | contig 13567 bp, 16 predicted proteins | sample 1541901 | NCBI WGS metagenome assembly OFMX01 (sample SAMN04209222, study PRJEB22552) | human gut metagenome | biome: gut; material: feces | host: Homo sapiens | place: USA: Oklahoma | reverse complement strand
GAGAGCGAAAAAGGCTCTGCTGACTTTCTGTAAAAGAAGGTCGGCAGAGCCTTTTTTATTTAGTCAAGAGTATTATCTCTTGCGCAAAACACTTGAAACGGTGGATTGTGAAATATCTAGCATTGCTGCAATGGTTTCTTGATTATTTTTTTGTTTGCAGAGATCTTTGATTTCTTCGTTTCTTTGAACTGTTGAGGTGATTTCAGGAAGTCGATGAATTGTTTCGGAAACAACTCCAGAAGCGGTTACGGTCTTTATTAAAGTTGTTCCATCATCTAATACAGCTCGTGCAATTTTATCCACTGTTTTTTTGTTTGTCTTAAACGCAAGAGAAGCAATATTTGCAGCGGTTTTGCCAACTCCCTGAAGGTCTACATTCTTGAATACGTTCATCAGATTAGTTGCCATGTATTATCCCTCCGAAATTATCAAAGCAATATTATAATAATATTACTTTGATAATTAGTCAAGAGCGTTTGAACATCATTTGTCAAAGTTTATTCCACCTGAATTAGCAGCAATCATATCTCACGTTCTGATGAGATTATCTTGTGAACATTGTCGCTTTGTGCTATAATACAATCAGTCTAAATTTGGAACGGAGAATTGCCATGCCTATTTCCTACGATAAGCTCTGGAAGCTGTTGATCGATAAGAAAATGAACCGGACAGATTTGAAGGATGCGTCCGGTATCAGCTTCAATGTGCTTGCAAAGATGGGGAAAAACGAATTTGTCTCTATGGAAAGCCTGCATAAGATTTGCTTGACGCTCAAATGTGATGTAGGAGACATCATGGAGTTCGTTGATGAAGGAGATACAGAACCGTCATGATTTCAATCGAACTACGCAGGAGTGAAAAGAAAATGCAGCAACCGTTGACTTGTGTTGAAATATGCGCTGGCGCTGGTGGACAGGCTTTGGGGCTTGCAATGGCAGGCTTTGTCCATGTTGCGCTTGTCGAGTATGAAGAAGATTATTGCAAGGTATTAAATCAGAACCGCCCGGAGTGGAACGTCATTTGCGCAGATGTTCACGATTTTGACGGACGCCCATACCACGGTGTCGATCTGCTGGCTGGCGGCGTTCCTTGCCCGCCTTTCTCCGTAGCAGGAAAGCAGCTCGGACAGGAAGACGAAAGAGATCTGTTCCCTGAAGCCATCCGCCTTATCAAAGAAATTCAACCGCGTGCTGTCATGCTTGAAAATGTCCGTGGCTTTCTTGATCCGGGCTTTGATAAATACCGCGACCACATTTTTACGTCGATTCAAAAGCTCGGCTATGTAACCCATATCAAGCTCTTGAACGCATCTGATTATGGTGTTCCGCAGCTACGTCCCAGAGTGGTTATCATCGGCATTCGGAAGGATCAGATTGGAGCATTTGCCTATCCTGATGAACAACCAGACAGCGCCCCCACTGTTGGTGATACGCTCCGTGATTTGATGGCACAGAACGGATGGGAAGGTGCAAAGCGGTGGGCATCTAACGCAAACCGAATTGCCCCAACTCTTGTGGGCGGCTCTAAAAAGCATGGTGGTCCCGATCTTGGTCCCACACGCGCCCGTAATGCATGGGCAGAACTTGGCGTGGATGGCCGAGGAATTGCAAACGAAGCACCGGCTCCCGGATTTGAGGGTATGCCCCGCTTGACAAGCCGAATGATGGCACGGATTCAAGGTTTCCCCGACACGTGGACGTTTGGAAATCGGAAAACCGTAGCCTGTAGGATGATTGGAAATGCATTCCCGCCCCCGGTTGCCCGGGCAGTTGGAGAAAAAATAAAGGAGTGTTTGGAGCATGGATGCATTGATAGCAAACGCGAGATTCCACTTTCACAAGCAGTTGTTTGAAACCAACACACTGACGTTGACCACGGCAGGTGTCGCATCCAATGCAGACACCAGCAGCCGCGGCTCAAAGGCGATTGCGCGGAGGATCGTTGACATTCTTGTAGAGGAACAGCATCATGCTGTCTCCACAGTCGACAAAATTTCCGGGCAGACTCTCGGAAAGCAATTTGAAACGCTGACAATGGAGTTCCTGCGTGAAACCTTTCCCTATTTGCAGAACCTCCGTCCCGGAAACTGGACCATTCTTCAGCTCGGCAATAACAACAAACTGAAAACAAGCGATTTTGCGCAGTACGAGCATCTTGCTTACTTAAATGCGCTTACGACACAGAACGCACAGTTGGCTGCTGCACTCGGGAATGATTACCTCGTTGCACCTGACGTTGTTGTTTATCGCGATCTCTATGAGGACAGCGAGATCAATGCCGCTCAGCCCATTGTTGATGACGAAATCAGCAAGATGGCTGACATTCGGAAGTCTAACGGCGGCAAGCCCATTCTTCATGCGAGTGTTTCTGCAAAGTACACGATGCGCAGCGACCGCGCACAGAACAGCCGCACAGAGGCATTGAACCTGATTCGTAACCGAAAGGGACATTTGCCGCACATTGTCGTTGTGACGGCTGAGCCTATGCCGAATCGTTTGGCATCTCTTGCGCTCGGCACTGGCGATATTGACTGCGTATATCACTTTGCACTCTATGAACTGATTCGAGCAGTTAAAGAGGCGGGTTCTGAGGATGCGGTAGAAACGCTGGAAACCTTGGTGCAGGGCAAGCGGCTGAAGGATATTTCCGATCTGCCGCTGGATTTGTCTGTGTAAATGTCTGCAATTTCACTCTTTGAAGAGTTATTACTTTCAGATGCGGGGATAAGGAGAGACACTGATGTACGAGTATGCAAAATCCAAAGGATCCATAGTTTCGATATTAAAATCACCTACGAAAATTGTAGAAAAAACAACTATCCCAGCGTCTGAATCTGAGTTTACCTATGAAAACGGCATAAAAACATGGGTAGGAGCTTTGTTTGTTGATATCGTCAATTCGAGCAGGCTGTTTCAATATGCAAATGAAGACACAGCCCGGATTATCAGAAGTTTTTGCTCAGAAATAATCTCCATACTCAAGGATGATGACAATTATCGTGAGATTGGTATTAGAGGCGATTGTGTTTATTGCATTTATACTACTCCGTACCAAAAAGATTTGGTCAGCGTTTTTCGCCACGCGTACCGCATTAATTCCTTTCTAAAGATGTTGAATAAATTACTCAGTCAAAATGATTATCCAACTATTCAAGCCGGTATTGGTTTGGGGTGTAGTCAAGATTTAATTATTAAGGCTGGTCAAAGTGGAACCGGAATAAATGATAAAATTTGGATTGGCAAGGCAGTTGTCGATGCAGCGCATTTGTCAGATAAAGCGAACAGAAATGGTGTTTCTGCAATAGCAATGAGTCCCTTATTTCACGAGAATATATTTGAGTATTTATGTGAAGAAAATGCGGATTATAAAACATGGATTAAACCCCATTCAACAAGTTATTATGGGAACATTGACTACTATCATTGTAATATAGTTGAGACAGAATTTGACAAGTGGATCGACGAGAATGTTTAAGCTGTGATGAACAGAAGAAGCGAGGTTATACACCTATGGATCTTAAGTACGAAGAGTTGTCCGAGACTCTTAATAGGGTCAATAGTTGGATCGAGAATTGCGACTCCAAAGTATCAACAATCTTGAGTGGAATAGGAGTCTTCGCTGGTATTCTCCTAGCTACAGACTATGTATCAAAGTTCACAGCAATTTTCCGGTATATGTGTGAAAAGAAAACTGTATCGTCTACAATATTTTTAATCATCAGCTTTCTTTCATTCGGTTTGTTGTTATATGGCGTATTTCTTCTTATCAGGGTACTCTTTGCTAGAGTTAACCCGAAAGAATTTGAAGGCCGAGGCGTTAAAGGTGATTCTCTAATTTTTTTCTCATCTATTGCCAAGAATAAGACCTTTTCAAAATATAGAGGAAAGCTAAGAAAATGCTCATCTGAGCAAATGAATGATGACATTATTTCGCAGATTTATATCTGTTCCTTAGTTTGCGATAAGAAGTTTTCACTATATAAAAAGGGACTGATATGCTCGCTTGTCGGATTTATTGTATTTATTATAATGGCAATTATTGGAGCCGTATTAATATAAATATGCAGCTTTGGAAAGAGAGTCGTGAGTATAATGGAAACAACCAATCATATTGCATATGATATAGACAAAAGCTCTCAGAGAATGGATGACATTCTTGGAGCAGGAAACGGTAATTTTTCTGATTCTGATTCTATTCCGCAACGGTCATTACTAACCTATACGAACGGATACTATGTTAATGTCACTGCTTTATTTATTGATATTATTGGATCTTCAGATATGACAGATGAACACAAGCGGCCAACGCTTGCAAAAATATATCGTTGTTTCATTTCTGAGTGTACAGCACTTATGAACTCTCAAACAATCTGTAAAGAAATTAATATCAACGGTGACTGCGTATGGGGTGTTTTTGAAACTCCGTATAAATCAGACATTGATACAGTATTTAGCATTGCTGCACGGTTAAACAGTCTAATCAAAATTTTGAACTATAAACTCCGCAAAAAAGGATATAGTCAGATTTCAGTTGGGATTGGTATGGATTATGGACGAGCTCTTATGGTGAAAGCGGGCTATTCTGGAAGTGGTTTGAATGATATAATATGGATGGGTGATGTTGTAAATTCTGCTTGCCATATAGCGAATAAAGCTGGGCGTGATGGAAAGAAAACGCTCGTGGTTTCAAGCTGCATTTATTCCAATCTTAATGAACACAACCAAAAACTTCTCAATACTACAACTATTGATTGGACAACCTATTACGAAGGGAATGTAATTAATACGGCGATGGATGAATGGTATGATGAACACTGCAAATAACCATAGCTGTGGCAACGCTATGGCAACAAAAAATCAGAGAGCCCATGCTACCTGAATAATGAAAGCAATACAAATAATCTGTGCTAAATCCCATAAGCAAACTTGTTTAGAATAGGCTTGACGGGAGCGAGTGGGAATGATTGCATCCCGGAAAAAGCCCCGTCATACCAAGGCTTTTTCGCCATGAGTGCCCGCTGTGGCAACAAAATGGCAACATTATTTGAATGATTGCGATAACAAAAAGCGCTATCTGATTTGAAGCCAAGTCAGATAGCGCTTTTTCTTTGTTTTTAGTCAGCCTTCAATCGGTCCTTGAACGCCTCCACCATTGCATCGCTAAGCTGTTGGGACGGGACTTTCACATAGCCGGAGGTCTCATCGTATTTCGGGTAGTTATAACGCCACTTATCGTAGTCCTCCCGGTTGATTTCGCCGTTGCGATGCCTTTCGGCTTGTCGCCTGCAATTCACAGACAGTAAACCCTCTCGGCAGCTTGAGCAATTTTTATAAAGATTATTTCTCTAACCTCTGGAAATGCTTCATTTTGAGACAGCCCCGTTTTTTATATTCATTTCGGTTGATCCCAATATCAAGATAGACGCTTACTGGGCTCCTGCCCAATCCTTCCATGCAGCGAGGTACGCAAAGCTGGGCCAGAAACCGTCCCGGCGGAGAAGCACTTGGGAAAGGCGCGCTTTTTCGGCGCAGTCCGGATGCCAGAGCAGGCCGTACAAGGTAATGCCATATTCCAGATCGTCTTCTTCCCTCTCCAGCATTTCCAGCGCCGCTGCAAGCGGCGTTGTACCGCTCCAGACCTGCATGGCCTTTTCGTAAGCAGTATGATGCCCCACCGCCATATCCGGGCGATAGTACTTCAGAAGAGTCGGCGCTTTCTCTGTCCGGACAGCGCTCAGCGTGTACCAGTAAAGAACCGCAATCCCCATTTCATCATCGCATAAAGGCATACAGCCCTCAAAAGCTTCCATTGCCTGTTCGTACCGCCCGGCGTAATACTGGGCAAGGCCGATCCGATAGAGGCAGTCCAGCTTTTCCGCACCCAAAGTCAGGCATTTTTCGAAGTCAGCGATGGCAGGATCACTTTGCAGCGTCGTCAGGTACCGTCCCGCCCGAAGACGGAGCAGGGACAGATTTTCCAGCTCCAAATTCAGCCCCTCCGTATAAGCTGCAACGGCCTCACGGTAGCGAAGCTGCCTGGAAAGAGCCTTCCCCAATGCACGGAATTTTTCAACGGAGTCTGGCAAGGACTTTGCCTGCCTGATTGCCTGGGAATCGGGAATTCCGGCGGGAAGATTGAGAATCTGGCTTTCTATCCCGGCGTGCAGGGCATCAAACGGGTATTCCATCACAGCCCCCTTGTATACGGACGATAACAGGCGGAGCAGACGATTTCTCCGTTTTGAAGGTGGGCAAAGCTCTCGGCAAATCGTTCTCCGCACACGGAGCAGGTGACGGTCTTGAAGATTCGGGCTTCTTCCGGTATCGGCTCCGGGGCTTTCTTCACGTCAAACATCTCGTGGAAGTCCCCATCCATAAGCCACGCCAGCCGTTCGTCCTTGGTTTTCTCCGGTGTTGGGCGCAGGACAAGGCGGAAGGACTTTCCGTCCGGACGGCGATAAAAGGAGAAGGCGTTTTTCCCCTGTAGATTGAAAATCAAGTTCCCTTTTCCCACGGTACAGGACAGCAGCGCCTGAATGGCATCCACGCCGCAGGCGTCGGTCTCGGCAACGCACACGATCTTCTCGTCCTCGGATGGGCTATCACATCCGAACAGCTCCCACGCATACAGCACTGCCCGAAAGCCGACCGCAAGGCCACCGCAGCCGTGGCCATGGAATGCCACGCATTTTTGCCACAAAGATTCCAGTTCCTTTTGCATCGTATGACCTCCTATTTTTCCTGAATGGCAGCCTGTCGGTGCTCAAAATACAGGCTGATGAGATAGAATGACAGTGATAGCATCATAATGCACACGCCCGGCGAGAGGAGATACCCATAGGCCTGGCGAAGAAAGGCCCCCCGCTTATAGGCAAAGTTGATCATGGTGCCCCAAGTGGGATGATAAAGATCCCCAAAGCCCAAAAAGCTCAGGGTAGACTCCATCATAATACAACTGTTGACCCCCAGAAGAAACCGGGAGAGCAATACATCGTACAGATTCGGAAGAATATGGCGGAGAATGATATGCTTCCGGCTGTATCCCTGGATCATGCAATTTTCAATAAAAGGCTGGGCATTCAGGTGAATGACCTTTGCCCGGACATTCCGGGCCGTCCCCACCCAGCTGAATGCAGCAATCAGAAGGATCAGATTTCGGCTGGAGCTTCCCAGAAAAGTCGCCAGCACGATCATGGTCACCAGCTTCGGAAGCAGCACAAAAATATTGATAACGCCATTGGATAGGCCGCCCAAAAAGCCCTTCCCGGCAGCCAACGTACCGATCACGCTTCCCAGAAGCAATGTCAGAATACTGCTGGATACACCCACCAGCAGCGTCTGCCGGGTCCCGTAGACCAACTCCGTAAAGATGTCATAGCCCAACGCATTGGTGCCAAGTAGGTGTTCCGCAGACGGTATGAGCCATGGGCCAAACATTTCTTTCTGCCCGTAAGCTGTAAACGCAGTTGGAAACAATGCAGCGGTCAGAAAAAGGCTCAAAATCACGATGCCCAGGAGAAGTGGAATATGCTGTTTTCTCAAACCGGATCACCTCCAAAGCGTACCTTGGGGTCGATAAGAATACAGATCAGGTCCGTCACGACAATGGAAACCGTCATGATCGCCGTCGTGACAAACAGGATGCCCTGCATCAGCGGGTAATCCAACGTATAGACGGCATCCGAGAGCAAGCTCCCCATACCGCCGATGGAAAACAGCTTCTCCACAACCAGGGAACCACCGATACAGGTGCTGACGCTCATGCCCACCATGGTGATAAAGGGCTGGGCAATGTTCTTCAGAATATAGCCGAATTGGATTTTTCGGTCGGATAAGCCCCGTTCCTTGGCATAGAGCACATATTTTTCTTCCGTCACCTGTCGGACGGTGTTCCGCATCAACAGGTATCGGGAGGGTGCGGCGGCGACGGTCAGTGTCAGCACCGGGAGAATCAGGTGATGGATCCGGTCCCAGAAATACCCGGCCGTTCCGGGAACGACCCCAGCGCTGTTCAACCCCGTATAGGGAAACCACCGCTGCCGGAAGCAGAACAGGATCATCAGCACCAGAGCAATCAAAAATGTGGGCATCGTATTGACGATGATCTGGAATGTGGTCGAAAACTTCTCAAAGCCGCTGCCTTTCTTGTAGCCGCAGCGGAGCCCCCACAAAAGACCGATGACCGTGCTGAGCAGCACGGCAGGCAGGGTGATCTGTAAGGTGTAGCCCAGCCGCTGCCCAATCAGGGCTGAAACCGTGGCTTCCTTTTTGAAGGAATAGCCCAGTGTACCGTCTGCAAGGGAGCGCAGATAGTACCCGAACTGCACGAATACCGGCTTATCCAGATGGAGGGCCTGCCGGTAATAAGCTACCTGAGCAGGGGTCATATCCTCCTCGGAAAAGCCGGTCAGATAAGCAATGGGGTTCCCCGGCAGAAGCCGGGGCAGAAAGAAGTTCAGAACGATCACGATCAGGAAGCACACCAGTGCCAGAATCAGGTTTTTACGATACTTTTTCACCGGTGTGCCTCCTGCGTGCTAAAATTATTTCTTGGTGATGCTGAACCAGTTGTTGACGTTGTTCAGACCGAACACCGCATCCACAGTCACATTGTCCAGCTTGGAAGAATAGGCCAGCATCATGTTGTCCCAGTACAGGGCAATCAGCGGCATATGGGCAGCATAATACTCCTGGAGCTTTGCTGCGCCGGTGTAATATTCCTCAATGGTCTTGGCGGCCTTCAGTTCGTCCAGAATGGAGGAAAAGGCTTCGTCGAACACCTGGCAGCCGCCCTGCACGGCGTGATTGCCGTCCACATAGATGGAGCCAAGGCCGTTGCCCATGCCCATGCCGGCGGCGGTATAGCCATAGATCGCCGCTTCCATGGTGATATTGTTCTCGGAGAACTTGTTGCTGGTTTTGGCATTGTAGGCATCCTTGTCCACGGCGTCCAGATTCACCTGAATTCCAAAGGCCTCCAGCTGGGTCTTGATCATTTCGGCGTAGCCCACATGGGTCTCCTTTGCGGCGTTGACCGTCAGCGTAAAGGCAGCAGCCGCACCGTCGGCGTTCACGTAGAAGCCGTCGGCATTCTTTTCGGTGTAACCCGCAGCCTTCATATACTCGTCCGCTTTTGCAGTATCGGTGGTCAGTTTCTCCGTGTCCGTATAGCCCACCGTGGTGGAGGGTACAAAGCCCCGGTTGGGGATCTCAGCATAGGCGCTGCCGAAATAGGTCTTGAATTCCTCGTAGTTCAGTGCATAGGAAACTGCCTGACGCAGGTTTTCGTCAGAGAACAGGCCCTTTGCGTTGTTAAAGGCCAGGACCGCAGGCGCATTGGCCGCAGCCACATTGACAAGCGAGACATTGGTATCGGTGGAGAGTACATCCTGATACGTTCCCGCCACGCCGGTGGAGTAGGCCCAGACCATGTCGATGTCGCCCTGCTGGAGCGCCAAATACATGGTATCCTCGTTGCCGAAAAGCTGATAGACGATTTTCTCCACATTGGGCTTCTGGGGATAATATTCATTGACTGCGAAGGTAATGGTCCCGGCTTCCTTGTTGAAGGATTCCAGCACATAGGGGCCGCAGGTGATGCGGCCTTCAGCCTCCGTGACGGTATCCTTTCCCTCATAAACGTGCTTGGGCATGACCCGGAAGGAGGTCATATTGCTCAGTTCCCGGACATTGGGAGAGGCCAGCGTCAGGGAAATGCTCATTTTGTCATCGGAGAGGGTGTAGCCGGTGTACTTGGCCTCCGTGACCTTTCCATCTTCCCCGGTCTGGGCCTCAAAATTGGCACTGCCGTTGGCCTGATCGTATTGGAGTGTGAAAAGAATGTCTTCCGCCGTTACAGGCGCTCCGTCGGACCAGGTCATGCCGTCCTGGATGGTGTAGGTCCAGGTAGCGGCATCCTCGGTAGCATAAGTTGCCAGAAGTGGATGATATTCGCCCTTGGTGTCCTGATAAACCAGAGGCAATTCGGATACACCGCTGGCAAGCATATCGAAGTTATACTCGCCGAACACGGCGGTTTCGATGGCAGCCGTCGTGCCGACGGTCAGCGTATCAATGGCGTAGGTGGGTGCCGGTTCCGTGGCCTCCGTGGTGGGAGTCTCGGTGCTTGGTTGGGTGGAGGGTGTCTGGGTGGGTTCTGCCGGGGTCTTGCCGCAGGCTGCCAGCGACAGCACCATCAGCACCGCCAGCAAAAGGGATCCAACTTTTTTCATTTCGTGTTTTTCTCCTTCTGATTTGTGTGTTTCTTCTCAAATACATAGATTTGATCACAAAGTAAATTCACCAGTGCTTCATCGTGGCTGATGAGCAGGATGCTTCCGTGGTGTTCCTGCATCTGACGGCGTACCATTCCCAGCACATTGGCCTGGGTAGAAACATCCAGCATGGAGGTTGCCTCGTCCAGAATCAGCAGCTTTGGCCGGAACAGAAGACACCGGGCGATGGCCACCCGCTGGGCTTCCCCACCGGAGATCTGATGCGGCAGATGGGTCAGAATCTGCGGCTCCAATCCGACTTTCACAAGCACGTCTTCCGTCAGCGCACGCTCCTTCCCCTTGGGAGCAAAGCCGTGATAGCGGATCAGTTCTTTGAAGCCGCTGCCGATTTTCTGGCGTGGATCCAGCGTCGCATAGGGCTGCTGATAAACCATCTGAATGGAAAGACCCAGTTTCCTGTCATAGGGCGTATTCTGCGAAACAAGACATTGACCGCCCAGCAGAATCCGCCCTCCATCCGGCGGGCAGATGCCGCAAAGGACCTTGGCCAGCGTGGATTTTCCGATCCCGCTTTTTCCGAATATGCCGCAGATCTGACCGTCGGGAATATCCAGCGTGACATTTTGCAAAACCTGTTTTCCGTCAAAAGCCTTATCGATCTGTTCCATGGAGATCATTCCTTGCAGCACCACCATTCTCTGTCTCCCTGCGTCCTCCGGGGCATTTCGGCACGGCATCGTCCGAAGGCTGCGGGACAGCGGCGATAGAAGGGACAAGTGCCCGTCTCCGTCCGCAAAGCCGGCGTTTCCTGCATCCCGTTTTCCACCAAGGCACCCAGCAGGGCTTGGGTGTAGGGATGGCGCGGGGCAGCCAGCACCAGTGCGGAGCTGCCAGTCTCCAGCATTTTCCCGCCGCACAGGACAAGGATCCGGCCGCAGGTCGCTGCCACGGAAATGTCATGCGTGATAACGAGCTTTGCCGCATCCGGGAACAGGTCATTCAAAAGGGACAGCGTCTGCTGCTTGCTGTCCTGATCCAGACCGTTGGTAGGTTCGTCGGCGATCAACAGCTTCGCCTGAGAGCAAAGGGCCAGTGCAATGGTTACCCGCTGGGCCATGCCGCCGGACAGCTGGAAGGCATACCGGTCCAGAATGGCCTCCGGCTGGGTAAACCCCACCTGCGTCAGCTTTTCACGGGCAAACGCTTCTCTCAGAGGTGCCGCAATGCCCAGCTTTGCAATGCTGTCAAACATCTGGCGGCGGATGCTTCTGGACGGGTCAAGAAATTCGTGACCGTTCTGCGGGATATATACGATCTCCCGGCCCAGCATGGACCGCAGCTTTTTGCCCTTCGGCAAAGCCTTCCCGCAAAATAATACTTCACCGGAAACCAGCCGCACATTGCCGGGCAGCACCCCCATCACGGATTGGGCAATCAGCGTCTTGCCGGACCCAGTCTCGCCAATGAGAGCCAGGCTCTCCCCGCGAGAAATATGGAAAGAAACCCCGTGGACCAGTTCTTTTTCCGTGCGGTCCAGTTTTGCGGCGATCACGCCGCCGGCGTACTGTAAAATAGGTGTTTCCAAGTGTTCCTCCGAACCGGTGTTGCTTTGCATTCCTGCCCTGCGCAAAGACGCAGCGCTTTCTTCCCCAAGAAACGCTGCGCCTTTGCTTTAGGTTTTGGCAGGAATGCGTGTATGAACCGATGAGCATACTATAACAGATGAGATTCCCGGGCGGAAGCCTCCCCGGGGGATGTTTTTTCCATTCACCAAGATAAAATCTGTGTTCGCACTTTTTTCTTCGTATATTCTGTCAAAGCCTTATGCTGATTGGGCCGAAAAGTATCGCAAAAAAAGTCAAAGTGATACGCATTTTCGCACGGTCGGAAAAATCTGCTTTCCCAATGCCATTATCGTTGCGGACCGGTTCCATGTGATCCGTCAGGCGTTCTGGGCGATGGAGCAGGTCCGGAAGAACGAGCAGAACAAGCTCTCCGGAGGACTGCGCAGGTACTTCAAACGGTCAAAGCACCTTCTCCGGAAGCCGATGGAAGCTCTGAGCAGCGAGGAGCAGGAGTGTCTGCTTCGGGATGCGGAACTTCCGGAACTTCAGAAATCGGATCCTTTTCTGCAGCGGTGTACCGAAAAAACCGCGCCGGGGCTAAGCACCCCGACACGGTCTTGGATGATTGTGTTCTTTGCCTCTACCCCAACGATTGACATAGAGCCCGATAAATGCCGATCATGCCGGCAAGGAAAGGCCGCCCGCCTAAGCCGTTCAGCAGCGCAGAGTACATTCCGTTCTGCTAAATCCAGTTAGAATTCGCTTGTCAAAAAGTGCCTGAGGGCTTCCCATAAACTGCGCGCCGCCCCGGTGGGTCTCCCGGGGCGGCGCTTTCTATCGATCTGAAAGGTGAATGAGGGGGCAAAAATCAGTTGAACTTGCTGTGGACGATCTCCATGAACTCCTTGACGAGCTTCGCGTCAACGCGGTCGCCGGTCTTGAAGCCGCGGCCGACGATCACGGCATCGCAGTACTCCATGTAGTCCAGAACGTTGTTCGGCTTCACGCCTGCGCCGACGATGATGGGGAAATCGCCCATCTCTTCGCGCATGGACTTGACGTCCGCCGGGGTGATCTTCTTGTTGAGGTCGTTCTCGGTGACAATGACGGCATCGGCGTCATGGCCCTTGGCATTGCCGGCCAACTCGTTGATGGCAACATTCGGAACGCCATAGGTCTCGGCGGTGTGGACGTCAGCAAAGATCATGGTGTCGGACGGATAGTCCTGGCGGATCTTGGCAAGCGGCGTGGAGCAGGCTTCGATGTAGCCGAAGGAACCGGCACGGTTGTCGACATAGGCCTCAAAGCGGATGAAGTCGGCGTCGACGGCGTAGGCCATGGCCCACTCCTGCACGAAGGCGTTCATCTCGATGTTGACGCCGAACGGAATCTTGCAGAACTCGCGGATGCGGGTGGCGATGCTGACCATCAGGGAATAGGCCTCGAGGGGGATCTCGGTGCTGTACTGGGGCCAATCGCTGAAGTTCTCGAGCATGATGGCGTCAACGCCGCAGTCGATGAGGGTGTGCGCATCCTCGATGGCGTTCTTCACGATCTCTTCCTTGTTGTTCTGGTAGGCAGCGTTGCCGGGAAGCGGCAGCAGGTGGACCATGCCGATAACTTTCTTCTTGCCGTTAAAAAACAGCTTGCTCTTTTCGCTCATTGTAATTTCTCCTTCGATGATTTTGGGCAGAGCCGCACAATTCAGCGAGCGCATTCGGCGAGAGATTTTTTGTCGAGGCAAGGTTTGAAAAGTGCAGGAATACTT
>OFMX01001962.1_pt1 | contig 13586 bp, 10 predicted proteins | sample 1541901 | NCBI WGS metagenome assembly OFMX01 (sample SAMN04209222, study PRJEB22552) | human gut metagenome | biome: gut; material: feces | host: Homo sapiens | place: USA: Oklahoma | reverse complement strand
TAGGCCTTTAGGCCTCGGCCGGTAGCAGAGGCTTTCAGCCGAAGAGCAAGCCACCCGTTCTCACGGGTGGTTTTGACTTTATCATTTTAGCTAACCATTTATCACTAAAAACTATTGATGAAAAAGAAATGAAATTTAGTTATTTTTTCTTTTTTATTGGAAAAAATGGCGATAAGATGGTAAACTAAAGAGGATATTATATAAAAAAAGGTATCGAAAATTAGAATGTTAAAACATAAAAACGTCCTGGTATTTTTAGGACAAACCTTGCTTTATTTCGCCATTTTTATGGCCCTAATTTATCTCTACAATTACCTAGGACAAGGTCAAGGTAATTTTATCTATAACGAATTTTAGGAAGAATAATGACGAATACAAAAATTAAAGATATGATTGAAACGATTGAGCAGTTTGCTCAATCACAACCTGACTTTCCTGTTTACAATATTTTAGGGGAAGTTCACACTTACGGTGACTTAAAAGCTGACTCGGATAGCTTGGCAGCTAAGATTGATAGTCTTGATATTCCAGAAAAATCACCTGTTGTGGTTTATGGCGGGCAAGAGTATGAAATGTTGGCAACTTTTGTCGCTTTGACTAAATCTGGTCACGCTTATATTCCAATTGATAGTCACTCAGCTCTTGAGCGCGTGACGGCTATCGTTGAAGTAGCAGAGCCTAGTCTGATTATTGCTATCAATGACTTCCCACTTGAGGATGTCCAAGCTCCAATCTTAACATTGGACCAAGTGACAACAGCTTTTGAAAGCAAGACTAGCTACGAAGTGACTCATCCTGTTAAGGGAGATGATACTTATTACATCATCTTTACCTCAGGAACTACAGGTAAGCCTAAAGGGGTCCAAATTTCACACAATAATCTCCTTAGTTTCACTAACTGGATGATTACGGACAAGGAATTTGCAACTCCAAAACGTCCTCAAATGCTGGCTCAACCGCCCTATTCATTTGACTTGTCAGTAATGTACTGGGCACCTACACTGGCACTTGGAGGAACACTCTATGCGCTTCCTTCAGCCATTACACAGGACTTCAAGAAGCTCTTTGAAACGATCTTCTCACTTCCAATTGCTATTTGGACATCAACACCATCTTTTGCAGATATGGCAATGTTGTCTGAAGACTTCAATGCAGAGAAGATGCCAGAAATTACGCATTTCTATTTTGACGGAGAAGAGTTGACTGTCAAGACTGCTCAAAAGCTTCGCCAACGTTTCCCAGAAGCACGTATTATTAATGCTTACGGACCAACTGAAGCAACTGTAGCCTTATCAGCAGTAGCAGTAACTGATGAGATGCTGGCTAACCTTAAGCGTTTGCCAATTGGTTATACCAAGGAAGATTCACCGACTTATATTATCGATGAGGATGGCAATATCCTTCCAAATGGTCAACAAGGTGAAATCATCGTATCAGGACCAGCAGTTTCAAAAGGATATATGAACAATCCTGAAAAGACTGCGGAAGCCTTCTTCGAGTTTAATGGCCTACCTGCTTACCATACTGGTGATGTAGGAACGATGACTGATGAAGGTCTCCTTCTTTACGGTGGTCGTATGGACTTCCAGATTAAATTTAATGGTTTCCGTATTGAGCTAGAGGATGTTTCACAAAACCTTAATAAGTCTAAGTATATTGATTCAGCAGTAGCTGTGCCACGTTACAATAAAGACCATAAGGTTCAGAATCTCTTGGCTTATGTGATTCTTAAGGATGGTGTTCGTGAGCAGTTTGAACGTGAAATTGATATCACCAAGGCGATTAAGGCTGACTTAGAAGATATCATGATGTCTTACATGATGCCTACTAAGTTCCTCTATCGTGAGAGCTTGCCTTTAACACCAAATGGGAAAATTGATATCAAGGGTCTTATCAGTGAGGTTAACAACCGATGATTGACTTCTTGAAACAGCTCCCCCATTTAGAAGCCTACGGTAACCCCTTCTATTTTATCTATCTTGGATTAGCTCTATTGCCAATCTTTGTGGGTCTCTTCTTTAAAAAGCGTTTTGCGATTTATGAGTGTTTGGTAAGTCTAGCCTTTATTGTTCTCGCTCTGACAGGAACACATGCTAGCCAATTACTAGCCTTACTCTTCTATATCGTTTGGCAAATCATCTGGGTTTATTCCTACAAATATTACCGCAGTAACAAGGACAATAAATGGGTTTTCTATTTACACTCATTTCTTGTAGTCCTTCCTTTGATTTTTGTTAAGGTAGAGCCTGCGATAAATGGTACTCAGTCGCTCTTAAACTTTCTTGGTATTTCTTACTTGACCTTCCGATCAGTTGGTATGATTATCGAGATGCGGGATGGTGTCTTAAAAGAGTTTACACTTGGAGAATTCCTCCGATTCATGCTCTTTATGCCAACCTTTACGAGTGGTCCTATTGATCGCTTCAAACGCTTTAACGAAGATTACAAAGCGATTCCTGAGCGAGACGAGTTGATGAATATGTTGGAGCAAGCTGTAAAATATATCATGCTTGGTTTCCTCTATAAGTTTGTTTTGGCTCAGATTTTCGGAAGTATGCTCTTGCCTTCACTGAAAGCACAAGCTTTGGCTCAAGGTGGTATCTTTAATTTACCAACACTTGGTGTCATGTATGTTTTCGGTCTTGATCTCTTCTTTGACTTTGCGGGTTACTCGATGTTTGCCTTGGCAGCATCAAACCTCATGGGGATTAAGAGCCCAATCAACTTTGACAAACCTTTCATCTCACGAGACTTGAAAGAATTTTGGAATCGTTGGCATATGAGCTTGTCTTTCTGGTTCCGTGACTTTGTCTTTATGCGTTTGGTTATGGTTTTGATGCGAAACAAGGTTTTCAAAAACCGAAACACGACATCAAATGTGGCCTATGTCATTAATATGATGGTTATGGGATTCTGGCATGGAGTTACCTGGTATTACATTGCTTATGGTATTTTCCATGGTATTGGTCTAGGAATTAATGATGCCTGGTTACGTAAGAAGAAGACCATTAATAAAGAACGTAAGAAAGCTGGTCTTGAGCCACTTCCTGAAAATAAATGGACGAAGGCTTTGGGAATCTTTATTACATTTAACACTGTTATGTTGTCATTCTTGATTTTCTCTGGATTCTTGAATGACCTCTGGTTCACTAAAAAATAAGTAAAGGAATTATAAAAATGGATGTAAAATCAGAAGTTATTGAAATTATTGATGAACTCTTCATGGAAGATGTTTCAGACATGATGGATGAAGACCTTTTCGATGCTGGTGTTCTCGACTCTATGGGAACAGTTGAGCTTATCGTTGAATTGGAATCACGTTTCGATATTCGTGTGCCAGTTTCAGAATTTGGTCGTGATGACTGGAACACAGCTAATAAGATTGTTGAAGGGGTAACGGAGCTTCGCAATGCTTAAGCGTTTATGGCAAATTTTTGGCCCTATAATCTGTGCCTTAGTCTTGGTAGTAGTAGTTATTTTTTCCTACCCTCAAGGCAGAAAACATAATTATGAGGTTGAAAAACGTAACGCAGTAACCTTGACAACTGAGAACTTTAAGAGCCGTATTAATAAGACGACAGCTCTTTCTGATAAGAATCATCGATTTGTCCCTTTCTTTGGGTCTAGTGAATGGTTGCGTTTTGATGCCCTTCATCCAGCTGTTTTAGCTGAAAAATACGACCGTAACTATCGCCCATATTTTATTGGACAACGTGGGGCTGCCTCTCTAAACCAATATTTGGGAATGCAACAAATGCTTCCTGAATTGAAAAATGGGACAGCAGTCTACGTCTTGTCACCACAGTGGTTTACTAAAAAAGGTTACAATTCTGCGGCTTTCCAGCAGTTCTACAATAACGACCAACTTAGTAGTTTCTTAAGTCAAAATCAGACGGATGCAAATTCTCAATATGCTGCTCAGCGTATCTTAGAGATGAAACCTGAGGTTACTATGAAATCTCAACTTTCTAAAGTGGCTAATGGACAAGATTTAAATTCTCTTGATAAGACTTATATTCAATTTATGGCAGAGCTTAATAAGCGAGAAGATGCCTTGTTCAGTCCTTTTGCAGCATCAAATAATGCAAATTACGACAAGAAGGTTCTTCCTTATCTTAAAGAGTTGCCAGACAAGTTCTCTTACGAGGCACTTGACCAGGTTGCCGTAAGAGATGCAGAAGCTCATACCAAGTCAAACGACTTTGGTATCGATGACCGTTTCTATAAGAAACGTTTGGCTAAAAAGATTGGTAAACTTAAAGGTTTCCAAAAGAATCTTTCGTATGAAGTTTCACAAGAATACGGTGACCTACAGTTAGTCTTAAATCAATTTGCGAAGTCAAATACTAACGTTATCTTTGTCATCCCACCTGTTAATAGCAAGTGGATGGCTTATACGGGACTAAGTCAAGAAATGTATGACGCTACGGTTTCTAAAATCCGTTATCAATTGGAAAGTCAAGGCTTCACCAATATTGCTGACTTCTCAAAAGATGGAGATCAACCTTACTTCATGCAAGATACCATTCATATGGGATGGAAAGGTTGGGTAGCCTTTGACAAGGCTGTTGATCCATTTGTAAGTAATCCAACACCTGCACCTAGCTATAACTTGAACGACCGCTTTTATAGTAAGGATTGGGCAGGTTATACAGGGGCTCCTAGTCAGTTTAAGTAGTATTACTTAATAAATCAATCAAAAAGGCTTGTTAAAGCCTTTTTATGTTATGATCTTTCCACGGTATTACCTTCGGAAATTATTAAAAAGGATTGGGATAACTCTCAATCCTTTTTATCCTTTTAAGTTTTATAATACGTTATACAGATAGTTATTTGTTTTTAGTTAGAGCTTTTCGAATTAAATCTGCAGGGATGATCAAAACCGCGATAAGAAGTGCAACGATATAGTGTTGAACGTCCATTGGAACGGTACTAAATACTTTACCACCGAATTGAATGATCAATGTTTGAACGACAGCAATAGAAATCATTACAATTGAGAATTTCTTGTTTTCGCCGATATGTTCAAAAACATTGAATCCATTACTACGTGTATTAAGTGAGTTGAAAATGACAGCATAGATAAATACTGTAAAGGTGAATGTTGTTACCATTTCAAAGTTGCCAGTTCCATTTGTGATAAAGTCTTGGATACCACCAACATTTTTAAGAATTGCTAAACATACGACAGTAATGAAGATGCTAGCTACACCGATAGCAGATTTCATATAGCCAGTAAGAATATTTGCCTTCTTAGCAACTGGTTTTTCATTCATGTAACGATCTAGCGTAGGTTCTTCACCAAAGGCAAGGGCAGCAAGTGTGTCCATGATAAGGTTAATCCAGAGAATTTGGATAATTGTAAATGGTTCTTTGAGGCCCAAGAGTGGTGAGAGAAGTGACATAGCAATTGTAGTCACGTTTACGGTTAACTGGAAGATAATGAATTTACTTACTGACTTACTCATAGTACGTCCATAGAGGACGGCTTTCTCAATCGAAGTCAATGAGTTATTCAAGATAACGATATCTGAGGCTTCACGTGCGACTTCAGTACCATCACCCATTGAGAATCCGACATCAGCCGATTTAAGGGCAGGTGAGTCATTGACCCCATCACCTGTCATACCAGCGACCATATCGAGGTCTTGAGCTGCCTCAATAAGACGTTTTTTATCCATTGGAAGGGCACGACTGACCACTTTTAAGTGAGGCAATTGTTGTTTAAGTTCTTGATCTGAAAGGGCAGAGAGTTCATCGTGAGTAAGGACAAGGTCATTTTGACCAGTAACGATACCGGCTTCTTTAGCGATAGCAACAGCGGTTTCTTTACGGTCACCAGTTACCATAACTACTTGAACACCTGCACGGTTCATTGTTTCAACAGTTTGTTTAATTGAAGAACGAACGTTATCACGGATACATACGATACCAATCAAGACTTTATCATTTCCATCTGTATTTAGGATAGCAAGCAAACGCATTAAACGGTTAGCTTGTTCCAATGATAATTCTTGGAAACGAGCTTTAATATCATCTGTAAAGTTTTGTTTATTACCATCTTTATCAAGATAGTAGTAGCAGTCATTTAGGATGAATTCTGGAGCACCCTTGATGTAAGTTTTTCCGTCCTTAGTCGTTACACTTGCGAATTTTGTTGCTGAGTTGAATTGTTGCTTCTCAGTAATTGTATTTGTATCAAAATCAAGTTGAGAACGACCAATAAGGAAATCAAGAAGTGCACGGTCAGTGGCGTTACTACCAACAGCACTGCCATCAGCTACCATGGCGTCGTTATTAAGACCGATACCATTAATCATTTCAGCTTTAAGGCTATCTGACATAGTGTCAAAATCAGGAGCCTCAGTTTCACCAGTAGCTGCATAAAGTGTTCCATCAGCAAGGAAGAAGTCAACTACAGATAGTTTACCTTCAGTGATAGTACCAGTCTTATCACTGAAGAGGATATTCATGTATCCGGCTGTTTCAATGGTATCAGGATGGCGAACCAGGATATTTTGAGCTAAAAGTCGTCCTGAGTTCATTGAAGAAACGAGTGCCAACATCATCGGAAGACCTTCTGGAACGGCCATGATGATGATTGTAACCGCAAAGAGAATCGTTTCAATGATAAGAAGGAAGATTGAACCACCATTGAGGTTATTAGCCTTATTGAGGGCAATAAAGCCTAAAACAAGGTTGATTACTGAATATGCAGCACCTGCACTATAACCGAGGACACCGATGTTTCCAGCAAGCTTGTTGAGTTTTTCTTTGGATGGTGAATCTTTACTATCTTCTTGAAGAGAAGTATTGATGCTTCCTAGAACAGTATTATCACCAATTTGTGTAGCTTCCATAACGGCTTCACCTGAAGTAACAACTGTACCACGGAAGACTTTGAGCTCTGTAAAGAGGTCGGAAGAGTCTGGTTCTGCTTGATCACCAAGAGGAAGTTTCTTAGCATCTTCACTTTCACCATTAAGGACAGCTTGGTTTACTTTTAACTCACCTTCCAGTATGATACCGTCAACTGGAATCTTGTCCCCTGATTGAAGGAGAATTTGATCACCTTTTACAATATCATCAACAAGAACTTCTTTAAGTTTACCATCACGATAAACCTTAGCATTAGTTTTTGAAGCCTCTTCTTGAAGAGTGTTGAATTTTTGCTCATTTCGGTATTGTGAGACTGCTGAGAATCCTGTAGACATCAAAATGGCGAAAATTAGTGAGATAGCCTCATACCAGTTGGCTTCACCAATAGCAGGGAAAATCATTCCAACAAAGTTGAAGATGATTTTTAATCCTAAGGCAGCCAAGAGGATAAGAATCCATTGATCTTGGAAGGCTTCGATAAAGATTGAGAGGAGCGAGTTAGCCTCTTTACTAGAGAGCCTATTATCGCCATGGGCGTTTTTACTTGCTTGAACTTCAGCAGAAGTCAAGCCTTTAAATTTTTTCATTTAAGGTTTGTATCCTTTCTAAATTATTACTGAATTTTAAGGCTAGTAAATTATAAGCCAAAAAGCTTATCATTACAGTCACGATAACTGAATAACTATCAGTAAGTATTATACTTTATTTTACTATTAAATTGTTGATTTTTTACCAATAGAATATTGAAGTTTCTTTTGTCTTTAGCAAGAGTAGGGGAGAACAAAAAACTTGTATTTTTTCGTTAAATATAATTATATCCTTCCACCTTCAATTCATACAAGCCTCTCACCGCATTGCATCCGTAGATGGCCTGAGCCTGTTCCATATCTTTTACGGTCAAGACTTTTTCTTTAAGCTTATTATCAGCAATTAGGCTTTGTCTGTAGATGCCATTTAAGAGGCCGAGGTGAACGGGTGGTGTGTAGAGTTGGTCCTCGATTTTAAGCACAATGTTACCGATAGAGGTTTCTAGGAGTTGCCCCTCATGATTATAATAGATTTGTTCGTGAGGTTCGATACTAAGGTGAGGACGGTAACTTGTTTTGAAGAAGGTATAGGGGCTATCCAACGTATGCCTTTGCTCAACTAACCTTGCTTGGCAGAAGTCATTGGATAAGTTTGTTAATTGGGTATGTTCAAACTTCAGTTCACCATCTTTTGCAAGTGACATTTTAAGACGGTAATCTTTGTCAAAGTCTAGTGATTGGCACAGAGCTTCGACTTGATAGTGAGCTTTTTCTGCATTGAAAGGATAGTCAAAGTAGCGACTACTCTCTTGCAAGCGTTTCATATGCTCCTCAAGAAATAGCAGTTTTCCTTGGTGGACACGAGCAGTTGAAATGAGATCGAATTTGGGGTTCTGACGGTATAGAACAGCAGCTTTTTGCTTTGTTTCTTCATATTCAGCTTCCCAGTTGCTGTCCCAGGTAATACCTCCTCCGACACCATAGATAGCCTTGGTTCCTTCCATTTGTAGTGTCCGAATGGCCACGTTAAAAATACTAGGTCCCTGTGGCACCAAGATACCAATAGCTCCACAATAAACACCTCGAGGCTGTTTTTCAACCTTCTTAATAATCTCCATGGTTGCTATTTTTGGGGCACCTGTAATCGATCCGCATGGAAAAAGGGCTTGGAAGACATCATTTAAACGACTATTTGGTAGGAGTTGCGTCTCAATAGTTGAAGTCATTTGCCAAACCGTAGAGTATTGTTCAACTTGGCAAAGGCTCTTGACATCTTCACTTCCTATTTTTGAAATACGATTCATGTCATTTCTAAGTAGATCGACAATCATCATATTTTCAGAGCGATTTTTCTGATCCTGAGCTAGCCAATGGGCTTGTTTGAGGTCAGTTTCAGTTGTTAAACCACGATTGGTGGTACCTTTCATTGGACGAGTGGTCAGCCTATCACCATCTTTTTTAAAGAAGAGTTCTGGACTTATGGAAATGATAGAAACATCATCGTGCTGAATAAAGGCATTGTAATGTGCATTTTGCTCAACAACCAATCGGTTATAGATGGCAAAGGGATCAGCTGTCAGCTTCTGTTGGAGTTGAACAGTATAATTGACCTGATAAGTATCACCTTGTCGAATATGGTGGTGTATTTGCTCAATAGCAGCCTTGTATTCCTCTGCAGAAGTTAGCTCTAGCCAAGATTTTGGTAAGGTAATTGGCTCATAAGCAAGTGGAATAGGCTCTGTTTGAACAGTTTCATGAATAGTGAAGTAGAGGAGATACTCTGACATTAATGGACCATCAATAACCTGAAATTTTGTCTCGAAGGCAGGGGCAGCTTCATAGGAAACATAACCTACTGCATAATAGCCCTTATTTTGATAGGCTTCGACTTCAGCTAAGAGATGCTTAACTTCCTTAATGTTCTTTGTTTTTAGTTCTTTAATGGCGTCTGTAAAAATTTGTCTGACACCAAGTTCTTTAAAATCAATAACAGTTTTCTTATGCATACTTAGAGTATAACATAAGAAGTTTCCCTCTGGTTCTTTTTCATGTTTTAATTCTCTTTCTCAAAATTCTAACCAAAAATGAACTTTTCAGATAGTTTTACATATGTTATAATGATAGGGACTAAAAGAAGATTTTAGAGGGAAATATGACTGAAAAAAATAACTTTGAGAAAGGCAACAGCAGTCTTTCAAACCATAAAATGAAAAAAGGCACTTCTAAGAATTCATGGAAGCATCAAATGTATGAGCTAGAAATTGCCATTGCTAAAGAGTCAAGTAACAAAAAAAGAAATGAACTCATTAAAATCCATAATGGCTATATGAGTGAGTATGATAGCTTAAAGAAACAAATCATCTGGTTAGCCGTATTAGGAATTTGTTTCTTATTAGTATTGGTAGTTTTTGGTTATTTTATCTGGAATAGTTACAATAGTGAGAATATGTCTTATACATCATCTTGGCTTCAAGAGAAAGTACTGAGCACTTATAGAGCTTAGTGTCCTAATCCTAGTAAATAATAGAGTCTCTAGACAAAAGTCTAGGGCTTTTTTGTTATAAAAAAGGATTTATCTGGTTGATATATAGTTATTAGCTATAACAATATCTAAACAAAAGGAGATAACGGTAGCTAGAAACCCTTTATTTTATAGGTTATAGTCAAAAACTATATATAGAGAAAACTAATAGCAATTATACAGCCACCCGTTTCTTTGGTAAGATAAGTTCAACAACAAAGAGGAGGACACAAGATGTCAACTACTATCATTGGTTTCCCACGTTTGGGTGAATTCCGCGAATTAAAATTTACAACAGAAAAATACTTTAGAAATGAAATTACTGCAGATGAACTTTTAACAGCAGCCAAAGACTTGCGTGCAAAACACTGGAATATTGTTAAAGAGAAGGGTATCAGTGAAATTCCTTCAAATGATTTCTCACATTACGATAACTTCCTTGATGCAGCTTTCCTTTTCAACGTCGTACCTGAATCTGTTCAAAACTTGGATTTGACAGATCTTGAACGTTACTTTGCTTTGGCGCGTGGTTACCAAGGTGAAAAAGGGGATGTACGTGCCCTTCCTATGAAAAAATGGTTTAACACTAACTACCATTACATCGTTCCTAAATTTGAAAAAACAACAGAAGTTAAACTTGCTGGTCACAAGATTTTTGATGAGTACCAAGAAGCTAAAGAATTGGGCCTTAACACACGTCCAGTTGTCGTTGGACCATTTACTTTCCTTCAATTATCTGACTTTGAAGATGGTGTGAAAGCAGAAGACTTTGTAGATAGCTTTGTGGCAGCTTACCAAGAAGTCTTTGCTAAATTGGCAGAACTTGGTGCTACACGTATTCAACTCGATGAGCCAGCCCTTGTTAAAGATTTGTCAGCTGAAGAAAAAGCTCTCTTCTTGAACCTCTACAACAAACTTTTGGCTGATAAAAAAGGTCTTGAAGTCTTGATCCAAACTTACTTTGGTGACGTTCGTGATGTCTACAATGACCTTGTGAACTTGCCAGTTGATGGTATTGGTCTTGACCTTGTTGAAGGTAAGAAAACACTTGAATTGGTTAAAGGTGGTTTCCCAGCTGATAAGACTCTCTATGCCGGTATCGTCAATGGTAAAAACATCTGGCGTAATAACTACGAGAAGAGTCTTGCAATTCTTGAACAAGTGCCAGCTGAAAATGTTGTTTTGACAACATCTTGCTCACTTCTTCATGTACCATTTACAACTGCTAACGAAGAATTTGAACCAGCTATCTTGAACCACTTTGCTTTTGCGGTTGAAAAATTGGACGAATTGCGTGATTTGGATGCTATCCGCAATGGTCAAGGTGCAGAAGCCCTTGCTGCCAACAAAGAACTCTTTGCGACTGAGCGTGTTGGTGAAAATGCTGAACTTCGTGCCCGTATTGCAGGCTTGACTGAAGCTGATTACACTCGTTTGCCAGCATTTGCAGAACGTGAAGCGATTCAAAAAGATGCTTTCAAACTTCCATTGCTTCCAACAACAACTATCGGTTCATTCCCTCAAACTAAGGAAGTTCGTGCGAAACGTTTGGCTTTCCGTAAGAATGAATTGTCACAAGAAGAATACGATGCTTTCCTTGCTGAAATCACTGATGAATGGATTAAATGGCAAGAAGAAGTTGGATTTGACGTACTTGTACACGGTGAATTCGAACGTAACGACATGGTTGAATACTTCGGTCAAAACTTGTCAGGTTACCTCTTCTCTAAAAACGGTTGGGTGCAATCATATGGTATGCGTGGGGTTAAACCACCAATCATTTGGGGTGATGTGACTCGTCTTAACCCAATCACTGTGAAATGGTCTAGCTACGCACAAAGCCGTACTGACAAACCTGTTAAAGGTATGTTGACTGGACCTGTTACTATCCTTAACTGGTCATTCCCACGTGAGGACATCTCTATCAAGGATTCAACTCTTCAAATTGCTCTTGCAATCAAAGATGAAGTACTTGACCTTGAAGCTGCAGGCGTGAAAATTATCCAAATTGACGAAGCTGCTCTTCGCGAAAAATTGCCGCTCCGTCGTAGTGACTGGTATGAAGACTACCTCGACTGGGCAATTCCAGCCTTCCGTTTGGTACACTCAACTGTAGCACCAGACACACAAATCCACACTCACATGTGTTACTCAGAATTTACAGATATCATCCCAGCTATCGATAACTTAGATGCTGACGTTATCTCATTTGAAGCTAGCCGTTCAAATCTTGAAATCTTGGATGAACTTAAAGCTCAAAACTTCCAAACAGAAGTTGGACCTGGGGTTTACGATATCCACTCACCACGTGTCCCACAAGACGGTGAAATTGACCACACTATCGAAGCAATCTTGGCAAAAGTACCAAGCGGTAAAGTATGGATCAACCCTGACTGTGGTTTGAAGACTCGCGGAATCAAAGAAACTAAAGAAAGCTTGATTAAGCTTGTAGAAGCTGCAAAAGCAGCTCGCGAAAACTTGTAAGAGGAAGTTATCATATGTTGAAGACCTTCTTCCTTAAGTGTAGAAGGTTTTCAATAGCGAATAATGTTCTAAAGATTTTTGCAAGCAGGCTATGATTAACAATTGTTTAACTGTACTCATGAAGTCAGTAGGCACTTAAAACAGCTTTCGTCTTAACAAAAATCTAAAAAGAAGAAGGTATAAAATATGACAAGCCAAACACCATCACTCTCTTTTGAAGTCTTTCCACCTAACCCAGCAGTAGGTAACGAAAAAATCCTACGTGCCCTTGAGGATATGCAAGGATTGGCTCCACACTTTATCAGTGTTACAGCTAGTAATAACAAATATAATATCAAAGAGACGACGGTTCCTTTGGCGGATCATATTCAAAATGACCTAGCTATCCCAACGATTGCCCACCTTCCAGCTATCTATTTGAGTAAAGAAAAGGTTGCTGATACCTTACGTGACTTGGATGCCGTTGGTGTACACCGTATCTTAGCCCTACGTGGCGATATCATTCCTGGTGTGGAACCTCTTAAAGACTTTAAATATGCCACTGATTTGATTGAATTTATCAAGGAAGAAGCTCCTCAATTTGATATCATCGGTGCCTGCTATCCTGAAGGGCATCCAGATTCGCCAAATCAAATCTCTGATATCCAAAACCTTAAGAAAAAGGTTGATGCAGGTTGTTCTGGTCTTTTAACCCAACTCTTCTTTGACAATGAACGTTTCTATGATTTTCAAGATAAATGTACCTTGGCTGGAATTGATGTACCAATTCATGCGGGTATTATGCCAATTTTGAATCGTAACCAAGCTCTACGTTTGCTTAAGACTTGTGAGAATATCCATTTGCCACGTAAGTTCCGTGCCATTTTGGATAAGTATGAGCATGATCCTGAGTCACTTAGAGCGGCAGGTCTTGCTTATGCGATTGACCAGATTGTCGACCTTGTTACTCAAGATGTTGCAGGCGTTCACCTCTACACCATGAATAATGCAGAAACTGCTCGTCATATTCACGAAGCTACTCATTCCTTGTTTAAGCATCATTCACAAGTTAGCGCTCTATAATTGAATCATAAAACTACCACCTATAGTTTAATCTATAGGTGGTTTCGTGTTTATAGTATCTTGAATATACAATATAAGTGCACAATAAAAACTCATAAGATTTTCTAGTAAAA
>OFMX01001954.1_pt1 | contig 13632 bp, 6 predicted proteins | sample 1541901 | NCBI WGS metagenome assembly OFMX01 (sample SAMN04209222, study PRJEB22552) | human gut metagenome | biome: gut; material: feces | host: Homo sapiens | place: USA: Oklahoma | reverse complement strand
TTGGACTTGCAGCGCCGCTATGATGAGCAGTATGATACGATAGAGGAAATCGAAGTTCAGATTGGCGAATTGCAAAGTCAGATACGCAGCATCCAGCAGGAGAAAATCTCCGGCGATAACATTTATCGGCTCTTACTGGCATTTGATGAAGTCTACCATTCCGCAACGGAAGCGGAACAGAAAGAGTTTATGAAAGCCTTTATCGAGCGAATTGAGATGTTCCCGGAAAAGAGGAAAGACGGTAGCTGGATAAAGAAGATTGTATTCAACTTCCCTGTGCCTGTTGATGGCGAGGAAGTGAAAGAACTTCCCTTGGAAACTGAAACAACAGTCGAAGCGGTCCTCCTTTTGACCAAACTCAATGTCGAGCGACACATCGAAGTGGACGTTAACATGGAGGAACTGGATGTGACTGCTGCGGAAAGCAAGGCGACCTACAATGAGATTCGGGATTATGTGTGGGAACACCATCAGTTGAAGGTATCCAATCTCTATATTGCACAGGTGAAAGAAAAATGTGGTATAAAAAAGAGAGAAAATTATAACAAGCCTAAATCCAATTATAATCGCCAACCCAGATGTCCTTCGGAAAAAGAAACAGCAATTCGAGATGCATTAAAATTCTACAAAATCATCTAATCATATTTGCGATAATTCTTTTATCACTTATAAAGGAGTGCGTACGATGGCCATTTCTGAAAAAGATCATATTGAAGTTATTAAATCTGAGATGGAAGACGATTATTCGGATGATTCTCTTTTTAATATTTCATCTTGGGGTGCCGATTTGTCTTTTCGTGAACTCGTATCTATGTATAATGATAATGAGCTCGTTAAGCCCGAACTCCAAAGAAAGTATGTATGGGACAAAATTGAAGCCAGTCGTTTTATAGAGTCTATCCTACTCGGTCTTCCTGTTCCCAGTATTTTTCTCGCTCAATCCGGGAGTCAAAAACTTATTGTTGATGGTTACCAACGCATTATGACTGTGTATGACTATATACGCGGTATTTTTACAACGGACAATAAAGTTTTTAAACTTGCTAATTCTGATAGAATCAATCTTCGCTGGCGAAACAAAGCTTTTGCCGAGTTATCAACTGATGATCAAAGAAAAATCAAAAGTACCACCATCCATGCAATCATCTTTGAGCAGAAAAAGCCAGAAAACGATGATACTAGTCTTTATCAAATTTTCGAACGTATAAATACAAGTGGTCGTTCTCTTACTCCGCAAGAAATTCGAAACTGTGTTTATCAAGGTTCATTTAATACACTCCTTTTTGAACTAAACGAGAACTTCACCTGGCGAAAACTCTTTGGTTCTGCTCAGGTTGATTCCCGAATGCGAGATATTGAGTATATTCTTCGTTTTTTTATAATGAAAAGTGATGACATATTAAAAAGCACAAGCAACCAAATCTCTTTAAAAAAAGCACTAAACCACTTTATGGATCTTCACAGGAACGATTCCCCGGAGGATATCGATTTCTACCGCAGTCAATTTACTGCTACAATCCAAGCAATCTATAATTCTGTTGGAGAAAATGCATTTAAAAATTACTCTAACGGAAAGTTTTCCAAGAAATTCCACCCTGCTATTTTTGATTCACTTATGGTATCTGCTTATTTCTCGATTTCTCAAAAAAACACCCTTCCAAATGTATCTTTAGAAACTCATCTTTCTCTTTTGGCCGACAGTCGTTTCAAAGAATCTATTAGTAAACGTACAACAGATATTGAAAACATCAAAAGGCGAATTTCCATTGCTGGCCACACTTTATTTGGAGTTGTTTTAGAATGAAACAGGAACTTCAAGATTTGTTATCTGAATGTACTGATGAACTAAATGACATTGAATCAAGAATCAATGATCTTCCTGCCCTAGATAAAGCACGTTGCTATTTAACCAATTATGCACTTATTCGTGCTTGTGGAACGGTAGAGTTTGTATACCGCTCAATTGTTGCTGACCATTTCTCACAACTGGGTAATCCTCGCCTTGACACATATTTAGATTCCACAATACGCCAAGGTTCCAATAGTGCCAAATATGATAACATGAAAAGTCTTTTAAAGAAATTTGATCCCCAATGGAGTTCAACTTTTTCTAATCTTGTAACTGTTCAAACCACAGATGGACAAAGACTAATTTCTGCATCAAATTCACTTGTAGCTAACCGTCACCAGTTTGCTCATGGGCGGCAACCATCTGCGACATTTCTTGACATAAAGCAATATTATTTAGATGTTGTATCTTTAATAGGTTTATTTGATTCTGTGGTTCAGTAATTTGTCGCCCATTCATTTCTGTATAAAAGCCATAATTCGTAGAAAGTACAGTACTTTCACGAATTATGGCTTTTTCATTAAAAATTCAGAATTTTTTGCACGGCATATGGCTTTGCATACTTTATATATGCATCGCTCACATACACTGTATCTTCCTGCTGCGGTTCTTTCCACATGGCAGGATAAACTACAAGTTTTTTCTCCCTTCCTCCTTTACGTTTTACTAATATGCCATCGTCTAAAGCAACAAGCGTATATCCAGACACTCTCAAAATCGACTCCAGCGGGAGCAGGAGCCGGTGTTGTTCTTCAACGCTCAATGATTCTGCCAGCTTTCCTGAAGTCCCCCATTCAAGGAGTTCCAGTGCTGCAAATCTGTCAAGCAGACCGTGAACATATTGATTTCGATAATGCTTAAGGCACCTATGACAAGCGCTTCCGCAGTCACAAGAGACAAGCAGTTCCCGAATCTGTTTCAGCAATTTTTCAATATTATCCGCCACACTGACTGCGTATCCGGCACCACTGGACAAGCTATCGTACAGATAAACATCGACAAATGCTCCTGCAGCATTTGTACGGATTCGATATCCCGTTACAAGTTCCGTGAACTCAACATCAAGTTCCTTGCTTGCCGCCAAACGGAAGGCTTCAGCCAGTGATTGTGCAGCCCTTGTCAGCCATGGATTGTCTGTTCGATGAATATCCATTTTCTGCTCATCAAGTTTGATTTCCAAAACCAGCATGTCCGTAATAAAATCATAGCCAATATTGACATTTCTAGCGTTACCATGATTGCATTTCGCTCTTGCATATTTCGACTTGTATGGGCGCTGCACTCCATTCAATACCTTTCCATCATCCCCGGGCATCGCCGCACCGCAATCAGGACATACCATAAAGCCCTTATTGTTCGCCCCTTGATTCACCATAATAATTCGTTGATTCGTGCGAGATGCCATTCGGATGTTTTGGCAACCGGGAATTGCTTGAATGTCCTCCGCATCTGGAAGCGTAGAATAAAGCGGAGGCTGAACCGATGAATATTCCTCGTCCAGCTGAGCATCCGGAACTGCTTCTGCATTTTTAGGTGCAAATCCCCATGGCCGAAGCATTTGTCGTCCTTCCTCTAATGCACGATTTCCACAGAAAGGACAAACATCTGGGCGTTCATCCGCAAGTCCAAACCACCCACACTCTGGGCAGGTCAGGATAGGCTTCAGATAATTTGCATCGTCCATATACGCCCGTGCAGGAGTAGTCGCCTGACCATACACACGGTCACTTCCAGGGCTGAAGAGTCCACCGATTTGATAGGTTTGCTTATCAACAACTATGGAGCGTCCCGGTGCATATTCACTGATCGCAACGTCCAGACCCCGGTCCACCTCATAGCGCAACTTTCCGCTCATGTCTGTAATATAGGTACTAACAACATTCTTCGGGAAAGAATAAGTCGGTATGATACCTTCCTCATAAAGAGCATCAAGCAGTGTTTTTTGCTTATCAGGCGGAACATTTGGCAATGCACCGAATTGTTCTGGATGCGTATTTCTCTTCTCCTGCAGTAACTTCAGGCTTGTTATCAATTCTTTACGAAAATCCTCCATATCTACTTTTATTCCCGCCGGCACAAGCAAATCTCCCTGCGAGATTGCAACGGTCGGCAGATATTCTATAAACTCATCTAATGCTTCATCCAGAAAAAGTACTGCGGTCATTTGATCGAGGCTGGAATACTTCTTCGCAAGAAACTCCTGTAGCACAATCATATTTAAATGTCGTTGTAACAGTTTCTCACTCTGAATGTCTATCCACGGGCGTCTTGGATCTCCACGGAACATAGGCACCGGATTATTGAAATAAAGCGTATCATGCGGACCATCTTCGCAGAATGTAACAATCGTAGACAAACTGGCACCCCGACGACCCGCTCGACCAGCACGCTGTTGATAGTTTTCTCTCATTGGGGGAACATTGCGCAGGCCAACGGCAACTAGTGAGCCAATATCAATGCCCACTTCCATTGTGGTTGTGCTACTCAAAATATCGATTGGATTTTCCCCTTCCTGAATCAAGTCTTGGAAGCGAAGCTCATAATGTTCTGTCTGGCTCCATAAATCCATTCTCTGATCTTTATGAGAAAGTTGCGCCGTATGTTCTTCCGTATCAATTACACGAATCCGGTCTCCGCTCAGTGCATCCGATACAGGTTTACGCCAAAAATCAAGAGATTGATATTCTGTATCGCTCAAAACATGAACACCTGTAAAGCCACAACTAGGGCATTTTCCACGCAACAGATACGGTGTTATCTCCGAACACTGCTCACACCGATACCAAGCATGTGATACATCAAAACGCGGCCTTACACGCGAGAGATCAACATACAGTCTTCCGTTGTCTGGCTGTGCCGTATCCAAAAAATTGTTTTTTAGTACTCGTTTCCATACAGCCATCTCCTGAGAAGAATCTTTCCATCCCATAATTCCCTGAACAGCCTTTGAGAAGTTCCACTCTTTTGCCAACCCATAAAAGTCAAAACTACGACGAACTTCCAATCGGATTTCATCTGAGATTGTATGCCCCAAGGCAGTTGCATCATCGCAAACCGAGGTCATCCATGCATTAAATATCTCAAGAAATTCGTCCTCTGTTACCGTAATACCATTTTCATCAAGCTCGTCTGTACTATCGACTAAAGCCATCTCGGTTGGTTCAATCCAACTGGTTGCGGAATCATAAAGCGTATTGTACCCACCTGCAAATAAGCGCAGCAGATCTTTTTTCATCTGATCCGGCGCATTTACAATCGAAAATCGCGGCGTATATTCTCTATGCCGACGAGAACTCCGCTCAAGGTTGCTTAATGCCACTTCACAATCCTGTCGAAACTTCTCTCGTTCCGGTTCATGGAAAATTTGAACGTGGTTTCGTCCAGCAGCCAAGCAGAAATAATCGTAAAGTTCATTCATGGAACGTTCCGTCACAGACTGCTCCATGTCATGAATTGCCAGTGCAAAAAGCTGGCGCGCTGCCATAATGTCAGAAGAGTCTGACATATCACGAGCAAGTTTGGCCGCTCGTTGACGACTATCTGAGAAAAGGAGCACTTTTCGCCCTTCATTGGGGAGCCGCTCCGGATCGTTATCTTTTCCGCTGACAGCAGGTTGCTGCTCAAACTGCGTTTTTATCAAGTTATAGAAGGACTGATTGCCCCTTGTGCTAAAAGATGTGATCTGCGAGGACGATAATTGATGCCTGCAATGCGGACAAGTTGGAAACGTTAAAATCTGTGGCCGATTTTTTTGTGCAAAATTACAATAGTATAATTTCCGGACATTGGGTTTTCCGTCATCTGAATCATCTCGAAAATTGATAAATCCATTCTTTATGTCAAGGTAACACGGCCGGATTACGTTCTTTCCCTGCTTATCTGGAATCTTATAATCCTCCGGTGGCAGATAAAGATGCACTTCCTTCATCTGTGAATCCAGAACCTGACCAGAATAATGCCATAGATACGTTCTCTGATGCGTTTCAAGTGCATTTCCTAACACATACCCCTTATAAAACAACGCCCCACAGCGACGATCATTGTACAATTCATATACAACGCTATTACAGTGAGGACAGGTCAAATGACCGTCCGCCCAGAAGATTTCTCCCAATGTAAGGGCTCCATCTGTATGTGAGTGTGGACAGTTTTCGTTGGCACAGGCATAGACTCCCTTAATACCCTTGAACAGCATGTGCATTCGTGCTGGGAATAGAACTGCCCCCTTTTCATTCTTGGCAAGCGGTGCGATTGCCAGTAGAATGCTGACATAATTCAGAGCTTCCTCCTCTCCGACATCTGGGAATGCTTCTGCCGCAAGTTCAGCCAACGATACCGCATTGCCCCGACATTTTGAAATCAGCGTATGAAATGGCCGATAAGCGATTAAATTATCGTACATCCACTGGCACGCCGATGCCATATCTGTAAAGGGTGCAGTAGAGCCTTCTACTCCACTCCAAAACTGATTAAGTGCTTGGAAACATACCAATTCATTTTCTTCAAACGCAGAAGCGTCTGCGCTCTGAAAACTTTGCAATGGTATCGAACGAAGCTCAACCGTATCAGCCTGTTCTTTTTCGCCCGTCAAATAACAAAACTCCACAGTGGTATCTGCCGCAGTCAATTCTTGTGCAAATTTATAAACAGCATTTTTATCTTCCTGATCTCGATCTGGCATACTGGCTGTTGTAAGAATAAACTGTACCCGATCTCTTGTAATTCCCAATTTATGAAACAGTCTTCGAATTAAAAGTGCCACCTCGCCGCCAGATGACCCCCGGTACATATGGGCTTCATCTATCACGAATAACAACTTGTTCGATGGATTTTCTTCAAGCCACTCTTTTGTATCCTGCCAGATTTTCGCTTCCCTCGGACGTAAAAGCATATACTCCAGCATAGAATAGTTCGTAATCAGAATATCCGGGCAGAATTTCTGCATTTCAAATCGAGTAATCAGCTCTGCATCTTCCGCATCAGGAATATGACGACCATTATGTAACCCCTCTAAAAAGGTTTGCATATCCATCTTTGCCGGAATTTTACCTTCGTGGCGAAGTGCCTCAAAAAAGCTTTTTTCAGAATCTGTCTGCGGAAAAGACATTCGTGCCAACGTTTTTTCCAGTTTTCTATCCTCACTGGTTACAGGTTCGTTTCCGGGATATGGCGTTCGACCAGTATACATACCAAATTGTGGCCGACGCACAGTTTCACCACAGGTCGAGCGAAAGACATTTAGAAATTTTCCTTCCGGATCGCCAATCAATCTCCTCAACCGGCTCACCTGATCCGAAACAAGCGCATTCATCGGATACATAACAATCGTGCGAACACCTCGCATTTTCCATGTATCCGGATTATCCTTTGCCTCTGTCGCCAATTTTGCCATCAACGGCCACATAAAACACTCTGTTTTACCAGAACCAGTACCTGTGGAAACGAACAAGTCTCGCCCTTGAACGGCATTTTCAAGGGCCTGAACCTGATGAACAAACGGTGTAGGGTACACACCAACACCTGCATCTGAAAGATCAGAAAAATACTTTTTCATCCAGTCCGGAATTTTAGCCTTTTGGATACCATCCTTAACGCTTTTGTACGCCGGGGACGACTCAATAAATGGCTTTTGATATAATAAGCCCTCATCATCCAGGTGTTGTCCTACCGCCGAAAGCAGAAGTGGAGATTTTCCAAAGTACTGTGCCTTTATGTAGTCTTCCAAATCATGACGAAGCTTTTTATGAATTGAATTTGCGCCGTTCGACATTTTATCATTCCTTTACAAATTGATACCCAATAGCCTCAAGTGTCTTTTTTATAGCATAAAATACATCTTTTGCAAAAATGCGATTGAAATCATGGGGCAATTCAATACAGGATGTCGGCCAACTATAAAGCTTTATCAAATTTAGTTCTTCCACCGCCGGCAAATACTGTAGCCTCAACATCACAATCGCCCCGTCCTCATGGTATGTTGCCGCCGGTAAAGATTGTTTTGCGGAAAGCAGTGCATTTGATACTCTGCGATAAAAATGATCTTCGGTCATCCATACTGGAAGTTGACTAACAAATGCCTGTCCTCCTTTTTCTTGATACAGATAATAGAATCTATTTCCATTCATCCCCATTCTGATAAGCGTCACTTCTTGTGCCACAGGCTTTTCCCGTTGCCAATATCCATATTTGAACGGCGGGTCTGTCCGCAAAAATTCCGTAGTGTCATTTGGGCAAAATTGATTCCATTTTGCCGTTTTAACCAAATACCGCCATGTTTCAGTTAATGTTTGATCTGGCAGTTGGAACATCTCTAGCAAAGGGATTGATTCCTGAAAATCGGATGAAAGTAAATATGTTCCCTGTCCACTGACAAACTGCTGTTCATCGGGTGCCATACCTCTGGCAAAAAGAACATCGTCTACCGCTGAAGCTGAATAACTCGCCGGAGCTAATCTATACGCTGAATGATATATCTTTCCACCTTCAAGTTGTACGTTATAGATTTCTTCCAGCAGATTTTCATAGTTATACCCAAACAGCTTTCTAAGACCGTTGAATATTCCACAGTAGCTTTCCAGAAGATCCTTCATGCGAGATTTGAAATGAACCACTGAAATCGGCTGGTCATCTTCCGTTTTATCCCAAAGAGAAGCATACGCCATTTGTCCCAGCACGCTATAAATCACACGCATCTGCCATTGTTCAACAGGTTCGGTTGTACCCCTTTCAATTTGGTATCTTCCCGCCATAATGGAAATTAAATCGTTTTCTCTGTTCATTCATCCTCACCAAGATAATCATGAAGCATCTTATAAAAATCTTTAGGCAGCTTGTCTACATCTTTTTCAAGTTGTTCTAGGAGCATATCAAATTTTCCTGCAAAACACGCAAATGGGAGAAGTCCAAACAAATAGCTATTTGCTGTTTCTTTTATTGAATCATCCTTCAGCATATACTCCATATCTGCAAAGATTTCCCAGAGATTCCTCTTTGCAAGCGAACCAAATTTCGTCAAGAATTTTTCGTTAAACCGCCGCATTTTTTGTTCCGGAAGTTCACTAAAATCCATACCAAGTTTATTTGGAGGATACATACCAGTCGGTCTTTTATCAACAAAGAACTCTGTTGCCAATGGAAGAAGATAGTTCAGCATCCCCAATGGTTCCACCTGTAAATCCTCTACATAGGGCGTGATCAGAAAACAAAACTTGGAAATTTCTCCCACGAAAAGCGGTATCCTTTGCGTCCAACCCACACAGAATGGATTCAAGATTGCTACCACTTCATCATCCGATTCTTCACATACGTCGTAAACCTCTTCTGAATACTCACCCATGCAGGATAAGATAGCGGCAGATTTTCCAAACAACGTCATTGAAAATGCCTGTGCAATTCCCAATCCATTCGGGCCTGCAAGCAACACCGGGATATGATGTCGATACGCCGAACAGAGATATGCGGCCAACGCTTTTGTATATTTTTCCTGAACACCTGCATCCCTCAAGTTATACGCAAGCTCCTCCATTACATCATCTAGGATTTTAAGCACCACAAGGTTTTCTCCCTGTGTTTCTCCAGATACAAATGCAGCGGTTTCACTCACTTTTTGATCGTTTACATTTTTGCTCTGTGGCAAAAATGCTTGTGATGCGATAAAATCTGCTGCATCCTTTTGAGCTTTTGCAATTCTGTCCGCCACATGTTGTTCGACTTCTGCTGCTAATTGCTCTCGTTTTTCTAATTCATTATTCGATTCTTTCAGCTTCTGTTCCAGCGTCACATAGTCTGAGTTAAGTTGATCGAATCGTGTTTTTGCCTTCTCTGCTTCATCCTTTTTTTGCTGCAAAAAGTTCTCCGCTTCACGGAGTTTTTCATCATTATCTTCCGCCCATTCCTTTGTAAGCAGCTCTTTGCAACGTTTTTCCAATTCCGGTTTTCTCAGAATAATCTGACGTAACGTTTCATCTTCGACGTCCGATGCTGAGAGATAAGCATCGGCCTCCTGTACGAACTCTTGAATTAGTTTCTGCGCATCGACCTCGGTACAATTGCACTGTTCAGAGAGTTCTTGCACAAAGTCTTTGTCCGGAAGTTCCTGTAAATATGCTACGATCTGCTGATGAGTCGCCTTCGTAATGCCCTTCTGTTTAGAAGTAGCCCATGTCAGTCGATTTCGCAGCAGAGTTTTCAGAATCTCCACAGCTTCTTTAACTTTTACAACTCTACAAGGCATACCAAGGCTTAGCACGCTGCAAATTTGACATTCTCCCGCTTGATAAAGCATTGAAGGGAAGATTTCAAAAACAGGTAATTCAAGGGTATTTTCTCTTAATGCAAGCCTATCTGCCCCAATATCAAGGTCTTGTTCCCTGCAACGTACACCCTCATACTTTTGGCCGTTCCAATATGCAAAAAGGGCGCCATTACAGTACATTTTTTCAGAAATGCCCATCACTAGTTTCTTGACGATCTGTTCAATAGAAGTGCATTCTTTAAGAATGATGACCTGTGTTGGCTGATAAAATGCATTGTATTCAGATTCGATGTAATCACGACTCGGATCATTTATATTTGGAATTGTACGCCAGTTCCAAACACCAACATAGTTTTCCGGAAATCCGTTTGTTTTTTGATTTGTAAACAGTTCTTTCTGATATGGATAGATTTCGCAGTATTTATCAAGGACTTCATTGTTCTCGATGTCCGATAGCCGCTTTAACCGCATTTTCCCATCATACCAATAGACCCGACAAAGCGAACAATATGGGTACATACTTTGTTCTTGTATATCACTCTGACTAACAGAATATTTCTCCAATTTATGGTATTTTGCAAGTTCACTTTGTCCAGCATTTAGTTCTCCTTCAAGTTTTTTCTTTTCTGCTTGCAGCTGGATAATATTGTCCTGTTTTTCATTCACATCGGCCTGCACATCCTTCAGAAGTCCTTGGAGTTGTTGAATCTTTTTCTGTGCATATTCCTTTTGCGCTTCAAGTTCTTTCCGTAAAGCATCTTCCTCCAAATTATCCGCCGCTTTAGAAGCATGCACGCTATTGGATTCGTTTTGGCACATTCCTTTCACAAGACGTACAGCGATTTTTAACGCACCTATTTCCTCTGAAGACCGCACTGGTTGCTCCAAACGAAAATAAAGCTCCATATTATTAGAAAATGAGCTGTTTGCCAGAGCTACTACTCTTGCTCCATCCGATGGAACCCCTTGTGAAATCAATTTATCCTGTTCACTAGCGATTTTATCCATCATGGACTGAATTTTTTCATTCAGAAATTTGGATATAAAACGCATCGTCACATTTTGCGCTGTAAGGCTAACAGCCATTTCATCTGAAAGAGAATTTGGCCGAAAGCCCGGTTTTATAGTATTAAAACCATTTGAATTTGCTCGAAAATTCTGTTTTAGTTCTCTCGGTCCAATCAATTCACAAATTGTTTTTACGTCACCTGATGATAGTCTTTCAAGATAGTTCATCTTTTTTCCTTCCCTTTCGTTTTCAACGATCTAATGAAATGCTTATAGTATACAAGTGCATTTTCTTCTATGTGGCCACTTCGTATTTTTTGAGAAATCCATTTTTTTGTTTCCGGATAATTTTTCAGCAGAGACAATGTTGCGCCCAATGTATGTGAAACCGGCACTTTTGCCCCACGAGCACTCATCAGCTCATGTACAACATGTAAGTCATCTGAAGAACTGACCGTTCTACTCAAACGCTGATATTCTATGTTCCAAATAATATCAAGTCCTTGAAGGACGCTGATTTTCATGCCATACTGCACATTACTATATTCGATGGCTGTTTCCGCCTTCAGAAGAATCTTTTCAATAACATATCCATTCCTCTTGATTTGAACCACACCGTCAAATGGAGCAAGTATCCGTATGCTGTGATTTACCGGAAGCTCATTTTCCAAACCGGACTTCAAAGCATTCCCTTGGACATCAGTGATAGTCACTATCGGTCTACCTGAGCGTTCTTTTAGCTCCTTCTTCCAAAGATATGTATACTCCAGCACCTTTGCTCGCCCTGTTGAAATCAATTGCTGTCGCGCATTGATTTCAATCGAACACACCTTACCTTCATCCGAAGTATAATACAGCATTGGTGCTGCTGGATAGGTTTTTGTAACAATTTCTCCTTGACTCTGAACGCCTTGTCCTCGAATATGAAACCATGTTGTTTCCCCTGAGTTTTGGATAATATATGGCGACTGCACATAGACTGGCCAAATCGGCTGAATTGAAATCGGTTCACTTGTGAGACGGCAATGGTAATTAAGAAAGAACTCTGCTGCCGACTCTGTAAAATCTGTCACCAAAACTTCCGATAGATACCATGTTGTCCATGAGGCACTCTTCTTCAGAACAGTCTTTATTGAGATTCCATTGTAAATATCATCCAGGCATCCTGTGGAAAGCAAATAGTAGCATTTTCCGACTACAACATCTGCATCATCTGTAAGCATCCGTCCTGTTTCTCCGCTAAAGAGCGAACCACTTCTTTTTATACCTTCCACTACTCGGGGCCAATAGGTTTTCTCTATTTCATCAGACGATATAACAGTATAACTTTCACAAGGGTACTCTCCTATCGAAACATAGGTGATAGATTCCGCATTCAAGCGTTCAAACGAGTATACGAACGGTGTCATTGCTTTATCAGATGGAATGACCGTGACATTCTTTTTTTCTTGCTGGTTCAGAACTATCCTTGGAACAGCAAGTAGGCCCAACTCAAATTCAAACCCATAGTCTGTAACATTGACTATCCGAATTGGAAGTTCATGCTCGCCTGCCGCATATGTATAGTCGTATCCGTGGACATACATACGTTCCGGACAGCTCTTATCCGCTTCTGCTGAACTATGGCGAAAATGCGGAGCTTGTACTCTTGGAAGAAAAATGTAACATATTGACCACACAACGAGCACATGAAAATACCGCTGCGGGCCGAAACCCCACCACGAGAATGTTCCCTTGCAACTTCTTCTGGCGTTATACGCTTCCAACCGTTTTTCGACCATACGCACACATGAGTTAATGATGCCATAATAGTCCCTCATCTACAGTTTCACTTCAGTCATAATATGATTCTACCACTAATCGCTAATCAATGAAATAGAAATTCAAAACCATCGCAGTTTCACCAAAGCATCCGCTGTATATTTGTCTGTTTTGCCCCTTTATCAGCCTGCATCGGCACGATGCAGTTCAAGGGTTTGGGTGCTCCCTAACAAGCGTTTTGCAACGCAAATGGTGTTTGTATAGACAGACACATTGCTTGCAGATGCAGACGTTGTATATACGTCTGCCCTGCTTGCGGATGCTATGAAACCTCTCAACGTGCTTCCCAAATTTGAAAATCATTTTGCAATCAGGACCGTCCGTTTTCAAGTTCAACTTGAAGCGGACGGTTATTTTTCTGCACAAAAATTTTCGAGTTTGCAACCGCAGCAAGCAGGGCGAGTTGGTACCAACTCACGATTTTTAAATCTGATTTTACAAATCCGACTTCAAAAACGATTGTTGGACTTCGCCAAAACCCGATATTCAGCACATAAACTGTGCCGACTGCGTATCTTAACAGACGCTGAATAAGCAAATTTCTTGTAGAAAAAATCGTTTCCGAAAAATCGTCGTTGATTCATTCAATATTGCACAAAACCAGAACTATTACTTCCGGTTTTGAAGGCAAAAAGCGGAAGTATTACTTCCTAAAAAATCGAGCAATTTTATGGTATGCTCTATCCAGAGCCGTTCACAA
>OFMX01001953.1_pt1 | contig 13639 bp, 6 predicted proteins | sample 1541901 | NCBI WGS metagenome assembly OFMX01 (sample SAMN04209222, study PRJEB22552) | human gut metagenome | biome: gut; material: feces | host: Homo sapiens | place: USA: Oklahoma | reverse complement strand
CTATGACTGCCTTTCGGTATTCCGGTGATGTAGGTACAACTGTCTCGCAGGGATATCCTAATATCGACCTGTCCATGGTGCAGCGCGACGGCCGCACGTCGTTCACAGCCGTCATGTCGAATAACCGCACAAAGGAGCGCACCTTCTTCCAGCACGCCGGTGCGAACGCCTACTACGGCGAGGAGCACATCGACTGGGACAAGCTCGATGTGAACATCTTCCACATCGGCTATATTCTGCTGCTGCCCCATCTGGACGAGCCGGATGCGCAGTACGGCACCAAGATGGCGCGGCTCCTCGATCGCGCTCAGAAGGCCGGGATGAAAACCTCCATCGACGTGGTCTCTGAGTCCGGCGAACGCTTCCAGAAGCTGGTCACACCTGCGCTGCGCTATACCGATTACTGCATCATCAATGAGCTTGAGACCCAGCAGACCACCGGCGTGTGCCTGCGCGACGAGGATGGTACACTGCACGTGGAGAACATGAAGGCTGCGCTTCAGAAGCTGCATGAGCTTGGCGTTTCGACGTGGGCAGTCATCCATTGTCCGGAACTGGGCTGCGGCATGGACGCAGACGGCAGCTACTACGAATTCAAGAGCCTCAGACTCCCTGAAGGCTATATCAAAGGCAGCGTCGGCGCAGGCGATGCGTTCTGCGCAGGCGTTCTGTACGCGGCGGAGACCGGCATGACCTTGCCGGAAGCGTTGAAGCTCGGTGCCTGCACGGCGGCGGCTTCGCTCAGCGAGGTCAGCGCGTCCGACGGCGTGAAAACAGCCGAGGAAGTTCTGAAACTCTATGATCTTTACAAAGCGGAGGCATAATTTCTCATGAAAAAAGCAGTCATGTACGGCGGCGGCAACATTGGCCGCGGCTTCATCGGCGCGACCCTGAGCCAGTCTGGCTACGCCGTCACCTTCATCGACGTGGCGGAGCCGGTCGTAAAGGCGCTGTCCGAAAACCATCAATACCCCGTCCGCTACGTCTCGACAAACGGCTACGAGGACGTCCTCATCGAAAACGTTACCGCCGTCAACGGCAACGATGCCGAGGCCGCGTCCGAGGCCATCGCAGAGTGTGACATCATGGCCACGGCTGTGGGTGCCCGTATTTTGAAGTTCATCATCGGCAACATCGTCGCGGGTCTGCGCAAGCGCTGGGCGAGAACCGACGCGCCCCTCAACATCATCATCTGCGAAAACCTGATGGACGCGAACCTCGTGATGGAAAAGATGCTCAAGGAGCAGCTGAGCGAGGAAGAGTGCAAGATCTTCGACGAGCGCGTGGGTCTGGTCGAAGCTTCCATTGGCCGCATGGTGCCGGTGCAGACCGACGAAATGAAGGATGGCGACCCCATGCGCGTGTGCGTGGAGCGCTACGGCTTCCTGCCCACCGACAAGGCCGCCTTCAAGGGCGAGATCCCCGAGATCCGGAACATGGTTCCCTTCGCACCCTTCGATTTCTACATCAAGCGCAAGCTGTACATCCACAACATGGGTCACGCCACCTGCGCATACTTAGGCGATTTGCTGGGCTATGAATATATCTACCAGTCCATCGACGTGCCGGAGATCCGCGTGCTGGTGCAAAATGCCATGCTGGAGAGTGCTGTGGCGCTGCACAAGAAGTACGACGTGGAGCTGGGCGGCATCGTTCTGCACATCCAGGACCTGCTGCACCGCTTTACCAACGCCGCGCTCAAGGACACCTGCGCCCGCGTGGGCGGCGACCCGGGCAGAAAGCTGTCGCCCGCTGACCGCCTCATCGGCTCTGCGTCCCTTGCCATCGCGCAGGGCGAAACGCCTGCCTACATCGCCGTCGGCGCTGCCGCCGGTCTGCGTCGGTATATCGCCGAGGCAGAGGGCATGGAGCAGGGCATGGACAGCGCCAAGAAGGTGCTAAAAGAGGTCTCCGAGCTGGACGAGGGCAGCAAGCTGGCCGCCATGATCCTCGAGATGTACGCCCTCATTCTGGAGGGTAAGACCATCCGCGAGCTTCTGAAGGCCGCCGACGAGGTCAAAGCCGCAGCGGCCTGCCGCGTGATTTAGAGACAACAAATACCGCAATATTCGAATGTATTTGTCTACATGTTTTTCTATAATTCTTCAATTTACTACCAAAAACTGTTTTATACATAAGCGTGGCTTTGATTCCTAGCAAAAAACTATTAACTAACAAAAAGGACTTTACACCGCTGAAAATATCAAAGATGGAGGATTGTTATGGCGACAAAACTGACCGATCCGGCTTCCATTGATCTGCTGATCTCGGAGATGACCGTTGCGGAGAAGGCGCGGCTGGTCATCGGCGGTTCACCTTGGTGCACAGAAGAACTACCCGAATACGGGATTCCGAAGCTGTTTATGCTCGATAGCTGCAACGGCCTTAATCTCATGGAGTATGAAAGCGAGTTTGTCTACCGTGATTTGGAGAAACAGGCAACTGCGGCCGGGACGCCCCTTGACCGGGAGAAAAACGGATATATGGGTGGCTTGCTGCTGGCATTGGGTGCCCTTCATAAAAAGGCTGCCGAGCAAAAGGCTGCCGGGGTGCCGGAAAAGGAAAAACCCTACGGAATATATCCGCCGGGGATCGCTTACGGCTCTACGTGGGATCCGGAACTCGTCAAAAAGACCAGTGCGGTCATGGCACGGGAGATGGCAAGCTACGGCATCGATAGGATGTTCCTTCAATTCAAAGCCTGCATGGTTCTGCCGTGCGGGCTTTTTGTGTGCAAAAAAGTACCCCATCTGCTTGCGGACTTTTATGCGCGGACTTTCAGCATCCAGGCGCGCCGCCTGCATTCTGCCGCGAGGCTGTACCGAAGCAGCCGGGCATGATAACAGCCGTGGTCTGTGAGGTACTCGATTGAACAGCATTTGGTCAGCACGAACTACAGGCTATGCCGCGCCTGCCATATCATGTGCCACCAGCGCAGTGTAATAGCTGCTCATCGTACTTGGTGCATTGAATAGCGCAGTCAGCAGATATTGCCGGATATTCCGAATTCTCGTTGTATTCTGCTTCAGGCAGTCCATGACGAAACGGATATGCTCGCTGTTCAGCTTCAGCAGCTTTGACCGCACGACCTCGGCTGGATAATCGTTGCCTGCAACGCGGATTCGGCTGCGCGTGCTGCAAACTGTCTCCTGCACCAGGTCGACGATTTCGTCAAGCTGCTCCCGGTCAACGTGAGGATCACTTGCCAGAACGTCGTAGTCAATATTCTCCAAGATCAAGTCCCGGTAGCGTTCAAACGATTCCTTCGTTTCCGTTCGCTTCTGCGTGGGAGCGTCCGGAAAACCGGAAGGGAAAGGAATCGAATCGGTAATTGATAGATCTTTACTTTGTCTTTTTCTTTTCTTAGTACTCTCAGTATTTAATTGCGTTGGATTTTCCAACGTAGGCAAATCCAACATAACCGTGATGGTCACTTTGCCTTCAGCAACGCCTCTGACACGACCGTTCGCATCGACCGTCGCGATCGTTCTATCAGAGCTCGTCCAGACGACATCGCGCTGCGTGGTGTCTGCGGGCGTGAAGACCGGCTCAAGCTGAATGGTCCCGCCAACGGAGACCGCCGCGTCGCGCAGCGCGATCGCCTCGATGGGGACGGGCTTGGCGGTGACGGTAACGGTGCAGGTCGCGCTCTTGCCGCCGGCGGTGGCGGTGATGGTCGTGGTGCCGACGCCAACCGCAGTGACCTTGCCGGTCTGGTCAACGGTCGCAACGTTCGTGTTACCGCTCTTCCAGGTGACTGTGCTGTCATCCGCATTTGCAGGCACTACTGTAGCGGTCAGCTGCTTCGTATTGCCGACCACCAGCGCCGTGCTGGTTTCGTTCAGCGTCACAGCGGAGACGGGAAGCTTCACAGTGACCTCACAGGTCGCGGTATAGCCGCCGTCCTCTGTGGTGACGGTGATGGTCGCGGTGCCCTTGCCGACCGCGGTCACAACGCCGTTCTCGACGGTCGCAACGGAGGTATCGGAGCTTACCCAAGTCACGTTCTTGTTTGTCGCGTAAGCAGGCAGGACCGTGGCAGTCAGAGTCTGCTTTTCGCCGACGTTCAGCGTGGTCTTATCCGGGGTCAGCGTGACGCCATTCGCGGCGACAGGCGCCGGAGAAACCTTCACGGTGCAGGTCGCGGTATATTTGCCGTCCTCTGTGGTCGCGGTGATGATCGCCTCGCCCTCACCAACAGCGGTGACCGTGCCGTTTGCATCGACGGTTGCAGCGTTTTCGTTGTCGCTGCTCCAGGTCACGTCCTTGTTCGTCGCGTTCTCGGGATAGACAGTGGCAGTCAGGGTCTCGCTGCCGCCAACAGTCAGAGCGAGCGTATTCTTGTTCAGAGTAATGTTGCTAACAGCAACAGGTGCCGGCGCAATGGTCAGGGTAGCATAAGCAGTAGCAGTGCTTTCCCAAATATCCGCACCATAGTTCTCAGAAAGCTTCAATTTGGAGAAGCCAAGCTCATAAGTACCAGCAGGTGTATTTGCAGGGATTTTTACATCAACAATACCAAACTCCTGCATTTTGACCACGTTGCCATCGTTAGAATTCCACGAAAGCATTTTAGTCACTGGGTTAACAGTAGCAGCAGGCATGTTCGCGCCACCCTTTAAAGCTGTTACAGGAAACTCATCTGTCGAAGCTGTATAGGTTGCGTTCTGCCAGATGTGTCCGCCCTTAGTGTGATCGCCAATCCGGATGTACGGCCAGAGGACAAAGTTCATTTCCGCGCTGCCCGTCAGACGGGTTGCATAGCCGCTGACCGTTCCGTTTTCCGCAATCAGCTTCTTTGCCAGCGGCGCGAAGCTTTCGTTGTAGCAACGGACGACTGCCGCGCGGAAATCCGGGATTTTGATCAGCGCCTGCGCCAGATAGTGATAATCAGTGATATCAGGGCTGATTTCCTTTGTCCAGCCTGTGCCGAGCGTCATGTCCTGATCCCAGATGGGACCTGCGTACATTTTTTCACCGGCATCCTTATAGAAGTACAGCGAGGAAACGAAGCCGTCCGGGTTGAGTGCAAGCTCCTGCATCAGGAAAATCTTCACAAGAGAATCTCGGTCGACATAGTCGTAATAATGCTTGTCTGTTGACTCGTTATAGCCTGTGTATGCACCGGTTTCATCCGTAGCATAGACAGCGTCCTCAAACGCCTGATAGTATTCGCTGATGTAGCGCATGGCTTCCTTGCCGCACCACTCGGGGCTCTTGACGTTCATGCCCTTGCCCTTACGGGTGATAAAGCCGCTGACCTCGTCGGGTTTGTCATGATTCAGCTCCAGCAGATAGCCGCCCGTGATGTTCGCCGGCTCATTAAGATCCTTCGTAAAGAAGTAGGTCATGCCGTAGGCGTTTTCGCCGCTGGACGTCTGCATATCCATGCCATAGTTCGGATTTTGCTCTTTGTACGCATCTTCCATGTCGGTGATATCGACGCCAGTCGATTTGATGGTGTTCTTTTCGCTCAGCAGATACACACCGCGGTATTCGCCGTCGTAGTACAGGTTCACCCAATTGCAGCTTGCCGTATACGGCATCTGCAGGCTGGCTGCCATGTCCTTGAACAGCTTGTCGTGCATCAAGGTCGCGTCAAAGTAGTTCGCGAGCAGGACCCATGTCTTCACGTTTTCGCCGGTTTGCAGCAGATTAGAGGCTGTTTCCAGTTTGATCTGATACGATTTCTTTTCGGCGTACGTGAAGGTAGAATTGCCGCGTGCCTTCAGCTCGGTGATGTTCGTCGCGGCGATCTCGCCGCCGTTTGCGTCGATCATCCGGAGCGCCGCCGTCGTGGTGTTCTGCTTGTTCCCGTCGACATAGGCGCGCCCCTGCGCGTTCGCGTCCGTGCTTGTCAGATAAACGGTCGGAAGGCTCGTCGCCTGCATGACGCGGACGGTGAACGCCGTGCCGTTGCCGACCTTCGCAGTGATGGTCCGATAGCCGTTCGTCTCGGAAGCCAGCGCCGAAACATCCAGCGGATCTGTGCTGGAAACGTTCTGGCTGCTCAGATCGCCCGTCACCACCAGATCACCGGGCTCAGCCGAGCGCGTGAACACGGCGTTCAGGCTCGCAAGGTTTGCCGAAGCGGGCAGGAAGAGGTAGTTCGTGCCGTCCACCTGAACCGCCGGGATCTGCACATCGTCCACCGTCGCGGTCATGGCCGTTACGTCAGCCGATAACGGCAGCGCACTGACGGTGCAGACCGGGGATTTCCCGCTGCTGTATTCCTTATTGTTTTCTGCGGACGCTTTCGCGCAGCTCTCGACAAAATAATAGGTCGTTTCGTCCGGCACAAGCCCGGTCAGCGCAAATTCGCATCGGTCGGTCGTGTCGAGCATTTTGCTGTCTCCCCCGCTCTTATTGCAGGAATAGACCTTGTAATACGTTGCGCCAGGCGCGGCGGACCACGTCAGCTTTGCCGTCGTTTCCGCGCTCTCCGTCACGTTGAGCTTCTCAACACGCGCCGGGATGATCACATACGTCAGCTCGACCGTCCCATAGTAATTGCCTTTGCCCTCGTAGACAATCTTTGCCGTGCCGATGTCCTTGTTGTTCGGCCATTGCACATAAAGGTCCTTCATGATGCCGTCACTACCGACACCGGCGTCGTTCGAGCTCGTCAGAACATAATTGCCGTGCTTTCCGAAGCTGCTTGGGCGGACGCCGCCGGGCAGATATGCATATTTCGGGATTGGATCCAGATCGCGCGGGTTTTCCGGTGTTCTGAACTTAAACACAACCGCGTCGCTCGCAATATTGACGCCCACATAACCGCACTTGCTGCACACATGGTTGTTGTCCCATTCGTGACCAAGCGGGTAGAGGAACTGGCTTACGTTCTTCGCGTCGCACGCGGGGCACGTGTCAGTCGTGCGGCCGCCCTTAATGCAGGTTCGCTCATCCGTACGCACGGTCACGTAGGCATAGCCGTCCGCGCAGGAGTGATAGTTCTCCTCGCCGAAGCTCGAAAATTCATCTTTCTTCAACTTGCCGTCCGCTAGGATGGTATGCTTTCCGTCCGTCGTTGCCAGCACACCGTTATAGTCCGTGATCGCCGCATCGACAGGCGCTGCGCACCGGGCGCAGGTGATCGTGCCATTGAGCATATCGTACAGGCTCGTGGAATTGAAGGTATGTTTTCCAAGCTCGCAGTCCGTGCGCTTCTTGGTATAGGTATCGAGCAGGGTGCCGTCGTACTTGTAGGCGCGGATCGTCATGGACTCCCGCGTTGCCTCGGCGGTCATATACAGTCCCTGATACTCCGTGCGCTCGATGACCTTCGCGTGGCAGTCCAGTCGCGTGCAGGTCGCAGTCTTGCCGGACAGGTCGCCGCAGATGTAATAGACAATGCCCTTGGAGCTGTTCTCCGGCTGCTTCACGTTGCCAATCATCGGATAGGTTCTCGTATACGAGTTATCGTCGCCGCTGAACACGAAGTCGATGCCCGCCTTTTCCAGATTCGCCGCGATCGCCTTTATGGACGCCTCGGGCAGAACACCCTCCGTGCCATAGACCGGCATATGCGTGACCAGCACCTTCCAGCTGCAATCCGTCTTCAGCTTCTCTGCGATCTCCGCGGTCGCGTCGACGAGACTGCCGTTCGGCGCGCCCTCGCTCTGGTGGTTGACCACCACGACGCAGACATCACCGTATTCCACCGCATACCAGAGGTTCGGTTCGCTCTGCGGCAGGTCAAAGATGTTGCCGGAAACCTCGCCGTCGCTGTCGCCCATATATTCGTGGTTGCCAAGCGCATGGACCAGCGCCGTGCCGTTCAGCTTTTCCTGATTGACCACGGTAAAGAAGCTCTGCCAGTTTTCAAACTTGGTGACATCGTCGATTGCGTCGCCGGTCTGGATGCCGAAGTCATAGCTGCCCGCGCGCAGCTCCTGCAGCGCGCGTTCCAGATTGGCAGTACTGCTCGTCTGAATATCGCCGAGGATGAAGAAATTCGTCGTCTGCTCCGTGGGGTCCGCCGTAGTAAAATGGAAGACTTCAGACCACGTCGTGCCGTCGCCGACCTGATAATAATAGGTCGTTCCGGAACTCAAGCCGCTCAGCCGTGCGATATTGCAGCGAAGCGCATTGCCGGATGTGCTTTCCACGAAGAACTGAATTTTGGACGTTCCGGTAAATTCCATCGCGCCCGTCATGTCTGCTTTTTCCGCATAGCGGACGAGCGCTTTTTCTGCCGAGCTGTCAATGCTGCTCAGCCAGGTGATGCTCTGCGCGGTGGATGCGCCCGCCACGGCGTTATTCTGCACGCCAAACGGTAAACCTTCGTTTACATACGGCTTGTCGCAGACCACGGCGCTTGCGTTCTGTGAGCGTCCGGCGGAGGATACCGCGTGGAGCGTTTGCAGACCCGTTGTTGTAAACGTATATTTGAGTGTTCCGTCCGGACCAGTCTTGCCGAGGAGGGTCTCGCCCGCGTAAATGCTGGCGCGTGCCTGCGGCTCGCCGCTTCGGTCCGTGACGCGCAGCGTCGTCTTCGTGCCAACGAGGAGCGTTCGATCGACGTGCAGCTCGCACGCCGTCTCCAGCATCACCCGCTGTGCGCTCCCGACGAAGGTATTGCGCCCGGACGGCGTCTGATACGTCGCCTGCGCGATGGAATACTCAAAATACTTGTCCGAGGCGGCGCTCTCCGGGATCGTCAGCACCAGACACGCCATTTCATGGTTATACTCCTGCACCGTGCGCGCCATCTGAGTTGCAATGGGAGAAGCCTCAATGTGGACCGGAACACGATTGCCAGAAACTGTCCCGAGCGAAGCCGTATAGCCACTCGCAGCCTCCACCGTAACACCGGCAGCCAGATAGCTGGCGGGGAACTCGATCTCCAGGTCGGCACTGGAGACCCTCTCGTTGGTCACGTTGACCACATAGAGCGCAAATTCTTTGCCGATCTCTGGCGCTGCCTGCTGCGGCACAACGGCAATGCCAGCCTCCGTACCCTCCGGGTCGGCCACGCGGAAGTAATATGTCGTGTTCGTCTCGTTGCCGTACAGATCCTTGAGATAGACCGTCAGCGAATGCTCGCCGTTGCGCAGGTTCAGATTGCGCAGATAGAGCGAGCCCGTATTGATCTCAGCGTTTGCCGTCTGGTTGACACCGTCAATGTAGACGCGCGTCGAAGCCGTATCGATGCCGCTGGCATATTTGTCGGTCGCTTCGCTGTCGGAGTAGTTGACTGTGAAGTTCAGCGAGCTTCCGGTCACCTCCGGCTCCTGCCCGTCATAGAGCACCGTATTAGTTGTCGTCTCCGTCACCGACTCGATGGTGGGGTTGTTGATGTCGTTCGTGTTGGTGCCGTAGATGAACTGGATATTGTCGATCAGAATGTATGCGTCTTTGCAGGCATCCTTCGTCGTGCTGCCTTCTGTGAGCTTACCGGCATTCTGCGGCGAAACAAGATGCACCGCATAGCCGCGATAAAGGTCGATCGGCATCTGCATACTGGAAATATCGGCTTCCACCCAAATCCAGCCGCGCCCTGCCATGTCGCTCAGTGTGCTGAGAATGACAGTGTTGCCTTTCTCATCCACAGCAGAACCGTAATACTGCGAATACATCGTCACGCACGACGGTATCTTACCTTCGACAAAGGTAAATGTGCCGTTCGCGTTCAGCTTATTGTAGCCGTTCCCATCCACTGTGCTGTTTGCGCCGCCGGCGGAGATGACCTTCAGAATGGAATCGTCATTCTTGCGCGCTGCCGGAACGTTGACCCACATACCGATCTTGGTCGGCTGCTGCATATTGACCAGCAGGTCACAGGAATAGCCGAAATCTGCGGCAATGGGTGCTGTAGCGCTCACCTGGTTGAAGTCATACGCCAGCTTATACGCACCTTCGCCAAAGCGCACGCCGTTTTCCTTCCCGGTCACCACGCCGGATCCTGCATAGTTGGCTCCGACTCTGCCTGCTCCGGAGCGAACCCACAGACGATATTTCTGAATTTCATCCGCGCTCAATTGCCCGCCGTGACCATTATTTGCCTCATGGTTGTCAGAACCTGGTTCTACGTAGGTATTCCAGTAGCTCTCAATGGATGTCGATGCGTCAGGTGCTTCAAAGTCAAAGAGCACCAGCGGTTCCAGACCTACTACCAATTCGATTGAGCCGGAAACAGACGGGTTAGCCTTCAGCACAACCTGTGCCATTGCACGAAGAGAGTTTTTCTTGTCTGCAACGAATTGATTATTCTCAAACTGACCGATGGTGAATGTATGCTCCAGATGCACCAGCTTTATGTTTTCGTCCTCAGTGCATTCTTTCCAGCCATCGTCTGTCAGCTTTTCAGCCTTATCGTGTGTCAAAAGCTCCTGCACAGTGATCGTTCCGTCCGCACCGACCTGATAGCTTGCGCTTTTCTCGGTGAAATAGGTTTGATAGGTGCTTCCGTCGCCAGCGCCCCATTCGATCATCTGCGTTTCGCCGATGTTACCGGTCAGAGACATGAAAATTTTGGGTGCAACGCCCCACGGCGTTTTTTCCTGATCCAGATTCGGACCTGTCCACTTGAAGGGCTTACCTCCGCTCCATTTTTTCGAGAAGCCATAGCCTTTTTCTTCGACCAGCGCCGTGTATTTATAGCTGATCTCTTCGGACTCGTCGAGCGACCAGACAAAGTCCCCATCCTTATACCGCACCTCGCGCCCGTTCCACGTCGGCTTGAAGGTCATATCGCTCGTCTTGCCGAAATCGAGCGAGACGCTGTTGTTCGTAAAGCCGAGCGTATCTGGCCAGTGCAGTTCAATTTGCGTCGTTCCGGCAACTTCACCGTTTACCGTCAGGGCTGCCGTGACCGTGCCCTCAGCGCCTTCGTTCGCGGTAAAAACGCCCGTCTGTGCGTTGATGGAGCCAAGCGCCGCGCCCTCTGTCAGAGACCACGAAGCTCCCGCCGGGATATCCATCGGGAAACCACCGCCGTCCACGCCGCTCGCCTTAAATGCGACCGTGCTGCCCGGCGTATATATTTCGTTGTTCGGCATCAGAACCGCATGGTCAAATTCGCCGGTCGCCTTCGCGCTGGAAAGCACCATCAGAGTGTTGGACACGCGCCGCTCATAGCCGTCGGATGGGCGGCATCGAAGCGTCAGACCCGCGCTTTTGCCGTTGGGGTCGACCTCTGAGACCACGTCGCCCTCGCGCTGCGTTGCGAACGTGGACGAGCCACCGCCATCCAGATTGATTGCCCTCTCGCAGCCGAGTTCTTCCATCGCCGCCGCCAGCTCTGCCATGGTCATACCGGCGGAGTACGGAGACTGCCGCCCGTCCACCATGAACAGCACAACGCTGCCGTCCGGCTTGATGCCGACCGCCGTGCGCGAGGCGCGGGTGCTGTTGTCAAGTCCGGTATACGCCTTACCATCGCTGAGGATATCGCCGAAGCTGGAGATTGCTTCGCTGACGCGCCCATCGGCGACCGCCTGAGTATATTCCGTGCCATCTGTGATATGGGCAACATTCTCTTTGTCGACCCAGAAAGTCGTGCTGTTCGCGGACTGGATCACAGTTCCGTCCAGCACCAGCGCACCGGAAGGGCGACCGTTGCTCATGTCGAAGCCGCCGCCGTTGATCGCGCCGACCACGTTCACCTTGCGCCGGGTCTCCATTGCCTGCGCCTGCTCGGTGGTCTTGACCATCGCCCATTGGTTGTTTTTGATGTCACCGATGTTGTAGTCGCTGTAGCCCGCCGCGAGCGTCGCGGTAGAATCCTTTCCTACCTTGACCTCCATGACGTGACCCACCATCTGCTTGGTCAGTGAGCCGTTGTTCAGCAGCCACTCATACTCCTTGACGTCCTTGGAGATTTGGTACTCTGTTCTGGATATCTCCTGCATATCCAGCGCAGCCATACCTGCGGTCACCGCATTCGCTTGCAGCGGCAGCAGTGCAAGCAGCAGTGTCAGCAGCAGAAATATGGAACAAATGCGTTTTTTCATTCCCTTTCCTCCCGATTTTCCTTTTGAAGTCATACCGAAGGAACAGTTCTGGCCAGAACATTTTGGATACAAAAGTACACATTTTTATCGGTATTAAAGTAGAATCAGGTCTTGCAAAATACATATGAAAATGTTATTATTTAGGTGTATTCAAAGTTGCCGAGGAAACGGTTTGCCTCTGGTTAACAAACTGTACTTATGTATCCGCATTGTCCCTTGCCCACCGAAGGAAGGTCCGGTGGGTGATTTTTAATGCCTTGGCCGCTTGACAGGCAGAGACTTCACCTCTGCTCCACCGCTCTTTCCATTCCGGGAATTCCGCCGGTTTTGGAGATGGCCGTCGACCAAACTGAACGCCCCGCGCTTTCGCCGCCGCAATGCCCTCTGCCTGCCGCTGCCGGATGAACTCACGTTCCGTCTGCGCGACGTAAGAAAGAAGCTGCAAGACGATATCCGCGATCAGCGTGCCGGTCAGGTCGCGGTTTTGCCGCGTGTCCAGCAGCGGCATATCCAGCACCACGATGGCCGCGCGCTTTTCCTTTGTAATGACGCGCCACTGCTCCAAAATCTCTTCATAATTTCTCCCAAGGCGGTCGATGCTCTTGACAACAAGCGTATCGCCGTCTTTCAGTTTGCGCATCAGCCGTCGGTACTGCGTCCGCTCGAAATCCTTTCCGGACTGCTTGTCCACGAAAATTGCGCTTTCCGCAATTCCAAAGCCAGTCAACGCAATCAGCTGCCGCTCCGCGTTCTGTTCTCTTGTAGATACACGTGCATACCCATATTCCATTTTTCAGACCTCCAATCTATTTCCGGATACGATAGATTGTAAGTCAGCAGTTAACCATACCGTTCAAGTAAGCGTTTCTGTGTTCACCTCGCTCAAAATATTGAAGTTATTATAACTCCATATTAACTCTGTTTCGGATTTTTGACAAGGTGAAAAGTTATTATGAGTCCATAATAACTTTAATTGGAGATGGTAACATGGATAAAACAAATGAAAAGCACTTCGGCTTGCGCGTGGACGGCGATATTTTGGCAAAGTTCCGCTATGTTTGTGGCTTCGAAGGACGTTCAGCCAATGCGCAGATTATTCAGCTCATGCTGAAGTTCATTGCAGATTACGAGAAAGAGCACGGAAAAATCCAGTTATAGGCAAAAAGCAGCCCAGAGGCACACAACGTGTATCTCTGGGCTGTTTCATATCACTTCTTGCTCAGATATGCCGCAACGCGGTCAACGAAATACGCCGCATTCTCGATCTGCGCAGCCGTATCCGCTTTGGAGATCACAAAGAAATCGTCGTAGTCGCTGTCCGTCCGAACGTCAAACAGGACGGAGATGATCTCAGACATTCTGGTTTCAAAGATTCCTGTGTTGATATATCGGCGGCGGAACTCGGAAATGATGCCGCTGTGGTGCTTCATGTCAATCTCGTCGAAAGCCAGCACCGCGCGCATCGCGTGGAAGACCGCGTAATAGGAACGGTTCGCCGCACTCTTATAATTCCCTGTTTCAAGTAAGTTTCTCGCCGCGGAAAGGCATTCAACTGCGTGTTCCAGCCGCGCCTGCGACAGCGCCTTTCGTTCATGCTCCTGCATAGCGGATACCCTCCCGAACGACGTTCCGGTAATACGGCAGCGCTGTCTGATAGCGTCTGAACTGCTCCAGCGGCTTGA
>OFMX01001952.1_pt1 | contig 13648 bp, 10 predicted proteins | sample 1541901 | NCBI WGS metagenome assembly OFMX01 (sample SAMN04209222, study PRJEB22552) | human gut metagenome | biome: gut; material: feces | host: Homo sapiens | place: USA: Oklahoma | reverse complement strand
CACCACCGGCGGTCGGGCGCTGAAGTTCTACTCCTCGGTCCGCATCGACGTCCGCAAGATGCAGACCCTCAAAGTGGGCGACCAGCTCATTGGCAACCACACCCGGGCCAAGGTAGTCAAAAACAAGGTGGCGCCCCCCTTCCGGGAGGCCGAATTTGATATCATGTACGGCAAAGGCATCTCCCGCGAAGGCGAGCTGCTGGATATCGGCGTGAAGCTCGATATCATCCAGAAGAGCGGCGCGTGGTTCTCCTATGGCGACAGCCGCCTGGGCCAGGGCCGTGACAATGTGAAAGACCTGTTCCGCACGAATACGGAACTGGCGGATGAGATTGAGGGGAAGATCCGCGCGAATCTCGGCAAGCTGACCAATGACAGGCGCGCCGCACCCGCTGCGGGCGCGAAGGAGGAGGCGTCTGCCAAGGCTGCCCCGGTGCAGTCGGCTCCTGCGGCGAAGCCGACTACCCGCGCGGCGGCGCGCGCAAAGCTCGATATCGCTGTGGATGACGACGAAACATGATCCTCACAGCGCAGCAGGGCAAAGGGCAGAAAATTCATATTCTGCTGGACGGCGAATACCGCCTGACAACAAACCAGGAATTTTGGCTGACCTGCGGGCTTTTCTCCGGCATGGAGATCGATGAGGCTTCGTTTGAAACGTTTGCCGCCCTGGTGGAGGAAAACAAGGCGAAGCAAAAGGCGCTGCGCCTGCTGGAAATGCGCGATCACTGCGAGCGCGAGCTTGCAAGCAAACTTGTGCGCGGCGGGTTCAGCCGGGAGGCCGCGCAGGCTGCTGCTACCCGCATGGTGGAGCTTGGGCTTGTCAACGATGAAGCCTATGCACACAGCCTGGCGGACGAGCTGTTTCGCCGCAAGGGGTTCAGCCCCGCCCGCATTGAGCAGGAGCTCGTTTCACGCGGCGTTGCCCGCGATACCGCCTATGAGGCGGCGCATGAGATCGAGGGCGACCCATTGGCACGGCTGGACACGCTGCTGGAAACCAAATATGTGGGCTCTTACAAGGGCACGGAGAAAGACCGCCGCCGCGTGGCAAACGCGCTCCAAAGGCTCGGCTATTCCTTTGCGGATATCCGCAGGGCGATGGAGGAGCATGGCATGTGGCAGGTGGAGTACGAACCCTAAATGGTTCGGGGCGTTTTAAGGCCGGTAGGCGGGCGGGGTATCTGCCCGCTTGGGCGCACTGCTACAACACAATGCGGAATTTATTGTGAATGTGGAAATTGGCATACGAATTGATTTCAAAGGGGCTGTTGCAAAGGCTTCCCCGCAGAGATAAACTGTAACAAGGCGTGGTTTCAGGCGCAGATACACAGATGTATCTGCGCCTGAAATTCGCATCATGGAGGCAAAAGCGGATTTTTGAAGGGACCGTTGTAAAATGCTTTTCATTTTACAACGGTCCCTTTGACCAATCCAGTTCAAAATATGTCTTTACAGCGTTTCAATCTTTTTGCTGCTCGCCAAAAAGGTCATCCGATCCTGTATGTTCTGCGTGCCGTGCCGTGTTTTATGCCCGCCGTGGTCAGAGGTAATCAGGATGAGCCAATCTTCCTTGTCATAAGTAGCGCGGGTGCGGATACGCTCCATCAGCTCGTATGAGCATCGGTCGCAATCGGAGATGCTCTTTGTATACAAATAATTGTTGTTGGTGAAGGCAATGCCGTGGCCGCAGCTATCCGGCCCCTCATAAATGCCGAAAATACAATCCACATCCGCGTCGATTGCGTACAGGAGCTGCTCATGCAGGTCGTTTTCATTTTTGCAGTGGAGGTATTCGAGCGGCACGCGTTCCTTTTGAACGGTCTCTATTTCGCCTTTGTAGGTGTTGGTGAAATGTGTCTCCCACAGGCCGTAGAAGCAGGCGGAAATGCCACGGCGTGCGAGCTCCAGCAGGGCGGTCGGATACTCCGCCTTCATCGTCTCCATCTCGTAAACCCCGTGCTCCCGCGCCCAGACGCCGGTCAGGATAGACGCCCAGCCGGGCGCGGTGCTCGTATCCTGCTTCGTTTTTTTATCGCCCGGCTCGCCGCCCGCATAGGTCAGGTATAGCCCGCCCTGTTCTTTTAGGGCGCATATGGCGCTCAGGCGGCTGTTTTCATTCGTAACGGCAAGCTTTGGGTCGCGGGATTTCACGAGGTTGAGCATCCCGTCCGCCCGTGCGCCGTCGAATCCGACGATGAGCGCCTTCTTGCGTTTGCCGTAATCCGTATCGGTGAAATGCTCGCGGATGAGGCGGGCTGTGACGGTCTGCGGATAGGCAGAAGCGATCGCGTTTTCAAAAATGCCGCTTTTCTGCACCGATTCGATATAGTCTTTTTCTGATTGGGCGGTGTCGAAGTGCCGGGCTAATTTTTGGATTAACGACATGGCGTGAGAGCCTCCTGTAACTCAATTTTTGATCGCGTCCAGTATAGCCCAACGTTCCGGAAATAGCAAGCGGAGCGCCGCTATTTTCTGGAAAAATGGCAGCGAAACGATTGCTTTTCAGCGGCGCGGTATGGTATAGTAATCAGGATCAATTTTGTGTGATGCGGGGGAAAAGAATGGGTAAAAACCATGTGGGATTCGGATCCCGCGAGAAGGGGCTATTCCTCCTTTGCTGGACGGCTTATTTCGCAACTTATATCTGCCGGCTGAATTTTTCGGCCGTTATGCCGGAGTTGAGCGTGTTGGGGCTTTTCACAAAGGCGCAGATGGCGTCCGTCTCCTCCTGCTTTTTTATTACATACGGCGTGGGCCAGTTTATCAACGGCTTTTTGGGCGACCGGATCGTGCCGCGCCAGATGGTGTTCGGCGGGCTGCTGGTTTCAAGCCTGTGCAATATCCTGTTGTTTTTTCTGCACGGATACGGCGTGCTGCTTTTCTTTTGGGGCGTCAACGGCTTTGTGCAGTCCATGGTGTGGTCGCCGATTCTGCGTATCGCGGGGGAGTATTACGATGAGAAGGGCAAATCGAAATTTGGCATCGATATCTCCACCACCGTGCCGCTCGGCACGCTCGCAAGCTATGGCGTGAGCATGCTCTCGCTGAAATTCCTCCCCTGGAACGGCGTGTTTCTCGCCTGCGGCCTGATTGTGCTGGCGGTGAGCGCCGTTTGGCTCGTGGGCACAGGGAGGCTGCTGCCGAAGATGGAGAAGGTTGCGCCGCCGCCTGCCGCCCAGATGGCGCAGGCAAGCGGGGAGAAGCTGCCGCTGCGGCAGTTCCTGTCGCTCTTCGCATCCTCCGGGCTGATCCTGCTGCTCATCCCGATTGCGGTGCATGGCACGCTGAAAGACAGCGTCACGCAGTGGGTGCCGACCTATATCGTTGAAAAATTTGCGGCGGATAACAGCATTTCTCTGGCGCTTACCATGATTCTCCCCATCGTCAATGTGGCGGGCGCCTACCTCGCAAAATGGCTCAACCGCTATACCCGCAGCGAACCCGCGACGGCAAGCGTTTTTTTTGCCGTCGCGCTGGGGCTTTTAGGCATTCTGCTGTTCCGGGGCGACCGGAGCATGCTGCTGACGATTTGCTGCCTTGCGGGGATCACCACCTCCATGTTTGCGGTCAATGTGATGATGATCACGTTTATCCCGTTGCATTTCAGCCGGTATGGGCGCACGAGCTCGATGTCTGGCTTTCTCAACAGCGTGGCCTATATCGGGTGCGGTGTTTCGAATTTCGGCACGGGATACCTGCTGAACCGTTTCTCCTGGGACGCGACGATTTTTATGTGGATCGCGCTGGCGGCTGCGGCGATTGCGCTGTGCCTTGCAACCATCCGCATTTGGCGGAATTTTCAACAGAGAGAAACCAATTTGATTGAAGTGCGATAAAGAAAAGCTGCAACAGAATGCGGAATATCGGAAAGGGTGTTATCTATGCTGGAACAATCATTAAACGGCGCCAAAGGCGTGTGGCAATTCCATGAGGCAGGGCAGGGGGAATGGCTCCCGGCGGAGGTGCCGGGCTGCAATTATAACGACCTGCTGGCGCTTGGCCAAATCCCCGACCCCTTCATCGGGCAGAATGAGGAAAAAAGCAAATGGGTGGCGGAAAAGGATTGGGAATACCATCGCACCTTCTCTGTGGATGAGGCGATGCTCCAAATGGATGAAGTGTTCCTCCACTGCGATATGCTCGATACGCTGTGCGAGGTGTATGTGAACGATTCGCTTGCAGGCGTGGGGAAGAATATGCACCTGACCTATGATTTCCCCGTGAAGCAGTTCCTGCGCGCGGGGGAGAATGAGGTGCGTATCGTCTTTTTCTCCCCGCTTCAATTCCTGCGGGAAGAGGAGAAACGCGAGCACGTGCCCGGCAATGGGCAGAGCGTGACCGGAGCGGCTCATATGCGCAAGGCGCAGTGCCATTTTGGATGGGACTGGGGCCCGATGATCCCGATCAGCGGCATTACGCGCGATATCTCCCTGCGCGGCTATGAGACCGCGCGGATTGAGGAAACGCGCATCGCCCAGAGTCACCACGACGGCGTGGTGGATGTAACGGTGAAGGCCTGCGCCGGGCCGCTTGCCGCCGCGCAGGAGCAGTCGCTTACGGTTACATTCACGCTGCTTGCGCCCTCCGGCGAGGAGCTCGGCCGCCAAACGGCCAAAGGGCCGCAGGCGGAATGCACGTTTATAGTGGAAAACCCGCAGCTCTGGTGGACGAACGACCTCTCCGATGCGGAAACGCAGCCGCTCTATACCGTTAAGACGGAGCTTTGCGCAGATTGCGCGGGAGAGCAGGCGCTCGACGCCGATACGAAACGCATCGGCCTGCGCACGATCACGCTGAACCGGGAAAAAGACCAGTGGGGGCATAACTTCCAGTTTGTGTTAAACGGCGTGCCGCTGTTCGCCAAGGGCGGCGACTATATCCCCATGGATTCCTTCATCACCCGCGCGGACGATGCGAAAAAGCGCCAATTGCTCCGGGATTGCCGCTATGCGCATATGAACATGATTCGCATCTGGGGCGGCGGCTATTATGAAACGGATTCCTTCTACGATATCTGCGATGAATATGGCATCCTCGTCTGGCAGGATTTCATGTTTGCCTGCGCGCCATATCCGTTTTATGAAGAATCGTTTCAGGCGAGCGTGAAGGAAGAAATCGCCTGCAACGTGCGGCGGCTGCGCCACCACGCGAGCCTTGCGCTCTGGTGCGGCAATAACGAAATTGAGGATATGTCCATGGGTTGGAAGGCGTATATCAAGCTCAACCAGTGGACGGAAAAATTCTTCTATCAAATCCTGCCGGATTTTGTAAACGCGCTGGACGATCAAACGCCGTTTATCTCCGGTTCCCCCTGCGGCACAGGGTATTTGAAGGAAATCCACAGCGATAACGCGGGCGATACGCACCTGTGGCAGGTTTGGCACGGCCTGCAGCCGCTGAATTTCTACCGCAGGCATTTAACGCGCTTCTGCAGCGAATTCGGCCTGGAATCCATGCCGAGCATCTCCACGGTTAACTTCTTTGCAAAGCTGGAGGAGAAAGCGCTGACGAGCGATGTGTTCAACGCACACCAGAAGAGCCCCAGCGGCAACAAAAAGATGATTTACTATATCGCCTCGCAGTATCTGCTGCCGGAGCGGTTTGACGACCTATTGTATCTGACGCAGATGATCCAGCTTGAAGGCGTGCGCGATGCAACGGAGCACTGGCGGCGCAACCGCGGCCGCTGCAACGGCTCGCTCTACTGGCAGCTCAACGATTGCTGGCCGGTGTGCTCCTGGGCGGGCATCGATTATTTTGGCCGTTTCAAGGCGTTGCACTACGGAGCGCGCCGCTTTAACGAGCCGGTGATGGTCTCCGTTGAGGATACGAAGGAGAAATTCCGCCTTTTTGTGATTAACGACAAGGCGGAGCCCTTTACAGGCTCGCTCTCCTGCAAGGTGCTCCGTTTCGATGGGTCGCCGGTGTTTGAAAAGCATTTCACCGTGAACGCCGCCGCAACGGGCGTTGCGCGTGTGGCGCTGATGGAGTGCAAGGCGCTGCTCCAGGGCGCGCGCCGCGAGGAATGCGTATTCGTCGCGCAGCTAAACGACGCGGATGGCGCGACGGTATCCCGCAAAACCGTGCTCTTCCAAAAGGAGCGCGATTGCCGCCTGCCGAACTGCAAATATGACTTTGACGTAACGGTTGCGGATGGGCAGGCGAGCGTGACGGTTTCCTCCGACGCGTTTGCGCGCAGCCTGCTCATCGACAGCCCGCTGTTCGACGGCAACCTGACGGATAATTTCTTTGACCTTCTGCCCGGCGAGCGGGTAACGGTGACGGGCCCGGTCAAGGCGGGCGTTACGGCGGCGGAGCTGCGCCGAAGCCTTGTGCTGCGCAGCGTGGGGAATATCACAGAGGTGAAGTCAAAGCGCAACAGCCAGCTCCAGGCCCTGGGCGTGAAGATGATCCCGATCAATTTTGTGAATTGGGTTTACCGGGCGATTGCAGGGTAAGTAATCATCACATAGAAACGGCCGCCGTATTTTTGATGGGATTCTCCATGGGGCTTGACAAGATTGATTCTGTGGGATAAAATGACAATAGACAGTGGCACTGCCGAATAGACGGTTGGTTGCCTCAATATGTTTGGACTAACCGCGCAAGTTGAGGGCCTGGGCGGTTAGCCTTTTTTTACTGCTAAGATGAGCAGTAGAATAATCGTTAAGATGATTACTATGTACTCCATCAGCGTCACCTTCTTCCTTACGCAGACATGCGAAAAAGGAAAGAGGCGAACCAACCGCCTACCGTTTGGGCAGCGCCACCTTTGTTATGATAGCAGGATGGCAAATATATGTAAATACTACTGATTATTTCATATTAAGATTAAAATGGTGTTTCATTGACACGGATCAAACCAATAGAAATAAAAAACGATTGCGGCCGCTGGATCATCTCGTTGATCCGGCGGCCGTATTCTTCTATGATGGAAGGGGAGGGGGCTTGCTGGCGCGACTTCATTTTAGTTGATTATTTTGAATCACGAATCAGGAAACTGGAATGCGCTCGTGCCGCGCGGGCACTTCCTTTTGTCTTCTCACAAAAGGAAGCAAAAAGAGCCGCGGAGAGATCCCCGCGACCCCCGCACGGCACTTCGGCAGCGGGAAGCATTGATGCACGTTGGAACCCGTTCGGCGAGACGCCCAAAAACTCGCTGCCTCACGGCGCTCAAACAATTTGGGCGCTCGTTTTTAGCGGAAGGGCAGGCGTTGCTTTGCCTGCCCTTCCGCTAAAAATTCCCTCACGAGCCACGCAGTGAGTGAAGTGCTCTGCTGCCTTGGCCTTCCGTTAGCATCCAGTGCTACATTTGGATTCTGGTTATATAAGCAATGCAGTCGAAAAGTCAAATTTCAGAAAAGTGTAAAAAATTTCGTAGTAAATCACCCGCATGACCTGCGCTCTATATGCAGCGCAGAATGCCAACGGAAGGCCGAGGCAGCATTTGTAGCATCCAATTGCGTGGCTCAGTGAGGAAACCTTTCCATGTGTTTGAAGCCGCTGTGAGCATGCGCTTGCTTCGCAAGCACAGCGAGTTTGGGAAGGTTCGCCGAACGGGTTGGTTTGTGGCTCCATCTTCCCGCTGCCGAAGTGCCAGTGCCAAAGTGAACGCACGGCGTTCACTACCGTTCTTTTGCACCCTTTTCTAACTGCTTTCCCCGCAGGGAAAGCATGAGAAACAGGCGTGGGCCCGCGCGGCCTGAGCGCGTTCTGATTTCCTGATCCGTGATTGAAATAGGTAATGGAAATAAAGTTCACCCCTACGTTGAGCGAAAAATTGTTTTTACTCATTTACTGTGTATTTACAACGCTTTTTCACTAATCATGCTACAATCATTCAAAACCATTCGGTTTTTTATCAATCTTGTGACTACCTAGTAACGGACTTATTTCTTTTTTATGATATGCTTTCAAAAAGTGATAAAAAGAACGAAAAGGAGAAGAAAACAATGAACAACGATCAGGAATTTAAAACCCTCTGCGCAAACATCAAAACCATCCGCTCCTCCCTTCACCTCTCCAAAACCCAACTCACCCAAATCATGAAAATCTCCCCCAAAACCCTTGACCGCCTCGAATCCGGCGAAGTTCCCGCCCGCATGGGCACAAAAGCCCTCGTCCGGCTCTCGCAATTCCTGCGCGTTACAATCAGAGACCTGTTCCTCCCGAATTTGATGGATCGCATCCGCCCGGAAACGCTTTTGATCCTCCCGCAAAACCGTTTCCGCGCGCTGCGAGAGGAGCGGGGCCTCACCACGCGCGCACTGGCAAAAGCCATCGGTTGCAGCGCGCGGACCTACGAGCGTTATGAGGCGGGGCTTTTGCAAATCCCAGCGTCCATTGCCATCCGCCTGGCGGATTTTTATGGCTCAATCAGCGTTGATTATCTCGTCGGCCTGACGGATCAAAAAGAACGGAAAAAATAATGGAAGCGGGCAGTATGATTGCTGAACCCGGGAATCTATAAAGATGCATAATTTTAATTGACTTCACTTCAAAAAATCAGTACAATCTGATTAATGTTCCGATTTGATAGGAGAAAGTGGAGGGAAGCGATTATGCAACAGGAAAACATCCCGGTAAGGCTCGCCACCCATGGCATCGGCTTCCGGGATAAATTCGGCTACGCCTCCTTTGGAGAAACGGCGGCTCAGGAAGCCTGAAATCAGAGTATAAAGAAAGAGGGGGAAACATCTCATGGCAGGAAAGGTTCACATCGGCTACGGCTTTCATGTGAATTGCTATCATTCTTATCGCGGGGATTCCAACGATGAGCTTGGTTTCGGGGGAGATATCCGCATCATCCGCAAGATCATTTCAATTCTGGATGAATTTAACCGGCGTGGCGTGCCGGCCAAGGCTACATGGGATTTTGAAAACGCCTATTCACTGGAGGATACCCTGCCGCGCTATGCGCCGGATATCATCGAGGACGTGCGGCGGCGCTGTGTGGAAAACAGGGACGAAAACATCATCATGGGCTATAACAACGGCGCGCTCTCCGCAATGACGCCGGATGAATTCGAGGCGTCGATTGAGTGGGCCGTGACGAATGAAAAGGGCTCCGGCCTTGTGGATTTGTTTGGCTCGTGCGAACGGATCGTCCGCCCGCAGGAGGTGATGTTTACGCCGTCCCAGGTGCCGCTGTACAACAAGTGCGGCGTAAAAGCCGTGTGTTTGTATTATAGCTGCGTGCCGTTTGACGCGTTCCGCACGGTCGTCCCGCAGCTCCGGGATGAATACGCATTTAACCCGGTCACCTATACCTGGCAAGGGGAAAGCCTTGTCATCCTGCCGGCCTACAGCAATTCGGATGTGATCGACGCGGGCTCCCTGCGCTATCTCGCCTGCGACCTGCACCGAAAGCAGCTGGCGGGGGAGATTCAAAACGACGTTTTTATCTTCATCAACATGGATGCGGACGCGATTCTGTGGGAGCCGCTGGAGCTGCCCTTCCCGCTGAACCGCATTGCGAATACGGATGGCATCCGCGGCCTGGTGCAGGAGGTGGCTGATCTCGATTTTGTGGTGTTTGACACGCCGGGCGGGTATCTCAAAGAGCATGGGCCATTGTGTGAAATTTCATTTGGGCACGACACGGCGGACGGCAGCTTTACCGGCTATTCGAGCTGGGCGGAAAAGCCCTTCAACCGCCAGATTTGGACGCGCCTGGAGCGGGCCCGCGCCTATGCCCGCGCGGCCGGGCGGGATGGGGCGTCCCCCTCGTTTGAGGATCGCGTGCTGCTCCTATCCACCACGCATTTCGGCCTGGCCTCTCCCGTGCTCAATGTGGAGCGGGAGAAAAAGGCGCTGGAGCTCTCCGCACGGATGGTGCAAAAGGAGCTGGATGCGCGGCCAAAGCGCAAAATGCTGACGCTGGCGGGCACGGAGCATTCCAATGTTGTCACCGCCCAGCTCGCCCTGGATGCGGGCGCGGTGAGTGATGTATCCTGCCTGCGGGTGAAGGCGGCGGGGCTTTCCTCCTTCGGCATTGTGCCGATGGCGCGGCACGCGGACGGCTCTGTGGAGAGCGTATTCCTCGTCTGCCGGTTTGCACGGAGGGCCGCTTCCCATGCCGTTACCATCGAGCTTGGCGAAAAGCAGCCGGAGAAACCCGCGCAGCTTCTGTTGCAAACAGAGAAGCTCTGTATCCGGGTTTGCCCGCATGGGGAGATCCTGTCCGTCCGGTATGGCGGCAGGCATCTCGGCGGAAAGGACTTTCTGCGGCAGTTCGTCACCTATGATGGCAAGCATTATGCCTTTACACAGAAGCGGGTGTTGCCGTTGGAGAGCGCGGGCAGCGCGCAGGGCTGCCGGATTGCGGGCGAAATCCACCTGCCCGGCGAGCTTTCTCCCGGCGCATACGAGCTTGATCTGTTTACGGTCGACGGGCTGGAGGGCGTGCTGATGCAGATGCACGTCCAGTACCCCTACACCAGGGAAGAGAACGCGATCTCCACCCAGTCCAGCGCGCTCGGCCGCAAAAGCGACGCCCGCTGGCAGGAGGCGGCGCCCTTGCAGCTCACGCCGCAGCTCGGCGAGGATCTGCACGTGGTCAAGCGCAATTTTATGGGCAGCGTCACCTCCTACCCGGTCGCCTCCTTCTGGGAGAGCGTGCCGGAGAACCGGGAGCTCACCTCCTTCAACCATCAGCTCACCGGCGGCTTCACGACGCTCAGCGATGGGGAGACGGGGCTGCTGCTGGCGCATGCCCGGCAGGTGCTCGGGAGCATGGCGCACTGCCCGATGCGGCTGCGGCAGGTGGAGGGCAAGCCGCAGGTCAGCATGAACCCCTTCGGCACCTATTATGGCAAGCAGCGCGTGCATCCCACCCGGTCAAATGGTGCGGTGGGGGAATCCTTTGTGGTGGTCGCGCCGCAGGCAAAATCGCTTGCGCCGGCGTATAACGGCGTGTCGGAACGGTTTATGCTTTACCTGAGCGGCTATGAAGGCCTTGCGCCGGAGGAAAAAACGCGACGGGAGGCCGAGGGCTTTGCGGACGGCGCGGCGGTGCTGGGGGAGGAAGAGTGTTTTGCCCACGCGATGCGGGGGGATAACGTTGATTTCCAGGCAATCCAGTATGACCGCGTGCAAACGGCGGATTTAAAGCCTGTGATCGTCTCCGGCGTGATGCCGGGCAAGCTCGAAATGGCAAAGATCGCGGGGAAGGCGTTTGGCAACATCATCCGTTCGCAGCTCAGGGCGCGGAAGGGAAAACTCTGAGAACTCTGATTTTTATCGTAGAGGAAGCGGCCAAGATTCGGCATGATAAAGCCAGGCTCAATTGGTTGCAGGCGTAACATCGAACCGCACACAATATCAGGTAACTGTATGATCATTCCTTTATCATAGGCTCATGCGGAAAGGAGCGAAACAATGGATTGGATTCAAGGCGTTCAGCGGGCCGTGGATTATGTGGAGGCGCACATCACAGAGCCCATTGACTATGAAGAGGCGGCGAAGCAGGCCTATTCGTCCAGCTTTCATTTTCAGCGGGTGTTCAGCATCCTGTGCGGTTTTACCCTGGGCGACTACATCCGTATGCGGCGGCTTTCTTTGGCGGGGAACGAGCTTGCGTCGTCAGGTATCCGCGTGATTGACGCCGCCCTCAAATACGGGTATGACACGCCGGAAAGTTTCAGCCGCGCTTTCACCCGGTTTCACGGGGTCACGCCCTCCCAGGCGAAGCACGCAGGGGCGGCGCTCAAATCCTTTTCTCCTCTTTCCGTAAAACTGGTATTAGACGGAGGAACCACCATGAACTATCGCATTGAAACGAAGGACGCATTCCGGCTCATCTGCAAAAAGAAGCGGATTTCCAGCAAAGAGGAAATGACGATGGAGGAAATCGCTCCCTTCTGGCAGGCGTGCATCGCGGACGGCAGCATCGAGGCGCTATGTAAGTATATCCCGGAGGAGAACATTTTTAAAGATTGCATCGTTGGCGCAAGCTTCGGCAGGGACGCCAGCGAAGCGGAGTACCCTTATGCCATCGGCGCCCATTACAATGGGATGCCCGTCACGGAGGAGGGGCTGACGGTGGAGGAAATCCCGGCGCACACCTATGTGGTGTTCTCCTGCAAAGGGAAAATGCCGGAGGTAATTCAAAACACCTATCAGCAGATTTGCAGCGAGTTTTTCCCCACCAGCGAGTATCAGCCCTGCGGTGGAACGGATTTTGAGGCGTATCCCTCGGCGGATGTGGACGACCCTGATTATGCCTGTGAAATTTGGGTCGCGGTGGAAAAGAAATAGAATGATGAGGGAAGGGGCTGTTGCAAGATGCAATGGCCCCGTAATTATTTGTAGGAAAAAACAGGGTTCTTATCAAACAGCCCCGATTCCCTTCTTTCACAAACTGAGGGCTTCCGGATAACAGCCGGAAGTCCTTTTATGTGATGTGGAATTGTGGTATAATAGCGTTAAACGGGTCGTTTAACGCATTGGAAAAATGCCTGTCGGCGCGAAACGCCTCCTGCCGCGCGGCGGCAACGCCATTTTTCGCATGGGGAAGCTTTGCGCGTGTATAGTTATGCTGAAAATGACTTTGGCATTGGCGGTACTGGAAGCGGCTACAGCTTTGACGAGTGGTGAGCCGCTTCCTTTCATTTTTTGAGGCCGCTGTATACCTGATGAATACCCTTTCGGATGACCTCTGATCGTGATATCGAGAGCTTGCGCGCTTTCGTCAAGTTCTTTCAGTGTGATTTTATCCACACGAACACGGATCATGGTGTCTTTTGGATGTTCAGGATGTGGCCCCGGCTTTTTAGAAGCTACCAATGCATCACCGCCAATGTGTAGCTACAGGTTATTGGCCGATTTTACGGATTTTAAATTTTCATATGGATGCTTTGAACGATCATTCTCCTTTCATGATTTTAAAGTGTCTTTTACCAAATGGGGGAGTCGATTACGGCACTTGAAAAGAGGTTGCCTATCATGTTATGATAGCTTTGTACCCTCGTCTTTCAGGCGACCGTACGGGGGGAAGTGGTGTTTCTCATTTCCGTGGGCGCCGCTTCTCCATGTTTGATTACACGTCTTCCCGCAGTTTCAAAATTGCTCGGCGGACTGCTTCTGCTTGATTGATATTGTATTTTTTACAGTATTGATCAAGTATTTTTTTTGTGTCGATATCAATTCTTGCAGTCACGCGGCTGATTTTGGGACTGTCGGTTGGACGCCCCATTTTGGCAGCCAATTTTTCACCTCCTATTTTTGGCTAACAAAAGTATAACACTTATGTTAGCCAAAAGTCAAGCGGCCTTACGGATTTCTTTTTCCAATGAGGGGAAATGAAAGGGAAGGTTGAAAATGTAGTAGATTTGTATCCGTGGTTGTGATTTATCATACCGGATGCTTTTGTGCCCGCGAATGATTCACTTGGCGCAGCAGGAAAATTCTCATTTTCTACTTGCCTTTCTTCCCGCAGTCGTTTACAATAGAACAGAACATAAGTTCGGATCAACGGAGGTGTTTGCAATGGCGCAGAGCAAGGAAGAGATCGTCCGCTATGTCAACGAGTGGATCGCCCAAATGAAGCAGAAAAAGCATGCAAACACCGGCCAGGACTTTGCCGAAATTACGCTGGAAGAGGATCACACGGCCCCAGCGCAGGAGCCCCCCGCTCCCCAGATGC
>OFMX01001930.1_pt1 | contig 13838 bp, 19 predicted proteins | sample 1541901 | NCBI WGS metagenome assembly OFMX01 (sample SAMN04209222, study PRJEB22552) | human gut metagenome | biome: gut; material: feces | host: Homo sapiens | place: USA: Oklahoma | reverse complement strand
GTGGCATTGACCGTGTTGAAGGGTTCGCCGAATGCGACTGCCGCCGCTGACCCGAACATTCCGTCAGGGAAGATATTGTCCGGCGCGGTTGACGCATACATGCCGTTGTGGCGCGTTCCGCTCGACGGCATCACGGTCGGCACGCCGGTGCGCCTGTTCACACCGAGGGGGGCTTTGTGGGATTCCGTAACCCAGCAATGGAAGCCGCCGTATACGAACGACAGCCTCACTCTGTGTCGCGTCGGACGCGTCGTCACGATCAACGGCAACGTCAAGTTCACCGGCAGTGGACAGCAGAACTACTCGACGGCGGTTGAGACCATCCCAGAAGCGTTCCGCCCGCTCGCCGACATGAGCATCATCGCGTTCCCGTCCTGCGGTTTCAGCCTGCTTGTCGAGCGTGGCGGGAAGGTGCAGATGCTGGGCGACCCGAAATCCGCTTACTCCACGGCGCACGGCTGTTGGATGACGGAATAGTTTTCCGTAACCCTGTACAACGCGAAGGGCTTCACGGTCATCCGCACCGGCATGATGATGCTGGTCAAATACTCCGGCAATATCGGTAATGGCAGTTGGGATTCAGTGCAATGCGAATACGTGCTGCCCGCCGAACTGCGCCCTCCGGTCGAAGTCAATGCGATGGTGTGCGTTTCCAATGGGCAGACGGCGAGAATGCTCGTCGTCAATCCGAACGGAACCATCAGATGCGCGAACATGGGAGCCGCTGGCAGCAATCAGGGTTGCGTCGGCTCGCTCTGCTATCCGATCCCATGAGGATAGTTTTCCGTAACCCAGTCGGGTGACTGGGTTGTAGTCGCGCGCCCTAGAGGCTATGACGCCTACTGCGTCACGTCCATGATCTTCAAGCCGAACACGAACACGTCAATAGACATCAAACTGCCGATCGAAGCGGCAAACTGGAATTCATACTCCGTCGAATTGCAGTTGATGAACGACGCTAAAAACAAAGTGCCGTCGTTCAACAACATCTCGATGATTACGAACAGTCATTCGGCAAAAGGATTTCAGCTTGTCGCATGGAACGCCAGCGGCACGTCGCTGAGCTATCGCATCGCCGTGACTGTCCACGTCTTCGACGCGAAGCAGTAGTTTTCCGTACCCACAGACGCTTATCACCTTACGGCGGTAGCCAGAACGGCGGCTTTTGCCACAACGATGACCTGTCTAGACGGTCGCAACTGGAAACGATATGCTGCCGGCATGCCATGTGTTTGCGGGAATGGTCGCATCATACGACGTGCGGAAGGAAACCGTGTTTCCCACGGCGTACAGAAAACGATTCTGCATCCGGTCCTCATAGGAATTGTCTACGAACATGTTGAAGGCTTCGCCGGTGGACCGCACGTCCATGCTTGCCAAAGTTACCCCAGTCCACGCCTTATTGCCGAAAGTCACTTTGTTGACCCACCGGCAGTAGACGGTCGCCAAACCATTGACGACGCATCCACTGATTGCGAATTCCGGGTCGGTGGTCACTTTCGTGAAATGAATCGGGGTTACGGAAAGCTATGCGACCCCGATAATGAGCCGCTCCCATGCCCGCTGCAGACTCTTCAGCACCGACAGATCCGGGCGCAGATAGTAGCGGGCCGTGGTCTTGATGTCGCTGTGTCCGAGCTGGCGTGCGACCACTGAGATGTCGGCGCCGGCGGCAATCGCCAGTGTTCCGAAAGTGTGGCGCAGGTTGCGTGGCGGCACGCAGGGGAGTTTCATCCGCCGGCACCATGCCATGTAGTGTGAGGCGACCTGGTTAGCGTTCAGGTCTCCGACCAGCCGTCCGCTCCTGCCGTGTTTCAACTGCGCGAGCCTTTTGACTGCGAATCGGGGCAGCGCCACGGTCCGTCTGCTCTGGTCGGTTTTCGGGTCGGTGACCGTCTCATGGCCGGCGACCCATTGTACGGAACGTTTGACGGTGACCGTGCCTCGCTTCAAGTCCAGGTCGGACCATTCGATGCCGACGGACTCGCATCGTCTCAATCCGGCGCATACGGAGACCAGCAGCCACGCCTCCAACGCGTGGCCATAGAAGCCTTTCAACAGGCGGCGCACCTGGCGTGCGTCCAATACCCGCGGCTCGTAACGGCGGAGATGCGGCAAACGGATCTCCCTTCTGGTCACGTCGTTGTCCGTGACGCCACGCCGGTAGGCGAGCCTCAGTATCGCCCGCAGAACGGCCCAAGCCTTCCGTGCGGCGCCAGCCCGCTTGAACGAGCCTAGCCATTCCTCGATATCTGATGCAGTGATCGACTCCATCTCGACACCACCCCACTTCGACTGGATATGACAACGGTAGGCCGATTCGTAGCCCACTCTTGTGCATTCACGGAGCCTCGCGCAGGACGGCCACCAGACATCATCCACGAACGTTCCCAACAGCATTCTTCTCACCTTTCACCTTGTGAAAACCCACAGTCGGCATTGTTCCGGCGAAACGTTCCGACCTGTGGGTTTTCCACCCGTTTTTCAAACCACTGTTCTAAAGGAGGACACGGATGACCAAGATCAATTTCGACTTCGGCAAACCCAGCGCCGGCGGCATCGTCGACCTGTCCAACGCCACCGTGCGCGTGATTCCAACCGAACGCTTCCGCAACGACTCACGCATCGTCGTGCGGGAAGGCTTCGAAGTCGCACTCGACGCGAAAGGCAAGGCGACCGTGACGGTTCCGCCGACCGACAACACCTTCTGCTACGAGGTCACCATCGGACTGGACACGGACCTGTGGAAGTTCCGACGCTACGTGAACGTGCCTGACAGTTCGACGGCCGTGGAGTTCGCGGACCTGGTCGATGTGGATTCGGATACTTTGGCTCCGGCGCTTAACACTGGTGCGGCGTTGACCTACCTGCTGGCGTCCAGCTTGCAAGAGGCGCAGGCCATGTCGAAGGCGAATCCGGGTCAGATGGTGTTTTATCCGGAGGGTCAGGCTAAGGCTGTCGCTTCGCAGATTCTGGAGGATTTGACCGGTGCTCGTGCCGTGGTGGAGGCTCAGAGTGCCGTTGCCGCTCAGGCCGCGAATGCCGCTCAGGCCGCGTCTGACGCCGCTCAGGCCGCGTCTGACGCCGCTCAGTCCACCAGCGCTCAGGTGACGGCGGTGGCCGACAGCATCACCGAGTCGAAGACGGTCGTGGAATCCCATGCGAATGACGCTTTGACGGCGATTGACGAGGCGGTGAAGAGCGTGCAGGACAAGGCTTCGGATGCGACCGGCGATGACAAGGCCGAGACCCCGGATGCCGCAGCCGACGGTTCGCGGGAGGCCTGACAATGGGCGTGCTATTGAACGGCGCGAGAGTGGGCGAACCCGTCATCGACGTGGACGGCCAGCCGGTCTTCTGGAACGCTCTCTACAACGGCGTGCAGGTATGGCCGCCAGCCGCCGAAACACTCGTGGACGTGTGGCTCAAACCGGTGGACTTCACCTCCCAGGCGCTCTACAGTGACCACCCGGAGCTTAAGGTGGCCGCTCAGAAGGTCTTCGCGGACGGTCACATCGAGGATGCCGCTTTGACGCTTTCCACGGCGGATTCCACCGTGGCGAGCATCAATGCCGGCACGGTGAGCTTTGTGAGCGACACCACGAATTTCCTCACCGTCCTCAAACAGGACGCTTTCAACGCCTGCCACGTGACTGTCGCTGATGGTGGGACGACGCTTGGCGTGAAGCAGATTCTCGTGCAGCCCGACCGGCCCGATACGGTTCCGGTCGGCAGTCTGTGGTGCCGCACCGAGAAACTGCATAACGGGTTGAAATACTACACCGGCGCAGTCGGCGACGATGCGAACGTGATGTGCTTCCTCATCGACCGTATCCGAGAGGTGTGGCGCAGGGAATGGGATGGTTGGAAGCTTTTGACGGGAAAGGAATTGGGGAATCATGCAGAGGATTAACCGGTATCCGTCACCATTGACGCCATTGGTCAATGATGGGACAGGCGACATCACGCACGGCGATTATGATGTCGCAATCGACAATGTTGAGGCTGGCACTTATGTTTTCGCGGCTGACATTCAAAACAGTGGGACTCACCGGCATTAATGTAATGTTGTTCGATTCTGGCTGGAACCCCCTTTTCTCTTCCGACAAGATTGGTCACGTCAAAACGACTTTCATACTCAAAAAGTCAGACCGCGTTCGCATTCGGGCATTCCAGCCCGGTGTGACAATCAGCAATGTCATCGTGGAACGCGCCGACACGTATGCTCTCACTTCGGTGGGGGGGCTTCCGGGCTTCTTCGCCGCAGGCACCGCGCCGTACTAGCCCCGTCAAGGCGGGTGGTCGGCGATGATCGTGCGGAATCCGGCGAAAACCACCAAGACCATCCTGTCGAACGGCAATGCATTCCCCGGCACCGTGGAAGGGCAGACCTACACGGCGACCGAGGACAATCAGCTCTTGCGGTTGTGGGGCAACATCGTCCTTCCATCGCTGACGGGCGGATACATATGTTCGGCTGTCCTCAAGGATGTGCGGGGGCGTGTGGAGCCGACGAGCGACGATGTCACGTTCAGCGGCGGTCTGGCAATCACGGAGAACAGAAACCTGTGGGTCAAAGGATTGCGCATGGGCGCCGGTGCGAAGGTCCTGCTCGCATGCCGAGGAATCTTCTCCGCCGACGATTGGACTGTCCTCCAGGCGGTCGGCGTCAACTGCTTCGACAAGGATACGGCAATCTATTAGCCCTCAGTTTGGGGGTGGTCGCGTGAGGATTCGCAATCTTTACGATCCGCCGGCGTTGAAGGACCGTGATCCGGTGGTGCCGTGGGTGCCGGATGACATGACGGCCAGCGCGAGGACCACAGCCGAGGGGTGTGAGATAACCGTCACCGGCGATAATGTCGGCTGGCTGTACCCGCCGCTGCAGGACGGGCTGGCGAAGATCGTGTGGGAGAAGGCGGACGGCCACACCATGATCGGCATCAGCAGCAACGATACGGTGGCCATTTTCCCCGGTGTTACCGTGCTTGTCCGCCTGTGCGGCTACGAGGATGCCTCGCTCGTGACCATGCTCAAAAACCTCGGCCTGCCGCTCGTGTTCGCCGCCACCGACCACCCGTATTAAACAAACCAAAGCCCCGCCGTGTGCGGGGCTTTTCCATAAAGGAGATGTAATGTGCTGCAAAATTTTCTAGCGGGTTTCGGGGGTGTGGGTGGCGCGTGCGCGCTCATCACGCTCGGACTTAAAGTCTGGCCGGGCGCGTTGGAAGCGTTGGCAACCGGATTGTACGCGCACGTGCAACCGGAACGGTTGCCATATGATTCGCCGCTTTCGCAGCATTTCGCCAAGACCCGGCAGCTCGGCGAACGCACCGAGAAATTCGACGAGCGCATGGACGAACTCTGCCGTGACACGATCAAAAACACGCTGATCTCACTGATCTACGGCGACGCGCAGCACGACCACAGCGAGGCCGTCCGATACGAACTCGACAAACTCGAAAAACTCGACGCGCAATGCTGGATCGTCAACGCCGCCGAAAAATACTTGGAGGACCGGCAATGACGCATCTCATGATCGCTGGCGGGCGCATACCTGCTACTGCTCGCGCTCGTCATCGCGTTCAATCGCGGCGCGCACAGGCATTGATTTTCACACTTCAAAGCCATCCCATTTCGGGATGGCTTTTCTATTTGCTCCTGACTTAGGGGCGGGAAGGAGAGGATGTGGGCATCCTCAAAGGCATGTCGTTGACGGCGTTGTGGGGTGATGGCGATGACGGCTAGCATGCTCGCTTTGACGTCCGTGGCCGTCATATTCGTCGTGCTGCTGCTTGCGGTGGCGTGGCTGCTGTGGCATGGCCATGACGTGCCGGTATGGCTCACCTGTGTCGTGACGCTGCTTCTGGCCGCGTTCACGCTTGTCTGCGTCGTCCTGCTCATGCTGCCGCTCCTGCGACTGCTGGAGATGGCCGTCATGATGTGGGCGATCGCCTTTTCATAAAACCATCAAAAAGGAGGAAACATATGAAATCATGGGAGAATCTGGAGGCTGACGAGGATCTCATCCTCTCCACGCACATGACCAGGGGACGCCAGGGATGCAAGGTCGACAAGATCGTCCTGCATCATAATGGCGGTAACCTGACCGGCAAGGACTGCTGGAACGTCTGGCAGACCCGTGAGGCTTCCGCCCACTATCAGGTGGCAGCGGACGGCAGAATCACGCAGCTCGTCTGGGACACCGATACAGCATGGCATGCGGGCGACTGGAACGCGAACCTCACGTCCATCGGCGTGGAGCATGCGGACATTTCGACAGACCCGTGGAGCATCTCCGAAGCGACGTTGGACAACGGAGCGCACCTCGTGGCCGCGCTCTGCAAGCATTACGGCCTCGGACGCCCGCAGTGGGGCGTCAACGTGTTCCCGCACAGCCATTTCTCCGCGACCGCCTGCCCGGCATCCATCGCCGGAGCTCAGAACGCGGACTACATGGCTCGTACCCAGGCGTGGTATGACAGGATGACCGGCGCGACTGCGCCGACGCCAACCGCCCAACCGACGCAGTCCGCCACGGCATCGTCCGCCGCAAACGTATTGCAGGGCACGTACCGCGTGGCCGTGGACGGGCTCAACGTGCGCGACCGTCCGAGCGTGTCCGGCAATGTGGTCGCCACCTATTCCAACGGCCAGACCGTGAACTTCGACCATTGGGGCACGGTCGCGGACGGCTACATCTGGGGCCGGTACACGGCGTATAGCGGAGCAGTGCGCTACGTCGCGCTGGCTCCAGCGGACAAGAGCTCCTGGTATCTCGTCAAGGCCTGAAAGAAAGGTGGTATTAATGGCTGAGCATGCGCGTTCCACGGTCGAGACGGTCGTGGACGATCTTTCCGACGACTACAAGGATTCCGGTGGCTATAGGCCGGTGTTCAACGATACGGTCCGAACCGTCATCTACGTGGCTTCTCTGGCCGCGTCCATCGTCGGTTTGGGTTTCATGATGTTCGGTGATGCGCAGGTGGGCGGTTTCATTTCCACCGCTGCCGGTGTCGTCGCGTCCGGTTTCGGTGTCGCCTACAATCCGCTGCGCAACGCCTGACAGTGGAAACTCAACATCGCGCCGGAAACTCAACCTCGGGTGTGGAAAAATTTGCGGAATTATAGTGTCCGTGGAATTTTTTACACCCGTTTTTTAACAACACATGCCCTTCTCTCAGCTATGGCTGGGGGAGGGGCTTTTCTTGTTATTCGGCGTGTTTGCGTGGTCGTCCGCCGCCGTCGCGGCAGCTCGGTGGTTTTGTGCGAATACCGTCCTGATCACGCTCACGGCGAGACGAATGTCCGCCGTCATGGGGTATCGTTGCAATCGAACTTGAGACCCGGACCTGCTTTGCTGGTGGGCAGGGTTTCGGGTTCGAAGCGTGTGGCTGGCTGCCGCAGGCATCCGATGGCGAGTCGATGCGCCATCAGCGAGAGCTGGATGTCTCGCCCAACGGCTGGGCCAGACGGTTGAGACCAACCGGAGCCGTGACCCTTCCCGCGCAAACGGGACGCTAGTCATGCAGAAGACTGTAAAAAGATCAGCCACACGGCTTCGGAGGGGTGCTTGGTCGGTGCCCCTCTTTTAATTTTCTGGGAGGATTCCGGGCGTGAACGTGACCGAGGCGAAGCGGCGGATGCTTGGCGAGGCCCGAAAGGCAGCCCGACTATACGCCAATCTCGTCGGAACGATCACGAGAATCGCGTGCGACGACGGGATGACGCTGGACATCCAATGGAAGGCCTCGAACTTCGCCCACCTATGCGGCCTGGAATACTACGCCGACGACAACCGCACCCGCAGACTTCCCGCCCGACGCCTGTACACCGACCTCCTGTCCGGCCATGGGATCTCGGTGAAAAGGGTCGCGCCCACCGGAGACGCGCGATGGCTCGCGAGGAAGACCGACGTGATAGCCAGCGCATTCGCACTGAACGACGCATCCATGGTGGTCGAATCAGGCAACAGCCGGATACGCCTCTACATGGGAAACACAGTCTGGTGCATCGGCCTCGGAAGAAGCGGAGAGGACGGCCCCTACTATCCGCAATCCCTACGCAAGGGGAACGCGGCCAAGGAAAAAATGCCAGGAACCCAGATCCACCATGTAGTCTCGATCAAATACCTGAACACGGCACAGTGCCACCCATCGATCCAAGACTGACAACATCCAACCTCCAACAACAAAACCGCCCCGGCGCTCGCGGATGAGCGCCGGGGCGGACGTCACTCCGCCGGATGCTTGCGCGGCCTGCCACCGCCGACTCCGCGTCCGGGGCGTTGCGCGTTCCATTGGTCGATGGTCTCTGGCAGCCAGCCGCGCGTGCGGCCTATTAAGGCGTCCGGCTGGGGGAGCTTGTAGGCGCTGACGGCGGCGGTGCTGATGCCGAGGCGCTTGGACACGTCGGTGACGCTCAGGTATTTGATGGTCATGTCAGTCCTTCCTTCCGGCGATGAGCGCGAAGACGGCGCTGACGATGGCGCATCCGGCGGTGAGTGCGAACGGCCAGCCGAACCATGCGCTGGCGGCGGTTCCGAGCGCGAACACCGCGCTGACTATCGATTCTGTTCTCATGATGTTCCATGGCATAATCGGAGATATGGGGTTCCGGCCCCTACGACTGGCCGGAACCCTTTCTCACTTTTTCCTCTTCGGTTTCCGTCTCATCTCCTTGATGAGTCCGGTCACTGCTTTGATGAGGGCCGCGAGGCTCGCGACGAGAAGCGAGATGCTGGTGATTATCTCCGATGGTGTCATGTTCACCTCCTTTCCTTGATATAAACTATATTAGCATAGTAAATAAAGTATTGCAAGTCGAAACACAAAAAACAGAGAAAAAAATCAACGGATTGATAGACTTGATGCCACGCAAACGAAGGGGCGAGCATGGCCTACACGATCCGCCAATACACGACGAAAAGCGGCAAACGCTACGAGGTGCGCTACCGTAAGCCGAACGGAGCGCCCACAGGCAAAAGAGGATTCCGCCGCAAGATGGACGCCGAGGCGTGGGGCGACCAGCACGTCAACGCCGCCAAAAGGGACGGCAGCTTCGTAGACCAGTCGGCCGGACGCGCCCTGGTGTCCGACATCTACGACGAATGGATGGACTCACGACGTCCGATCCTCAAGCCAAACACCATCCGCACCGACGAAGCCACTTGGAAGACGCACGTGGAGCCGGAATACGCGGCACGGCAGATAGGCTCCATCACACACCGTGAATTACAGTCCTTTATCAGCGGCAAGGCGGAAAAACTGGCACCATCCACGGTGCTCAAGATCGTCGGCGTGCTCAAAGGAATCTGCGATCTCGCCGTCAAAAACAGGCTCATCGCCAAGGATCCGACCGACGAACTGGCATTGCCCAGGCGTGAGGGCAGGAGACTGCACCGGTACCTCACCGTCGAGCAACTGCTGGCCGTCGCGGATGAGGCCGGCAGGGCGCGTATCCAGCCGACTGACCGCAAGGCGCTCGTGCTGGTGCTTGGACTGTGCGGCCTGCGTTGGGGCGAGATGTGCGGCTTGAGGGTGGAGGACGTGGACTATGGACGCCGCCGAATACATGTCCGACGGAATGTTACGAGAATCGGCAGCGAATGGTCGGAGACCTCGCCGAAGTCGCATGAGATGCGTGACGTGCCGATGCCTAGCGTGGTGGGCGAGGCGCTGCTTCCCGTGCTGGCCGGCAAGGGGCCGTCCGATTGGGTTTTCCGTGACCATCTTGGCCGCCCGCCGCGCAACCAGTCGGCTGCTGGGGCGAAATCGAACCGCACGTGGTTCGTCAGTGCGTGCAGGAGGGCGGGCGTGGAGCCTCTGCCGCCGCATGACCTGCGGCATACCGCCGCTTCCATCGCGGTGCATGCCGGCGCGAACATCAAGGCTTTGCAGCGGATGCTTGGACACAAGTCGGCGGCCATGACGCTGGACGTGTACGCCGACCTCTTTGATTCCGACCTGGATGACGTGGCTCGTATCATCGACGCTGCGGTGCAGGTCGCTTCGCAGGATGTGGGCAAAACGTGGGCACATGGACTGCGTAGCAGCGTTGAAACCATTGAAAACGTTGGGATTAAAGGCGTTGATGCAGGTGAGCGATAAGGGACACGAACCCCAGACATCCACGCGCGACGCCAAGCGGTCACTGGCCCCGCTGCTTATACCGTTCCTCGGTAGCGGCCTTCGCCGGCTCCCACCATGCACGGTTCCGCGTATACCATTCAATCGTCTGCGCGAGGCCAGACTCGAAATCCGTATGCCTCGGCGTCCAATCCAGCCCGGTGCGCAGCTTGGTCGAATCGATCGCGTACCGACGGTCATGGCCCGGACGATCCTTCACCCAATCGAACGTATCCTCCGCCTGCCCCATCATCCTCAAAATCATACGAAGCACGGTGATGTTATTCCTCTCACCATCCGCGCCGATCAGATACGTCTCGCCGACACGACCCTTCGTCAGAATCGTCCACACGCCGCTGGAATGGTCCTCGGTATGGATCCAGTCACGCACGTTCAACCCCTTGCCGTACAGCTTCGGACGCTGACCATCCAGGATGTTCGTGATCTGACGCGGGATGAACTTCTCCACATGCTGATACGGGCCATAATTGTTCGAGCAGTTCGAGATCGTCGCGCGGATCCCGTACGTGCGCGTCCACGCGCGCACCAGCATGTCGCTCGCGGCCTTGGTGGAGCTGTACGGGCTGGACGGATGGTACGGCGTATGCTCCGTGAACCGTGCCGGATCATCCAACGCGAGATCCCCGTACACCTCGTCCGTGCTCACATGATGGTAACGGATCCCATACTTCCTGACCACCTCCAACAGACGGAACGTGCCCTCCACATTCGTCCTGAGGAACGGCTCCGGATCCGCGATGCTGTTGTCATTATGCGACTCGGCCGCGTAATGCACGATCGCGTCATGACCAGGCACGATACGGTCCAACAGGTCCGCATCGCAGATATCACCCACGACCAGTTCCACACGATCCTCGGGCAGACCCGCGATGTTTTCCGGATTGCCCGCGTACGTGAGCTTGTCCAGCACGGTCACATGCACGTCCGGATGATGGTCAACCACGTAATGCACGAAATTCGAACCGATGAAACCACAGCCACCGGTCACGATAATGTTCTTGGGAGTAAACGTCTCTTCAACCACACCCCCGATTTTACGACACAACATCTATTCCCATTACGCATGATGTTATATGCAAACTTTCCTGAAAGAGAAAACGTTTTATGTATATATTTCATACAACCTTTATCCAATAGCCCCGAACTCACGTTTGCATCCACTGAAAATTTTTGCAAACCCCTTTTCAATACTCCCTCACACCACAACTTGCAATCGTTACGCATTCCGCATCCACAAATTGCCATTCAATCGGGGGCTACCCCTGCAAAAACAACGGCAAGTTTTTGCAAAAATCATTGTTATTGCAGCAACGATTTTCATTGACATTCTGCCATTTTCCACTCTTTAGCACTCCGCAAAAGGTATAGAATATACAGCATACGTTCGCAATAGAGCAAACGTTATCAGAGAAGATAAACCCCCGTCATAAGGGGCCGTCAGTAAGGAACAAAGGAGTCATGAAACATCGGAAACCCGCACCGGCCTGGCATAGGCTGGGGCTGAAGATTAGCAAGAAGGTGGTGGTCGGCATCACCGCTGCGGCGACCGCCTTCGGCGGACTGGCAATCGCCAGCACCGCAGCACAGGCCAGCACCGATCGCGACAGCTACGCCGACACCGTTGAAAACACCACGTTCGAACAGGCGCGCAAGCATTACGGACTGGCGCAGCAAATGAGCGAGGGCGCCACCCTGCACGCATGGGAGTGGAGCTTCAAAACCATTGAGGAAAACATCCCCGCTATTGCCGAAGCCGGTTACACCTCCGTGCAGACCGAGCCGATTTCCGCTATTCATAACGGCGGCAAGGGCATGATCTTCACCGAGAACTGGTACTACGTATATCAGCCGACCGACACCACCATCGGCAACTGGGTGATGGGTACCGAAGATGATCTGAAGAGCCTGTGCAACACGGCTCACAAGTACGGCGTGCGTATCATCGTCGATGTGGTAGCCAACCATATGACCGCGACTTGGGGCGCCATCGCCGATCGTTGGAAGAAGTCCGAGTACTACCACCACGACTGCAATGACGGTGATGTGCAGGATTGGAACAACCGCTATCAGGTGACCCACTGCAAGCTGCTCGGCCTGTATGACATCAACACTGAGAACACCAAAACCGCCAACATGATGCACGATTTCCTCGTGCAAGCGGTCAACGACGGTGTGGACGGGTTCCGTTTCGATGCGGCCAAGCACATCGAACTGCCGGACGAGTATAACGGCTCCCAGTATTGGAACATCATTCTTAACAATGGCGCGCAGTTCCAATACGGCGAAGTGTTGCAGGATTCCATCTCCCGCGATAGCGACTATGCAAAGCTGTTCTCCAGCCACAGCAAGAACGGCGGCGGCGTCACCGCATCCTCCTACGGCAGCAAGCTGCGCGGAGCCCTGAATTCGAAGAACCTGAACGCCGGCACCCTGTCCGATTGGAGCAACTCCGCCAGCCCGAGCAATCTTGTCTCTTGGGTGGAATCGCATGATAACTATTCCAATAGCGATAGGGAATCCACCGGCATGAGCGAATGGCAGATGACCATGGGCTGGGGCGTGATCGGTTCCCGTTCCCAGACCATGCCGCTGTACTTCGACCGCCCGGTCGGCTCCGGCGGCAGCCAGCCGCAGTTCGCCGAGAAAAGCAAGCTCGGCGATGCCGGTGCGGATTCTTGGAAGGATGCGCAGGTCGTGGCGGTGAACCACTTCCGCAATACTATGAACAACAACAAGGCTTCGGAGTATCTGCGCAACTGCGGCGCGAATTCCTGCCTCATGGTGGAACGCTACATCAAGGACGGCAACTTCAAGAACGACGGCGTGGCCATCACCAACATGGGTGATACGCAAGAGCTGTCCGGCACTGCCACCAACCTTGACGACGGCACCTACAAGGACCAGGTCTCCGGCGGTACCATCACCGTTTCCGGCGGCAAGATTACTTCCGGCTCTGCTCCCGGCGGCAAGATCAGTGTGTTCTTCACCGACAATTCCGGTTCGGTCTCCGCAACCCCGGGCGACAGCTCGTTCAAGACGGACACCACTACCGTTACCCTGAATGCGAACAACGTCACCGATGCCACCTACACCACTTCGGAGGGCAAGTCCGGCTCGTATCAGGATGGCGACACCATCACCATCGGCGCTTCCACGGCGATCGGTGACACCATCACCGTGAAGCTGCAGGGCAAGGATGCGGATGGCCAAACGGTCTCCGCAACATACAAGTACACGAAGAAGGATCCGGCCGCCACCAGCACGGCTTATGCGAAGAAGCCGAGTGCGTGGAGCAACCTGTACGCCTATGTGTATGTAGACGATTCGAGCGCCACCACTTTGAAGGAAAACGCGAAGTGGCCGGGCGAGCCGATGACCAAGGTCGCTTCGGGAGACACTTGCGGCAAGGATGACGAGTACAAGTATGAGATTCCCGACGATCTCGAGGGAAGCAATACTCGCATCATCTTCAACGATGGCAATGCCACGAATACCCAGAAGTACCCTGCCGACACCACCGAAGGCGTAGATGCCGCTGGCCTCAAGATCGACGGCAATTACGCTTGGGACGGCAACACTTCGTCCGGCACTTGGGAGGCCCGCAATTGCGTGGTCACCCCGACCAAGTCCGTTAAGATTGATCAGTCGGATTACAGCGTGGACCTGTCCAATGGCGTGACCACGAAGCAG
>OFMX01001925.1_pt1 | contig 13865 bp, 11 predicted proteins | sample 1541901 | NCBI WGS metagenome assembly OFMX01 (sample SAMN04209222, study PRJEB22552) | human gut metagenome | biome: gut; material: feces | host: Homo sapiens | place: USA: Oklahoma | reverse complement strand
CTCGAATAGCGAACCCGAGAAGTGCTGTCCGACAAAAAGAACTATCGGTAGCCTGTTATCATAGTCAAAGCTGAATGATATAACAGAAGCACATCAAATAAATGACTTTTCTACAAACAAAATCGCTCCCGACCACATCAGCCGGGAGCGATTTTCAGTATTCGATTTATTTATGCCAGTTCATTCGCCAGCTCATCAATCTGTGCCACGCTTGCATCATTCAGTGCACAGGTAATCTTGACCGTCTTGTCAAGGATATTAAGCTCCTTCGACTTTTCAAACATACCCGCCATAACCTTAGCCGCCATAGGCGCCCATGCGCCGTTTTCAATAAACGCAACCGTCCGCTTCTGATAGTTTCTCTCGGTAAGACCCTCTATGAACGTTCTCATAAACGGGAACACATCCGCATTATAGGTAGGCGTTGCAAGCACCAGCTTGCCGTAAGCAAATGCGTCCGAGATTGCCTTGGACATATCGCATCTTGCAAGGTCTGTGATAATAACATCAACATTCTTTGCCTTCAGCTTGTCATATAAAAGCTCTGCGGCTTTCTTTGTGTTGCCGTAGATTGAAGCGTAAGCTATCATAACGCCGTCCTTTTCGGGAACGTATGACGACCACATGTTGTAAAGATCAAGATAATGTGCGAGGTTTTCACTCAGCACAGGACCGTGTAACGCACAGATTTTCTCTATATCAAGCGCAGCGGCCTTCTTGAGAAGCGCCTGCACCTGCGCACCGTACTTTCCCACAATGCCGATATAATATCTGCGTGCCTCATCATCCCACGCCTGCTCGCTGTCGGGTGTTCCGAACCTGCCGAAACCGTCCGCAGAGAACAGGATCTTGTCCTTTGCGTCATACGTTACCATAACCTCCGGCCAGTGTACCATAGGAGCGAATACAAAAGTCAGAACGTGACTGCCAAGCGTCAGAGTATCGCCCTCTTTTACGGTAAGCGTGTTTGTGATGGTAAGGTCGGGGAAAAATCCCTTTATCATCGTGAATGTCTTTGCGTTGCCGACTACCGTTGTATCGGGATAGAATTTCAGAAACTCCGCAATACTTGCCGAATGGTCAGGCTCCATATGCTGAACCACCAGATAATCCGGCTTTCTGTCGCCAAGCTCCGTTTTTACCTTTTCAAGCCATATTGCCGAAAAGTTTATATCGACAGTATCCATAACCGCCGTCTTTTCGTCAAGAATGACATAAGAGTTGTAGGAAATGCCGTCAGGCACTTTGTACTGACCTTCAAACAGGTCGATTGTGGTGTCGTTTACACCGACATATTTTACGTCTTCTGAGATAAACATATTAAAATTCTCCCTTCTTTTTCAAGAAATCTACAGATATTTTAACACATCCGAAATAAAAAATCAATAGGTAAATTCAAATAAACTCACAGTTTACAAAGAAATCAGTATTTATTATCATTGTTCTTCCGCTTTTCCTCTATATGTCGCACACGTTCTTCAAAATGTTCCTTCAGCATCTCATTTTTCTCGTTCGCCTTGTCCGAGATTGCATCGTACCTGTCAACCACATTGTCGCTTATCTTAACAAAGTTTTCGGTAAGCATTTCCTTCACCGTGTCGATTTTTGAAGCGTCACAGCTGTTATCTGACGTTATAGGTGCATTTTTATCTGCGCTTTGGTTTTTGTCCGTATGCCGAAGAAGCATAGCAACTCCCAGTACAAGCGTGGTAAGGTAGACGATAACGCCCGAACAGGTTATTATTATTAGCTTATCGCTTTCGCTGAGCCACATCGCATATACCGTAAGCGAGCGGATAAGAGTAACTGCGGATACGCCTGCGTCCGCAAGAGAAATGTTTCGTATAGCACTGAGAAGCGGCGAGCGGTGCTTCTGCACTTTTATAAGGTTGATTATCGCACGGGCAAGCTTTATGACCGTGTACACAGCTATACTTGCGATGACAAGCCTTGCATATTGCCGTGCCGTATTGTGTATCATACTGTACAGCTCGATAAGCATAAGTACCACGCTCATGACAATAAACATCATACCCGTAAACCGCATTACATATACTTCCGATACTACCTGTATGCCCTTGTCCAGCTTTTTCTCATACGATACAGCCATATAACGCATCACGGCAAGCAGACCGTAATACACGCCCAGTATCATAAACCATATCGAGCCGTAGAACAGACCGAGAATGCCGTTGTATGCGGCATAGGCGACATTCAGTGTCAGCGAGCCTGCGGTGTACAGCACTATCCGAAAACGCTTGCTTTGCGTGAACAGGCGGATAAATTCTTTCAGCCTGAGTCTGTGTTTTTTCAGTTTATCCGCCTCCCTTGAGAAATTAAGTGCCGTCACAATTTATAACCGTGACGGCATAGCTTGCTATTATATTTTACCTTATCTGCGCAGAAAATGCAAATATCATATCATTTTATCATAGCTGTCAAGGAAGTGGTGCTTTTCTCCTCCCTTTTTCCACGCAATGACAGTATCAATATTCACGTTTTCAACGCTCTTGAAAATATGCTTTTCGACCTCCGGATTTGTCTGCTTCAGCTTTGCGATAAGCTGTTTTATCTCCACACGCTTTGAACGGTTTTCCTCGTTGTTGCAGGTAGTGCAGGTGTCCGTGAATTTGCAGGCACACTGTATAAAGTGCAGACCGTTGTAGTCCCTCCACGCTTTTATATCGTCCTCACGCACAAGGTACAGCGGACGTATAAGCTCCATTCCCTCAAAGTTCGTGCTGTGGAGTTTCGGCATCATCGTCTGTATCTGAGCGCCGTACAGCATACCCATAAGTATCGTTTCTATCACATCGTCATAGTGATGTCCGAGTGCTATCTTGTTACAGCCAAGGCTCTTTGCATAGTTATACAGGTGACCTCTCCTCATCCTCGCACAAAGATAACAGGGGGATTTTTCAATGTTATAAACAGAATCGAAAATGTCCGACTCGAATATCTCTATCGGTATTTTCAGCTTGCGTGCGTTCTCCTCGATAACATTCCTGTTTGCCGTGCTGTAGCCTGGGTCCATTACGATAAATTTCACCTCGAACGGAAAATCACTGTGGCGGTGAAGCTCCTGGAACAGCTTAGCCATCAGCATAGAGTCCTTACCGCCCGAAATACATACGGCGATACGGTCGTTTTCCTTTACAAGCTCATACTGCTTTACAGCCTTTGTGAATGCCGCCCATATCTTTTTGCGGAACTTTTTTTGCAGGCTCTGCTCGACACGCTTCGAAACCTCGTCAGCCTGCTCCTTCTGCATTACAGCAAGAAGCCAGGCGGCATATCCGCCCGAAAGCGAATAAGCGTCATAGCCCATTTCCGATAATTGTTCTGCGGTATCTACGCTGAATTTTCCTCTTGCACAGCAGATAATCAGCTTCTGAGTTTTGTCCTCAGGCGGTGCGGCTAATAGCTCGTCTGCCGAAACCGATACAGCGCCCTCCATAACGCCGTACAGCTTTTCCTGCTCACTGCGTGTGTCATATAAAATATAGCTGTCGGGGGAGAGCCTTTCAAGCTCGCTTACGGTTATTTCCAAAGTTATTTTCCTTTCCTTATGCCATTGTCAGCACATGGCTGAATAAGTACAGCAGACCCATATATGACAGCGTGCCTGCCGCCATACTTACGAAAGTGTTATGCCACAGCTTATAGCTTCCGCCCGTTATAGCAACGGCAAGAAGTCTTGGAATTCCTACGCCGAACATATTGTCGCCGATGTCCTTCAGGCAGTAGATTATAAGTATCGACATTATCATAGCCGGTAGCGACTTTTCTATGCGTTCGAGCCACTTTGGCATTTTCCTGTTGCCGTGAAAGATTACAAAGGGCAGCGCACGCAGTGAGAATGTGATAACAGCACTGATGACTATCGCTATCACCATCTGTAAAGGTGTCATAGGAGTTGGTGTCATATCTTCCGCTCCTCCTTTTCATCGGTGATAATATCTTCCGGAGAAGTAACTATCTCTGTTTTTTCATCTGCCGTTTTTATCTCACCGTTATCCTTTCCGCCCTTTTTCTTATCGAAGTTTGTATTTGTTATCAGCAGTAAAAGCGCTGTGGATAAGAGCAGAGCAGGGAGCATAAAGCTGTTCTGACCGAATATAAGCAGGCACAGTACGCCTACCCCAAGACCGATAAGCGCAGGGGAGTGCCTGTCGGCGTGTTCCCACTTGTCGATAAAGATAATGACGAACAGCGCCGTCATACAGAAGTCAACGCCCTCAAGCTGAAACGGGAGCAGCTGTCCGATAACGCTTCCCAGTACCGAAAAGAACGTCCAGTAGAAATGGCTGAAAAGCGCAACGCCGAACATGGTGCTGTGCTTGTCGTCCTCGGGCATATAGTCGAGCGTAGTGTTTACCGCATACGTTTCATCCGTCATCGAATGTATCATATACAGCTTACGCTTTCCCATAGCGCTGAAATCCTTCAGAAATGTAAGGCTGTAGAAGCTCTGCCTGCTGTTTACAAGCAGAACAGTGAGCGCCACCGTAAGTAGTGACGCTCCGCTGCTGAAAAATGTTATAAGTAAGAACTGGCAGGTTCCGGAGTAGAGGAACAGACAGGAGAACAGCGAGTAGTACCACTGATACCCTGCCTCCGCCATCATCATTCCGTATGCCATACCTAAAAACAGATAACTGCACAGTACAGGCAGGCTCTTGATGAAAGAGTGCCTGATAAGTTGCTTTTTAGTCATTTGGTTTATGAAGCCGCCCTTCCGTAAATACTGAGTATCTTGTCCTCGACCGCACGGGCAAGCGCATTGTGTCCGTTCTCGTCAAGATGTTCGCAGTCTATACTGCTTGGTTTTGCGTGGTCGGAGGCGGCAAGTATATCTGTGCCGTGCTTTCTTGCGACCTTTGCAAAGGTGTATTTCAGATTTCGTGAAACGGCGGGAGCCTGCGTCAAACTGCGGATCGTATCCTTCCTGCCATACGTCATTACCAAGCTCTATAGGTGAAATGAGCAGGACACGGCAATTACCGGCATACGCTCTTACCTGCTCAATAAGACGCTCCGCACCGTGTGCAATCGTTTCTGCGTCAGCGTTATAAACCGGCTTGCAGTCGTTCGTTCCGAGCATTATAATGACCATATCCAGCGGAGCGTGGCTTTCAAGAAATACGGGGAGCAGCTTGTCGCCTGCTCTGCCAATCCTGTCTGGGTCCTCAAAAACCGTTGTTCTTCCGCAAAGCCCTTCTTCTATTATCTCATAGCCGCTTTGCTCAAGGTCGTTTCTTATAATGCTTGTCCAGCGTACACCGTCGGCAAATCTCTTGTCAGTGCCGGGGATAAGCCCCCAAGTATTCGAGTCGCCGAAGCAAAGTATCCTTTTCATTGTTCTCACCTGCACTTAAAGTTTTTATGAGGAGCTTTTCGGCTCCTCATAAACTGTATTTATATCAGCTTGTCGAAAAAAGTCTGTTTTTTATAAAATAGAGCAAATTATCTATCCCTATCCCCTTTAGGACACTCTGATGGCTTTGCGTCCTGCAAAGCTTAGTGTGTCCTTATTTCGGCATCCTTGCCGAAAGCCCCTTTCCCCGGAAAGGGGGAGAATACGGGGACTGGCGTCCCTGCGACCTGCCTTGGGGCTACGCCCAAAGCAAGGATGCTTTGGTTGCTTGCCAAAAGTTTTGCACGATGCAAAACCGGCAGAGCAAGCAACGCTAAACACCCATTTTAAAAAGTTATATAGGTTTTTCAACAGACTGTACTGTCGGTAGACGGCGGTTATATACATAAAACTTTGCGAGGGTAACCCTCTTTTGAAAGGAATGTCTGAATGACAGAGATAAACAGACTGTGTTTAGGTTGTATGAACGAGAAAGAGAGCGACGGACCGTGCGAGAAGTGCGGCTACAGCAATGACGCTCCTTATCTGCCGTCATATCTGGCACCGGGAACGATACTCAACGACCGTTATATTGTAGGAAAACTGCTCAGCTATAACGGCGAGGGCGCTACATATATCGGCTTCGACAAGGTGACTGGTGCAAAGGTCACCGTCAGGGAATATATGCCGGATACGCTTTGCTCACGCAAGAAGGGCGATCCTCAGATAGTGGTTGATGCTAACAGGCTTCCGCTTTATAAAACGTATATGTCGGAATTCGTTGAGCTTAACAAGGCACTGCTCAAGGCACGCTCAATGACGCATATACAGACGGTGCTTGATATTTTCCCCCAGAACAATACGGCGTATGTAATATTCGAATTTATAAACGGAATTACTCTGAAGGCTTATCTTGCGAACTGCTCGGGCGAGCTTAGCTGGGACAGAGTAAAGGAGCTTTTCCCTCCGATACTGACAACGCTGAGCCTTGTGCATTCGGCAGGGATAATCCACAGAGGAATCAGTCCGCAGACCATACTTGTAACAGAGAAGAACGAGCTTAAGCTGATAGATTTCCAGATAAGCGCAGGAAGAACAACAGGTACGGAGATCGCCTGCGAAATGTACCCCGGATATTCCGCTCCCGAACAGTATTCCTCAGCCGAGTGGCAGGGAACGTGGACAGATGTGTACGGCATATCTGCTACTTTATACAGGGTGCTGACGGGCTGTGTGCCTACAGAATCTATTTCAAGGCTGGGAAATGATAACTGCCCCGAGCCTATGGTGATAAACAGAAATGTGCCGAGCCACGTTTCAAAGGTTATAATGAACGGCCTTAAGCTGAATACGTCAAACCGTATACAGACTATAACGGAGCTTGTTGTAAAGCTGTTTGAACAGCCTAAGTTCAATATGGCAGAGCAGGAGCCTGTGCGCCCCGTTCAGCGTGTCAGAAAGGTTGAAACGAAGGAAGAAGTGAAGCCCGCTCCCACAGGCACAAAATCGTCTAACGCAAAGAAAAAGAAGCAGAATAACAAGATTGCCGTTATCGCAACGATAATTGTATGTGCGGTCATCGTGATAGGCTTTGCGATAGCGATAACTGTACTTGCAATCACGGATAAGGGCAACACAAGCTCGACAGATCCCAATTATTATTCCGCTCCCGAAAGCACGACAACCTCGAGCGCTCCGGAAACCACCACTTCAAACACTACGGTTTCCTCAGATACTGCGCCCGATATAGTTTACGGATGTCCCACCTTCACAGGTGCACTGTTTACTTCTATCCAGGATACATATAACTTTGTCAAAATAACCGCAGAGTACAAGTTTGACGATACGGTAGCAAACGGTATTGTAATAAGCCAGAGCATAAAGCCCGATACCGAAATCAAGTCCGGAACGGAAATTAAACTCGTTGTGAGCAAGGGTCCCGCTTCAATAAAGCTGCCGGATTATACGGGTCTTAAGGTTGACCAGTATACAGCTCTGCTTTCACAGAAGAATGTAAAGTTTGAGAAGAAGGCAACGAGCGATACGCACGGCGTAAAGGACGGATATGTTGTTAAATGCAGTAAGGAGATAGGCGAAACGGTAAACGTTAAGGATTCAGAAAAGGTTACGGTTTACTACGCAAAGTCGGACGGCTCGTCTTCATCATCTTCAACATCATCAAAAACGAACTGATAAAAAATTATGATTGTCGCAGGACTTCCTATAAGCTCTGCGGCAATTGCTGTATAATGTATAAATGCCGAAATAAAGAAACGGAGAATAAAAATGGATCTTGCGAAAATAAGAAAAGAGATCGACGCAACGGATGATCAGATACTCAGCTTGTTCCTTAAGCGAATGGAGCTTTGCGTAGGGGTCGCCAAATATAAGAAGGAAAACAATATGCAGGTATTTCAAGGAAAGCGTGAGCAGGAAATACTTGAACGTATAAAGAGCGAATCTCCAGATGATCTGGCGGAGGGCGCAGGTCAGCTTTTCACCTGTATAATGGATATATCAAAATGCTTACAGCAGAGAATATTGTCCGACGCACCCGTGCCGCATTTTGAAAGCCCGAAAACACAGCCGGTAAGAATCGCCTGCCCCGGAACAAAGGGCAGTAATACGGAGGAGGCATCGGTGAAGCTGTTTCCCGACTCTGAAATAGATTTTTACCCTGATTTTTCGGACGTGTTCGAGGCGGTAGAGAACGGAAGTGCGGATTACGGTGTACTGCCTATAGAAAACAGCACGGCGGGAGATATAAGGCAGACCTACGACCTGCTTGCGAAGTACAATTTTTATATCTGTAAGCGTACCCAGATAAAGATAAACCACTGCCTTGCCGCAAAGCCCGGTGCGGATATAAAGACAATTTATTCACACGAGCAGGCGCTAAAGCAGTGCTTCGGATTTCTTAAGGAATATCCTGCAAGACAGGTGCCTTATGCGAACACGGCTCTTGCCGCAGAAATGGTCGCAAACAGCGATGATAACACGATAGCGGCGATATGCTCGGAAAGATGCGCCGAGCTTTACGGACTGGAAACGGTAAAGCGTGATATTGCCGATAACCCGGATAATACCACACGGTTTATATGCATATCAAAGCGGCCTGAGGTGACACCGGACGCAGATATAATTTCTATCTGTATGTCACTGCCTCATACAACAGGCTCACTGTACAGAATGCTGATACGTTTTGCACTGTACGGCCTTAATATCACAAAGATAGAGAGTGCGCCTGTTCCGCAGGCAAAGCAGGATATAAAGAGAGAAACGTTTGATGTGGTGTTCTATCTCGACTTTGAGGGAAATGCGCTTGACCCTGAGGTAGTAAGGCTTATGACGATACTCGAGGAGGAAATGAAGTATTTCAAGTTCCTCGGCAACTATAAGCATTTTGACTGATCGTAAAGGAGAAGAAAAATAATTTAGCAAATCATTGACAAACGTAGACAGATATGATGCAATGTACTCATAAGGAAAATAAAGGAGTTTTTATATGAGTAATTATAAGACACAAGAGTTTGCTGAAATGATAGGCGTGTCTGTTAAAACATTACAGCGTTGGGATAAGGAAGTATAAAAAACAGATTGAAGGGGACGAAGAAATTGCTAAAGAGTTACAAAACCGAAATAAATCCAACCCCTGAACAGAAACAAATAATTAACCGCACTATCGGGGTTTGCAGATATGTTTACAATTTTTATCTCGCTCACAATCAAGAGATATATAAAAACGATAAACGTTTTGTATCTGGAATGGATTTTTCTAAGTGGTTAAATAATGAGTTCATTCCTAATAACCCTGATCTTCACTGGATAAAAGAAGTTAGTAGCAAGTCGGTTAAACAAAGCGTTATGAACGCTGAAAGAGCTTTTAAGAATTTTTTCAAAGGGAAATCACATTTTCCAGAATTTAAGAAGAAAGCAAAATCAGATGTAAAAATGTATTTCGTGAAAACCGATGCAAAGGCAATTATCCCTTGTGAAAGACACAGAATTACAATTCCTACACTTGGTTGGGTAAGATTAAAAGAAAAAGGTTATATCCCTACAAACCCCAATACACATACAATCAAAAGCGGAGCTGTTTCTTATAAAGCGGGTAGATATTATGTATCTGTTTTAGTTGATGAACAAGAACAACAAAAGCCTGTATTGAATGAATTTGGGATAGGTATTGACTTAGGTTTAAAAGATTTTGCTATTTGCTCAAATGGCAAAACTTATAAGAATATCAACAAAAGTTCTCAAATAAGGAAACTCGAAAAGAAACTTAGGCGAGAACAACGTAGCTTATCGAGGAAATACGAAAGCTACAAGAAACTTAATAAAAATTTGAAAGGAGAAGCTACTCGACAAAATATCCAAAAGCAAAAGCTAAAGGTACAAAAACTCTATCAGAGGCTTGACAACATAAGAATAGATTATGTAAACAAAGTAATATCAGAATTGGTGAAAACCAAACCAATGTGGATTACTATTGAGGATTTGAATGTGTCAGGTATGATGAAAAACAGACATCTCTCCAAAACGATTGCACAGCAGAAGTTCTTTGAGTTCAGAACAAAGCTACTTGCCAAGTGTAATGAATATGGAATTGAATTAAGAGTTGTTGACCGTTTCTATCCTTCAAGTAAAACTTGTCATTGCTGTGGTAGTGTCAAATCTGATTTGAAATTATCAGATAGAACGTATCACTGTAATGAGTGTGGTTATACGGAAGATAGAGATTACAATGCAAGTCTTAATTTAAGAGATTGTCAAACTTACAGCATAGCATAAACAAGCTATTGTAAGTGTGTACCGATGGCTAATCGGGAATTTACGCCTGTGGACTATACAGGAACTTGTGAGTAGTATTAGTAATAATACAAAAGCATATAGGTAGAAGCAGGAATTTTCTCAATATGGATATATTTGTCCATGTTTTGAGTAGCAGAGGTATGTTTACAAGTGCGATAATACTTGCCGCAGGGAGCGGCAGGAGGATGGGTTTTGACAAGATGACGGCACGGCTTTGCGGCAAGGCGGTTATACTGTACAGCATAGAACGGTTTGTCGAAAGCAACGCCGATGAAATAATAATAGCGGCAAGCGAGGATAATACAGATAAAATCAGAGAGCTTGTAAGCGAAAACATAAATACCGATAAGCCGATAAAAATCATCACGGGCGGAGCGACACGCTTTGAGTCGGCGGTGAAAGCGGTAAGGCAGACCTCGTGCGAGTGCGATGTAGTGTCGGTGCATGACGGAGCAAGGCCTTTTGTGACGGCAAAGACGGCAGACAAGGTTGCGCTGGAGGCATTTCGGCACGGTGCGGCACTGGCGGCGGTAAGAGCGAAGGATACGGTAAAGATATGCGATGACGGTATTGTCACAGCTACTCCGGACAGAAGCGGTCTGTGGCTTGCACAGACACCTCAGGCGGCAAGAAAAGCCGACTATCTTGCGGCGGCGGAAAAGCTCAATGTGAATGACGCAAGGATAACTGATGATGCATCGGTAATGGAACTGTATGGGATAAAGCCGTTTATCGTTGAGGGCAGTTATGACAATATAAAGCTGACCACGAAAGAGGACATAGCAATGGCGGAATATATTATCGGGAAAACAGGCGCATCTAAACTTTGTGTAGGTCACGGATATGACGTGCACAGGCTTGTAGAGGGCAGAAAGCTGATACTCTGCGGTGTGGATGTGCCGAATAAGGATAATCTGGGGCTTCTCGGTCACAGCGACGCAGATGTTGCGGTACACGCACTTATGGACGCTATGCTCGGTGCGGCGGCACTGGGCGATATAGGACGGCATTTTCCCGACAGCGACAGCAGATACAAGGGTATCAGCAGTATGAAGCTGCTTGAACACGTCAGAAAACTGCTTGACGGGAAAAACGCTCACGTTACGAATGCGGATATAACGATAGTTGCGGAAAAGCCGAAACTTGCAAAGTTCATTCCCGATATGCAAAGGAGCATAGCGGCGGCTTTGGGACTTGACACGGACGATGTAAACGTAAAGGCGACTACCGAGGAGGGTCTTGGCATAGCAGGAGAGGGTATAGCCGCCCACGCTGTATGTATGGTCGAAAAGATCGGCTGAAATGTTCAGATGCTGAATAAATATTTATGAAAAATTCATAATCATAAAAGCGTTACGGGAATGTAAAAATCCTGCAACGCTTTTGTTTATGCCGATTTGAAAGAATTCAGCCGAAAAAGAAAATGCTTTAAATGTCAGCTTTACAAATAATAGTATTGCAAAAATGAATAACGAGCCATTCAAAAAATTCATGGAAATTTGTCAAGAAAATTATCCACTTATAACATTTTTGTTTGGTAAATTCATAGATTTTGACGAAAAATTTTGTTTTAACATTCAAGGCGGATTGACATATTCTAAATAGGTGTTATAATACGGGCATACAGAAAAAACAGGGGCTATATCGCACAGCAGCGATATAGCCTTTGTGACGAAAAGAAAAAGTAGAACAAACGGAAAGGAAGATGAATTATGGATTACACATATCTGCTTTATATAGCGATAATCCTCATTTTCACAAAAGCATTCGGACTGCTGTCAAAGGTTATAAAGCTGCCTCAGGTAGTCGGCGCACTGGTTGCGGGCATTATTTTAGGCCCTGTGTGTCTTAACCTTGTATCTCTTGACAACGCTCCGATACTCAGCAATCTGTCGGAGATAGGCGTTATAGTGCTTATGTTCGTCGCAGGTCTTGAAACGGATATCCGTGAGATGAAAAAGTGCGGACTTGCAAGCTCGATAATAGCTCTTATCGGTGTTATCGTTCCTCTGGTCGGCGGTGCCGCTACAGCGTTCCTGTTCGGTACGGCAGATCCCACTCTTTCGACATCGACATTCCTGCAGGATGTTTTCGTAGGTGTTATCCTTACTGCAACATCGGTAAGTATCACTGTTGAAACGCTTAAAGAACTCGGAAAGCTCAACACAAGAGCGGGTAACGCAATACTCGGTGCGGCTCTTATAGACGATGTACTCGGTATCATTGCACTGACGGTAATTACATCTCTTGCAGATCCCGAGTCGGGAAATATCGGTATAGTAATACTGAAGATACTCGGCTTCTTCGCATTCGCTCTGCTGTTCGGTGTATTCTTCCACTTCGTATTCAACAAGTGGACACAGAGAACGGAAGAAAATCAGCGCCGTTATGTTATTGTCAGCTTTGCGCTCTGCCTTCTCTTTGCGTATGTTGCCGAAGAATTCTTCGGTGTTGCCGATATTACAGGCTCGTTCGTTGCAGGTCTTGTAATTTCAAGTACGTCAAAGACGAAGTATATCGCACACAGATTTGATACAATGTCTTATCTGCTGTTGTCACCTATCTTCTTCGCAAGCATAGGTCTTAAGGTAACGCTTACAAATATGACACCTACAATAATCATATTCGCCGTTGTACTGCTGGTAGTCGCTATACTGTCAAAGGTTATCGGCTGCGGACTTGGTGCGAAGATATGCAGATACACGAACAAAGAGGCGTTACAGATAGGCGTGGGAATGATTTCCCGTGGCGAAGTTGCGCTGATAGTTGCGGATAAGGGTCTTAATATGGGCCTTATGAGCAGCGGACTTTTCGGTCCTATAGTAATTATGGTGGTTATCACTACTGTAGTAACTCCTATCCTGCTGAAGTTCGTATTCAAGGATAAGAATGATACTTCGGGAGAAATAAAGTCTAAGGAAGCTGCAGAGGTTACAACTTCAGACGACAGCCTTGAGTATGTTCCCGGTCAGGATAACGTGTAATCTCAAATTAAACAAATAATATTCAGAGCCGCCGATGAGCATAAAAGCCGTCGGCGGCTTCTTTACACAAGTTTTTATTGACAAGAGGGCAGTTTTACTATATTATTATATTAGCTGCGTTTATTGCAGATATTTTTCCGAAAGGTTGTGTGTCTGTTGAAAAAAAAGCTGAGGCTGTACGGTTTCAACAACCTCACAAAGACTCTGAGCTTCAACATATACGATGTCTGTTATGCTAAAGGAGCAAGAGAGCAGAAAGAATATATAGACTATATCGACGAGCAGTATAATTCCGAGCGACTTACGGGTATACTGTGCGACGTTACGGATATAATCGGGGCAAATGTGCTTAACATTTCAAAGCAGGACTACGATCCGCAGGGTGCAAGCGTAACACTGCTGATAAGTGAAAAGGCTACGGACAGTATGGAGATAGACAAGTCGTGCAACAGAGGAATGGTGGACGGAAAGCCGCTCCATCCTCAGCGTAACGGTGCCGGCAAGGCTCTGTCATCCGAAACGGTGGTTGCACATCTTGACAAGTCGCACGTTACGGTGCATACCTATCCCGAATATCACCCGAACAACAGTATTTCTACATTCAGGGTGGATATTGACGTTTCGACCTGCGGAGAGATTTCGCCGCTTAATGCGCTGGATTATCTTATCGGCAGTTTCGATTCCGATATTATAACGATAGACTACAGGGTGAG
>OFMX01001923.1_pt1 | contig 13888 bp, 10 predicted proteins | sample 1541901 | NCBI WGS metagenome assembly OFMX01 (sample SAMN04209222, study PRJEB22552) | human gut metagenome | biome: gut; material: feces | host: Homo sapiens | place: USA: Oklahoma | reverse complement strand
TCTCCAAGTCCGACAACCTGATCGACATGCGTCAGCTGGAAGCCTGCATCCGCAGCGAGCTAGACCTGACCGCTCAGCGCCGCATTGCCGTGCTGGACCCCGTAAAGCTGATCGTAGACAACTACCCGGAGGACAAGACCGAGTACTTTGATGTGGCCAACAACCCCAACCGCGAAGCCAACGATACCACCACCCGCAAGGTGGCCTTTACCAAAGAGCTGTGGATCGAGAATGAGGACTTTGCCGAGGTGCCGCCTCCCAAGTTCAAGCGCCTGACCATTGGCGGTGAGGTGCGTCTGATGGGCGCTTACATCGTCAAGTGCACCGGCGTGGAGAAGAATGCCGACGGCAGCATTGCCGCCATCCACTGCACCGCCGACCTTGAGACGGGCAACGGCAATCCCGCCGACGGCCGCAAGGTCAAGGGCACCATCCATTGGGTGAGTGCCGCCCATGCCGTGGATGCCGAGGTGCGTCTGTACGACAAGCTGTTCACCGAGGCCAACATGAACGCCATCCCCGAGGGCAGCGATTACAAGGACTACCTGAACCCGGAAAGCGTTGTTGTGTGCAAGGGCTGCAAGCTGGAAGAAAGCCTGAAGGACGCAAAGCCCGGTGAGAAGTTCCAGTTCGTGCGCACCGGCTTCTTTACCCCGGACTCCAAGAACCCCGGCGTTTACAACCGCGTCGTCACCCTGCGCGACAGTTTCAAACCCGCAAAGTAAAAAATATATCACGTCAAAGGGAGCATTTGATCTTTTATGAAGAAACTCACCCGGAATGTTATCATCATGGCTGTTGTCACTGTCATTATGGCAGTTGTGCTCGGCCTGTACATCAAGTACACCGGCACTGTGCCCGCTGCCGACAACGCCGCCAGCCTGACGGATGGCATCTATACGTCCAGCGCTCAGGGCTGCCTGAGTGATGTGACCGTCACCGTCACCGTCACCGGCGGCCGGGTGACCGGTGTGGAGATCGATGCATCCGGCGAGACTCCCGAACTGGGCGGTATCGCTGCTGAAACTCTGGCAGACCAGCTGACCAAGGCCGGTTCCACCAGCGGTGTGGACGCTGTTGCCGGTGCTACCATGACCAGCGACGCTGTGTTCACCGCCATGGACGACTGCCTGAGTCAGGCAGAGTAAAGACCCGAAAGACCGGCATGGTTCACAGCTTTGCCGGTCTTTTTTCTTAAAATACAGCACAAGGAGAGGGAACATTATGGGCGTATTATCCAATCTGGAACCAGCTTCGGTTTTTTATTACTTTGAGGAGATCTGCAGCATTCCGCACACCTCCCACCACGAAAAGGCACTGAGCGACTACTGCGTGCAGTTCGCCAAGGCCCACGGCCTTGCCTGCCGTCAGGACGAGATGGGCAATGTGCTCATCAAGGCACCGGCCACACCCGGATACGAGAAGGAGCCGGGCCTGATCCTGCAGGGCCATCTGGACATGGTGGGCGACAAGACCGCCGACTGCCCGCTGGATCTTGAGAAGGATGCCATCCACCCGGTCGTAGACGGCGGCTATGTGTGCGCCGAGGGCACGACCCTTGGCGGCGACGACGGCATTGCCGTGGCCTATGCGCTGGCTGTTCTGGATGCAAAGGACATTCCCCACCCTGCGCTGGAGGTCGTGCTGACCGTCTGCGAGGAGGTGGGCCTGCTGGGTGCATCTGCCATGGATTTTTCCGACCTTGAGGGCCGCCTGCTCCTCAACATCGACTCAGAGGAAGAAGGCGTGCTCACCGCAGGCTGTGCGGGCGGACGCCGCGTCGAGTGCCATCTGCCCATCACCCGTGCGGCTGTGACCGGCACCGCCGTGAAGGCGGACATCGCGGGACTTGTGGGAGGGCACTCCGGCACCGAGATTCACAAAGGCCGCGCCAACGCCATCGCTCTGCTGGGGCGCTGGCTGACACTGCTGACCGAAAATGGCGTGGACTACGCCGCTCTGGCACTGTCCGGCGGCGCAAAGGAGAATGTCATTCCCAAAGAAAGCAGCATCACGCTGGTGCTGCCCGCAGGCATCACCGAGGGCGTGCACACTGCTGCCGCTCAGTTCGCCGCACAGGTGCAGGCCGAATATGGCACGGCAGACCCCGCCATCTGCCTGCAGCTCACGGAACAGGGCTGCGGCGCGTTCAGCGCATTAGATGCCGATTCCACCCAGCGCCTGCGCAAGGCCCTGCTGCTGATGCCATGGGGCGTGCAGGCCATGAGCATGGATGTGCCCGGCCTTGTGGAGACCTCGCTGAACCTCGGCGTGGCCGAGATGAGCGGCACCGAAGCCATCCTGCGGTTTGCCATCCGCAGCTCGGTGCCCTCGGCCAAGGAGCTGCTGAGCTGCAAGGTGCAGTCTCTCACCGAGCTGCTGAGCGGCAGTGTGCGGTTCCATGGTGACTATCCTGCGTGGGTCTATGCCCGCGAAAGCGCCCTGCGCGACCGCTGCGTAGCTGTGTACGAGGCGCAGTACGGCGAAAAGCCCCAGATCGTGGCGCTGCATGCGGGTCTGGAATGCGGCATCCTCTCCGGCAAGATCGAAGGGCTGGACTGCATCTCCTTTGGCCCGAACCTGCTGCACGTCCACACCCCCAACGAGCGCGCCGACATTGCATCGGTGGCCCGTGTGTGGGAATACCTGAAGGCTATTCTGGCTTACAAAGAGTAAAACCCTCTCAGTCACAGCTTGCGCTGTGCCAGCTCCCCCGAAAGGGGGAGCTTTCTTTGTGCTGACTGTAAAGATTCAAAAAGCTCCCCCTTTCGGGGGAGCTGCTGAACGAAGTGAAGCTGAGAGGGTCAGTCCAAATACTTGATCTTGCCCGGCTCAATGCCCTTGATGCCAAGGCCCGGCTCGTTGGAAACAGTGATGTCTTTTTCGTTGAACACTGCACCGCCGAGGATGGGGTCCTCACTGCACAGCACGGGGCCGTCCAGATCCACGCGGGTGATGATCTGCTTTGCGCAGGCCAGATGCACGGCGGCATTCACGCTGATCTTGGCTTCCAGCATACAGCCGATCATGCACTCCACGCCGTACACCTCGGCAGCGGATGCGATCTTGAGGGCGTTGTACAGGCCGCCGCACTTCATCAGCTTGATGTTCACGAGGTCTGCGGCTCCCATCTGCATGATGGTCAGTGCGTCCTGCGGGGAGAACACGCTCTCGTCGGCCAGCACCGGCACATAGGAGCGCTCGGTAACATACTTCAGGCCTTCAAAGTCGTGGGCCTTGACCGGCTGCTCCACGAATTCGAGATCAAGGCCCTTCTCCTGCATTCCGTTCAGGATGCGCACGGCTTCCTTAGGGGTCCAGCCCTGATTTGCGTCGATGCGGATGCAGGTCTCCTTGGGCACAGCACCGCGGATGGCGCTCAGGCGTGCAATATCCTTTTCCGGCTCCTTGCCCACCTTGACCTTCAGGCAGTCGTAGCCGCGGTCGATGGCGTTCAGGGCATCGCGCACCATCTCTTCGGGGTCGTTGACGCTGATGGTGATGTCGGTGACGATGGACTTCTTTGCGCCGCCCATCAGCTTGTACACAGGGATTTTGTACAGCTGGCCGTACAAATCCCACAGGGCCATATCCACAGCAGCCTTGGCACTGGTGTTCTTCTGGATGCAGGCATTCAGTGCGATCATCAGGTCTTCAAAGTCGTCCACATCGCGGCCGATGATGGTCTTTGCGATATGGTCGCGGATGGCACCGATGATGGCACCGGTGGTGTCGCCGGTGATCACACCGGTGGGAGGTGCCTCACCATAACCCACAGCGCCGGTGTCGGTGTGGATCTCTACGATCACATCCTCCACGCTGCTGACCGAGCGCAGAGCCGTCTTAAAAGGCACGCGCAGCGGCACGGAGATCAGACCGAGACGTACTTCCGTGATTTTCATGCAAAAACCTACCCCTTTCGATAAAAAAATATTGCCAGATTATGAAATCTATGGTAGTATTGTATACGAAATTGTCGATATTGTAAAGACAATTGTCCGCAAAAAATTGCACAAAAAGAAAGGGGATTGGGTTCATGATCACAAACGGTTTCACCTACATCGCCGTGCTGGTGTTCATTGCCGCACTGCTGGTGTGGCTGCAACGCTACACGAAGTCGAAATTCTTCGACTATGCACCACCTATCGTTCTGCTGTACCTCATTACCATGATTCTCTGCACGCTGGGTGCATGGGACATGGAGGCCACCAAGCCTGCCTACTCCGTGCTGAAAAACAACCTGCTGTATGCAATGATCTTCCTGATGCTGCTGCGCTGCGACATCCGCAAGATCATCAAGCTGGGTCCCAAGATGCTGGGCGGCTTCTTTGCCGCTTCCGTCTCCATCTCGTTGGCCTTCATTGCCACCTTCGCCATCATGAAGGGGCCCCTTGGCTCCGAAGCATGGAAGGCACTGGGCGCTCTGTGCGGCAGCTGGATGGGCGGCTCCGGCAACATGATCGCCGTGCAGGCTGCGCTGGACATCGGCGAAGCTGACATGGCCTACGCACTGGTGGTGGACTCCATTGACTACTCCATCTGGGTCATGTTCCTGCTGTGGGCCATCAACCTTGCTCCCAAGTTCAACAAGTGGGTCAAGGCCGACACCACCACGCTGGACGAAGTGTCCCGCCGTCTGGAAGAGGACGCAAAGGGCAACGAGGATAAGGCCAGCTTTGTCAACCTGATCTTCCTGCTGGGTCTGGCTCTGGTGATCTCCGCCTTCGGTCAGGATATCGGCGCAGCCCTGAACAGCGCAATGCCCTTCCTAGACAAGGCCACCTGGACCGTCCTGCTCATCACGTTGTCCGGCCTGATCGGCGCTGTCACCCCCGTGGGCCGCATGGCAGGCAGCACCGAGCTGTCCAACCTGCTGCTGTACTCCGTGGTGGCATTGCTTGCCTCCCGCGCAAGCTTCCTGGAGCTGACCGATGCACCCGCATGGATCCTGGCAGGCTTTATGATCCTGGCCATCCACGGCATCATTCTGGTGCTGCTGGCAAAGATCTTCCATCTGGATATGTTCACCTGCGGTGTTGCATCTCTGGCAAACATCGGCGGTTCCGCATCCGCTCCCATTCTGGCTGGTGCCTACAGCGGCGCTCTGGTGCCCGTTGGTGTTCTGATGGCTCTGATGGGCTACGTCATTGGCACGGCAGGCGGCCTGATCACCGCAAATATCATGTCTCTGCTGGCATAACAAATACTGCAAAAAAGGGGCTGTTGCATGTGCAACAGCCCCTTTTCTTATACGATTTTTTGCTTAGCCGCCCAGATATGCGCTGCGCACGCGCTCGTTGGTCAGCAGTTCGGCACCGGTGCCCTCCATGACTACACGGCCCGTCTCAAGGACGTAGGCACGGTCTGCCACGGAAAGAGCCATCTGTGCGTTCTGCTCTACCAGCAGGATGGTCATGCCTTCCTTGTGCACGTTCTGGATGATGTCGAAGATCTCCTGCACCAGCAGCGGCGAAAGGCCCATGGAAGGCTCGTCCAGCATCAGCATGGAAGCGTTGCTCATCAGTGCACGGCCCATAGCCAGCATCTGCTGCTCGCCGCCGGACATGGTACCGGCCAGCTGCTTGCGGCGCTCCTTCAGGCGGGGGAACAGCTCAAACACCTTTTCCTTGTTGGGTGCAATGGTGGAAGCAGGCTGGGTGTATGCACCCATGTCCAGATTTTCTTCCACGGTCATGTGCAGGAACACATGACGGCCTTCCGGCACATGGGCAAGGCCCGCTTCCACGATCTTGTGGGCGCGCATGCCCTTGATGCTGCTGCCCTTGTACAGGATGTCGCCGGTCTTGGGCTTCAGCAGGCCGGAAATGGTCTTTAAGGTGGTGGATTTGCCAGCACCGTTGGCACCGATCAGGGTGACGATCTCGCCCTGATCCACCTCGAAGGAGATGTCCTTGACGGCGTGGATGTTGCCGTAATAGACGTTGATGTTATCAACTTTCAGTAACGTATCAGCCATGGCTTAGCCCTCCTTCTTGCCCAGATAGGCTTCGATGACCTGCGGGTTGTTGCGGATCTCATCCGGCGTGCCCTTGGCGATGATGCGGCCGAAGTTCAGCACGGCAATGCCCTCGCAGATGCCCATGACCAGGCTCATATCATGCTCGATCAGCAGCACGGCGATGTTGAACTCGTCGCGGATGCGGCGGATGGTCTCGGTCAGCTCCGCGGTCTCGGAGGGGTTCATACCGGCAGCAGGCTCGTCCAGCAGCAGCAGCTTCGGGCTGGTGGCCAGTGCACGCATGATCTCCAGACGGCGCTGTGCGCCGTAGGGCAGGCTGCCTGCCTGCACATTGGCGAGGTCTGCCATGTGGAAGATATCCAGCAGCTCCAGAGCACGCTCGGTGCACTTCTTTTCTTCCTTCCAGTAGTTGGGCAGGCGGATCAGGGAGGAGGCCAGATTGTACTTCATGGACTCGTGCAGGCCCACCTTGATGTTATCGATGACGCTCAGTTCCTTGAACAGGCGGATGTTCTGGAAGGTACGGGCCACGCCCATGCGGTTGACCTGATAGGTCTTTTTGCCGGCGGTAGGCATACCATCGATCAGGATGGAGCCGCGGGTGGGCTGGTAGACGTTGGTCAGCAGGTTGAACACGGTGGTCTTACCGGCACCGTTGGGGCCGATCAGACCGGTGATCTCGTTGCGGCCGATCATCAGGTTGAAGCCATCCACGGCGGTCAGACCGCCGAAGTCGATGCCCAGCTCACGCACGTCCAGAATGGGCTTTTTGTCCTTGTCGCGGTCGGTCAAAAAGCCGCCGGAGGGCACACTGTGTAACTTGGTCTGGAACTCACTCATGGTCTGCACCCTCCTTTGCTTTCTTCTGGAACAGTTCGCCGTTCATGATCTTTTCCACAATGCGGCTCATGGAGAAGTCGTAGCTGCCAAGCAGGCCGCCCGGACGGAAGATCATCATGAGGACCAGCACCAGCGAGTAGACTACCATGCGGTAGCTGTCAAAGCTGCGGGTCGCCTCGGGCAGGATGGTAAGCACGGTCGCGGACAGGATAGAGCCCAGCATGGAGCCCATGCCGCCCAGAACCACCATGACCAGAATTTCGATGGACTTCATGAAGCCGAAGGTGGAGGGGTCCAGAACGCCCAGATAGCAGGCGTACAGGCCGCCGGCCAGACCGGCAAAGGCGGCGGAGAATGCAAAGGCCATGACCTTATAATAAGTAGTCTGGATGCCGCAGCTTTCGGCAGCGATCTCGTTATCGCGGATGGCCAGCACGGCACGGCCGTGGCGGCTCTTCATCATGGCGTGGATGGCAAAGCAGGTAATGACCACGCAGATGAACACATTGGCGAAGTTAGAATACTTGGGGATGTTCTTCAGGCCCTTGGCACCGTAGAACAGCTTGAAGCCCAGCACATCATCGATGTTGTTCAGGGTGATGCGGATGATCTCGCCAAAGCCCAGCGTCAGGATGGCCAGATAATCACCGGTCAGGCGCAGAGCAGGAATGCCGATCAGCACGCCGAACAGGCCCGCCACGATGCAGGCCAGCACCAGACCCACGACAAAAGCGACACCGGAGGGCAGATTGCTGTATTTCGTGAACAGGGCGCAGGTGTAAGCACCCACGGCCATGAAACCGGCGTGGCCCAGCGGCAGCTGGCCCAGATAACCGGTGGCAACGTTCAGCGAGACAGCCAGAATGATGTTGATGCCCACGGTGAGAAGCACCTTGTTCTGGTAGGTGGACAGCACGTTCTGGGTGAGGAAGGACAGGCCCACGAACAGCAGAGCCACCAGCACGGCGTTCATCAGGTAGCGCACGGGCATTTTGAGCGTTTTGCGTTTGGTATTCATCTTCATGCCCTCCTTACACCTTTTCCTGAACCTTGCGGCCAAGGAAGCCGGTGGGCTTGACCAGCAGCACGATGATCAGGATCGCAAACGTGACGGCATCCTTCCATGCGGAAAGGCCGATGGCGGAAACAAAGCACTCGCACAGGCCGATGGCGATGCCGCCGATCATGGCACCGGGGATGGAGCCGATGCCGCCCAGAACGGCTGCAACGAAGGCCTTCAGGCCAAGCATGGAGCCCATGGTGGGGGTCGCCTGCGGGTAGCTGCAGCAGTACAGCACCGAGCCGATACCGGCCAGTGCGGAGCCCACCGCAAAGGTAAAGGAAATGGTGCTGTTGACGTTAATGCCCATCAGGCGGGCAGCGTCCATATCCTCAGACACGGCACGCATGGCCTTGCCGAGCTTGGTCTTCTGCACAAGGAAGGTGAGCACCAGCATGGACAGCACCGTGACCAGCAGGGTGATGACAGAGGTGAGGCCCAGCGGCACAGAGCCGATGCGGAAGGTCTGGTTGGTGTAGTAGGCCGGAATGACCTTTGCACCGGAACCAAGGATCAGCTCTGCAGTGTACTCCAGGAAGAAGGACACGCCGATTGCTGTGATCAGCAGGGAGATACGGGGTGCGTTGCGCAGCGGGGTGTAGGCGATCTTCTCGATCACAACGCCCAGCAGCGTGCAGGTGATGATGGTGGCGCACACAGCAGTGACCGGGCCAAGGCCCAGCTGATTCATCACGAACCAGGACATGTACGCACCAACCATAATGACATCGCCATGGGCAAAGTTCAGCAGCAGGATGATGCCGTACACCATGCTGTAACCCAGTGCGATCAGTGCATAGATGCTGCCAAGGGACAAGCCGTTGATCAGCTGGCTAAAAAACACTGTCATGGACTGATACTTCCTTTCTTTGCGGCGTTTGCACGCCTTTTGGGGAATGCACTTTTTTACCAAAAAAGCGGAGACGGCCGAGCAAAACCTGTTCCGGCGGTCTCCGCAATGGGTCTTTTATTTCTGAGTGCTGCCTTTATGCCGCACACCGGTGCGCAGAATCAAAGCAGATCAGAACATTTCCTTCAGAACGGGGGTTGCACCGTCGAAGCACAGGATAGCGGTCTGCTTGACGGGGTTGTGGTGCTCATCGAAGGTGAAGGTGCCGGTGATGCCATCGATGGTGCCGCCTGCGATAGCATCGATGACGGCCTGCTTATAGTCGTCATCACCGGCGGCCAGGCCGGCATCCTCAGCAGCCTGAATGCCGTAGACAACGGTCATGGCAGCATCGTAGCCCAGAGGAGCGAAGCCGTTGGGGTACTCCTCACCGTACTCAGCCTTGTAGGCATTCTCAAAGTCGGGGTTGGAGCCCTTTGCGTAGTTTGCGCAGAAGTAGGCATCCTTCAGCTGGTCGGCAGTTGCGTAGCCTTCCAGACCATCCCAGCCGTCGCCGCCCAGGAAGGGAACTGCCAGACCGATGCTCTCAGCCTGAGCCAGGATCTGACCGACTTCCTGATAGTAGTTGGGGCAGAACACCACTTCGGGAGCCTTGCCCAGAATGGTGGTCAGCTGGGTCTTGTAGTCCACATCGCCCTCAGAGTAGGTCTCCTGATCGACGATGGTGCCGCCCAGGCTCTCGAACTCGTTGACGAAGTTCTCTGCCAGACCCTCGTTGTAGTCAGCGCCCTTCTGGAAGATGACGGCTGCCTTGGTGTAGCCCAACCGCTGGTAAGCGTAGTCAGCCATCTTGATGCCCTGGAACGGGTCGGTGAAGGTTGCGCGGAACACATTCTCGTTCACGGTGTCGGTCTCGGCATCGTAGGTGACAGCCTCAGCGGTAGCGGAAGCGGTGACCATGGGCATGTTGTAGTCTGCGCTCTCGGCAGCAAGTGCCAGAGTCGGGGTGGTGGTAACGTCGCCCACCAGAGCGGTGATGCCCTGATCGCACATCTTGGTGAAGCAGGTAACAGCCTGAGTTGCATCGCCCTGCTCATCCATGGCGATGATCTCCAGCTGCTTGCCGTTGATGCCGCCCTTTTCGTTGACCTGCTTCAGGTACAGGGTAGCGCCGTTGACAACGGCCTGACCGTAAACGGAAACATCACCGGTCAGAGGTCCAAGAACGCCCACCTTGATGGTGTCGCCGGAAGCAGCGGCACCAGAAGCTGCGGTAGAGGCGGAAGCAGCAGTGCTGTTGGAAGAACCGCCGCATGCAGTCAGAACGCCGGCTGCAGCAACAACACCTGCAGCGGCCAAGAAATTACGACGAGAAATCATCTTTTTCATAGTGAATATCCTCCTTAGGAGCATTCGTGCTTCAGTATAAAAACGGAAGCAAGGCCCTCTTTCCCTCAAAGCGACCTTGCTTCGTTATCAATATTATAGACCTGTGAGCCAAAATCCGCAATTCACAAACCGTCCATACTTTCAGGGACATTTTGTGGACTTTGTTGCCAAAATAGCCAAAAGCAATGGGTCTGTTTTGTGCACTATTTCAATTGCTTCATTTTGTTTGTGTGTCAGGTGAACACAATTCACAAGTTGCAAAAGGGTTACAGGGTCTCCATTTCGGCATCTGCGGCGAACTCGGCCTCTGCACGTGCCTCGGCAGCTTTGCCCTCTGCTTCCGCTTTGGCCGGAGACTCTGCAAGGATCTTGCGGATAGCGGTGAAGTAGAACACCAGCGACAGGCCGGTGCCGATGCACCAGCCCACGGGCCATGCCATCCAGATGCCCGTGCTGCCCAGAGCAGTGCTGCTCAGCACAATGGCGATGCCCACGCGCAGGATCAGGTCGGAGAAGGTGGCGATCATAAAGCGCACCATCATGCCGCAGCCGCGCAGGATGCCGTCAGTGACCAGCTTGAGCGACACCACAAAGTAGAAGGGAGACAGGATGCGCAGGAACAGCATACCGGTGTCGATGGCCGGACCCTGCGGGTCATTCATGAACAGCAGCAGCAGGAAACGGCCGAAGAAGAAGTACAGGAGCACGATGGGCACGCAGATGATCCACACCAGATTGCGGCCTGCGCCAAAGCCCTTGTGCACACGGTCCATCTTGCCCGCGCCCATGTTCTGGGAGGTGTAGTTGGAGATGCCGTTGCCCAGCGTGGTAAAGGAAGTGATGACCATGTTGTTCAGCTTGACGGCTGCAGAGTAGCCTGCAATGACGCTGGCACCAAAGGTGTTGATGACGCTCTGCAGGATGATGTTGCCCACAGAGACGAAGCTCTGCTGCAGGATGCTGGGGATGGCGACCATGGCTACCTTGCCCAGCATGTTCCAGGAGAACAGCACGACCTTGTTCTTGGATTTGAAGGCGCTGATGCGGCGGAACACCACCACCATGGCCAGCACGCAGCTCACACCCTGACACAGGAAGGTGGCCCATGCCACACCGGCTACGCCCATCTTGAGACCGGCCACGAACAGGATGTCCACGCCGATGTTGGACAGGGACGAGACTGCCAGAAAATAGAAGGGCGTTTTGCTGTCGCCCAGAGCGGAGAAGATGCCGGTGGCGATGTTGTAGAAGAACATGAAGGGCAGGCCCAGCACGTAGATATCCAGATACAGCGAAGAATCCGCAAGGATCTCCTCCGGGGTGTTGATGAGCTCCAGCAGGCTGTGGCAGCCCACAAGGCCGATCAGCATCAGCACGGCGCACAGCACGGCAGAGCCGATCAGGGAAGTGTAGACCGAAGTCTTCATCTCATCGTAGTCCTTTGCGCCAAAGTAGCGGGACACGATGACCGAGCAGCCAATGTTGCAGCCAAAGGCAAATGCAATGAAGATCAGGGTGATCTCGTAGCTGTTGCCCACAGCAGCCAGTGCATTCTCGCCGATGAACTTGCCTGCAACAAGGCTGTCGGCAATGTTGTACAGCTGCTGGAAGATGATGCTGCCGAACATGGGCAGGCAGAACTGCCACAAAACCTGTGACGGCTTGCCGACCGTCAGATCCTTATTCATATAGAAAATCCTCCTCTATCTACCATAAAGAAACATATTAGAACCAAAAACAGTATAGAGTCATCCTGACAAAAAGTAAAGAAAAATTTTAGTATATCTGCCATATGAAATTAATATGATAGGCATGACGCATCCCCGCTGCTGCCAGTGGGCAGACTGTAAAGACCAGCTGTTTCCTGCTTTGCCGGAATGTTCTGCCCCATCAGCTGCCTTTTTTGCCCCTTAAAAAGTTTACATCCGCAAACATGCGCGTCGGCTCTTGCACCGGGCCGGAAAGCGTGGTAGGATACTATTGGTTAGTTAGACATAACTATCATAATTGGCCGTCACCCGTCTGCCCGCCCCGGGCAGCACAGGGATGGAAATGATATTCAGGAGGTTTTCAAGATGAACGATCTGGAAATTGAATCTGTTGTTGGCCGCGAAATTCTGGACTCCCGCGGCAACCCCACCGTGGAAGCGGAGATCACTCTGGCCGACGGCACTGTGGCACGCGGCTGCGCACCTTCCGGCGCATCCACTGGTGAGTTTGAAGCTCTGGAGCTGCGGGACGGCGACAAGGGCCGCTATCTGGGCAAGGGCGTGACCAAGGCTGTTGAGAACATCAACACCGTCATTGCTGATGCTGTTGTGGGCATGGATGCCTCCGACATCTACGCCATCGACGCTGCCATGATCAAGGCCGACGGCACCAAAGATAAATCCAATCTGGGCGCAAACGCCATTCTGGCCGTGTCCATTGCCGCCTGCCGTGCAGCCGCTGCTTCTCTGGATATGCCGCTGTACCGCTTTCTGGGCGGTGTGAACGGCAACCGCCTGCCCGTGCCCATGATGAACATTCTGAACGGCGGCGCACACGCCACCAACACGGTGGATACGCAGGAGTTCATGATCATGCCCGTGGGCGCGCCCTCCTTCAAGGAAGCTTTGCGCTGGTGCGCGGAGGTCTTCCACGCTCTGGCTTCCATCCTGAAGGCCAAGGGTCTGGCTACCTCCGTGGGCGATGAGGGCGGCTTTGCCCCCAACCTGTCCAGCGACGAGGAGACCATTGAGACCATTCTGGCCGCCATCGAAAAGGCCGGTTACGTGCCCGGCAAGGACTTCATGCTGGCCATGGATGCCGCGTCCTCCGAGTGGAAGAGCCCCAAGGGCAAGGGCTTCTACAAGCTGCCCAAGGCCGGCACCGAGTTCACCTCCAGCGAGCTGATCGCACACTGGAAGAGTCTGGTGGAAAAATACCCCATCATCTCCATTGAGGACGGTCTGGATGAAGAAGACTGGGAAGGCTGGCAGGAATTGACAAAGCGCATGAAAGAACAGGTGATGCTGGTGGGAGATGATCTGTTTGTCACGAATGTGAAACGAATCCGGTGCGGAATGGATCTTAAGGTGGCAAATGCTGTGCTGATTAAGGTCAATCAGATCGGAACGCTTACGGAAGCCATGGATGCGATTGAACTGGCACAGAAGAACGGCTATAAGGCAATTATTTCACATCGTTCTGGAGAAACGGAAGATTCTTTTATTGCAGATCTCGCGGTGGCAGTAAATGCCGGCTGGATCAAGACAGGCGCTCCGTGCAGAGGAGAGCGCACTGCCAAGTATAACCAGCTTCTGCGGATCAGTGAAACATTATAAGAGATTCACACGTTTGGACATGATCTCCGGATTGACCGCTTCCGAGATGGCGGTGTGTTTGTCGATTCGTCCGTCTTTATAAAGCTGTAAGATGCTACTGTCCATGGCGATCATATTTTCTGCGGCAGAAGTGTAGATAATACCGTTGATCTGGCGCAATGCAGCACGAAGTGCCGTCAGATAGCTTGCGGTATCGGTATTGATCTCCCGCTGGGAAACAAGCTCCTCCTCTTCTTCCTCGCTCAGCTGGGCGGCGGTGATCTCGTCCACCTGATACCGAAGCATATCCTGACGCTGGAGGCGGTAGCTTTCATCCATTCTGGATTGCTCCAGCTCCTCCCGCACACCGGCAAGACGGCGGAAAATCTCCTGGTATTCCTCCAGACGGATGCCGCCGAAGTTGTCGATAAAGCTGAGGTGACGGTCCGGCGAAAGAAGCTCCT
>OFMX01001921.1_pt1 | contig 13900 bp, 12 predicted proteins | sample 1541901 | NCBI WGS metagenome assembly OFMX01 (sample SAMN04209222, study PRJEB22552) | human gut metagenome | biome: gut; material: feces | host: Homo sapiens | place: USA: Oklahoma | reverse complement strand
GGTCTTCCGGCAGTTCCAGAAGCACTTCCTCTTCCGGGAGGCCGTTCAGCATCTCGGCCTGGCTGCGCTTCTTCTTCCGCTCATGCTGAGGAATCAGAATGGTATCCGGGGTCGGCTCCTCCACCTTGGGGGCTTGCTCTTTTTCTGCTTCATTGAAAAAGCTGGCCTGGTCATGCAGAACATAGCTGTTTTTCTCGCTGGACTGACCGAACCTGGCCCTCTGGGCATTGGCAAAGACCTCATTCATGTGCTCCAGCTTCCGCTTCAGTTCCGCATTTTCCTTCTGAAGCAGTTCAACAGAATCTGCCAGCGGGCGAATCAGCTCCGCTACTTCCGCGGCGGTGTATGTACTTTTTTTATCCGCTGCGGCCATGGCTTGCACCCCTAAAAAGTAGATTTATCCTGGATTTATTATACCATAAATCCAGGATAAAGTACAGAAAAATATGCGGTTTTTAGAATATTTTCGTCAGAACAGATCCTTTGGTTTTCCTTTGCGGATGGCCGTTTTCTGTTCTATTCGGAGTCCTTCCATGAGCCAGCGGAAGCTCTGGGGATCCAGCAGCTTCCGCTCTGCCTCCGACCTGGGCCACTGAAATCTACCGTTGGACAGGCGCTTGTACAGAAGAATATTGCCGTCTCCTGTCCAATATAAGGCATTAATTCGGTCTGTCCGGCGACCGCAGAACAGGAAGAGGCTTTCTTCATTCAATTGCGCCATACTGCTGAGTCACCACAGCGGCCAGCCCGTCAATCCCAAGACGAAGGTCTGTGTAGCCGCAGGCAATGTAGTAGCTGCGGACTTTGGTCAGATCCATCATAGCGATTGAACGGAACGCAAAAGCACCGTAACGCCATCCATATTAATGCCCGCCGGCAGCTTCAATTCCGCCCCACGATACCGGATTTGAAGTGCCACCTCAACAGCCGAGCCCACTTCCAGCGGTACCAGCTCCGGTGCGGAGGCCGCAATTTGCGTGCAAAGTTTCTTCTGCCAGTAATAGAAGCTCTTTTCCGAAAGCCCGTGCCGGATGCAGTATTCCTTGTTCGTCAACCCACTGGCCTTGCACTCCTGAATTACCGCCGCCCATTGGACTTGCCGGTATTCATCCCGGACGGCAAGAATGTCTTCCATTTGATCACCCCATTTTCCAGTTTCTCAAATAGCTGATGCTCAGCTATTTGAGATTTGGGATATTATCTCATAGAGGCAGGGGAAATACTAGGCGGGGGGTTATTGAGCGCTTACGACAGATTCAGACGGGTTTGCTATCCGTTGCATATACCCGGTCAAGGAACAAGTCAAACAGCGCTTCCACAAGTGAGAAAACGTTTACAAAAAGAATGTATAGATATTATGCACGAAACCAATGGCGAATAATCGTGCAACTATATGAAAATAAGTTGGGGACTTGACGATTTCTCGAATGTTTGCTAGAATACAGTTACGTTCAGGGGAGAACGGGCAAGAAAACGTTTTCTCACGAAACAGACAAAAACAGGAGGAAAATCTAGATGAAAATGAGCATTCGCCGTTTGACAGCACTTCTGCTTGCCGTGGTAATGATTCTTGCGCTTACTGCCTGCGGCGGCGGAAATGCACCCACAAAAGATGATGCCGCGCAGGGCGGCACAGCCTCTGCGGATCCGGCCCCCGCGGCATCCACGAAGGACAACCTTGTGATCGCGCTTCCCGGTGAACCCCAGTCCCTTGATCCCTATGCGCACTCCATGTACTACAACTTCATGGCTTCCACGCTGATTTATGACACGCTGATTGGCAAGGACGCCGACGGAAACATCATCCCGAAGCTGGCGACGTCTCTGGACTTTACCGACGACCTGACGATCCATGCCGTTCTGCGCGATGATGTGACCTTCCACAATGGCGCAAAGCTCACGGCTGAGGACGTAAAGTTCTCTCTGGAGACCGCAGCTGCCAGCTCCTTCTCCAGCAGTATTTTTGCGTGGTTTGACGCGGAGAATACGCAGGTCGTGGACGAGCATACGCTGGACATCAAAATGAAGTATGCCTACGCCCCAGTGCTGTCCGTCCTGTCTTCCATCCGTTCCGCCATCATCAATAAGGAGGCCTACTCTGTCGATCCCGCTTCCTATACCAGAAGCCCCATCGGCACCGGCCCCATGAAGGTTGCCGAGTGGTACTCCGGTGACCGGATCGAGTTTGTTGCAAATGAAGACTACTGGGGCGAGCCTCTTGCCTACAAGACGTGCACCATGCGCGTAATCGTGGAATCCTCCTCCCGTACCATCGAGCTGGAGACCAAGGGCGTTGACGTTGCCGTCGATCTTCCGTTCTCCGACTGGTCCAGAGTGGAGAGCGATCCCAACCTGATGCTGGTTTCCGGCCGATCCAATAATCTGGCCTCTCTCGTCTTTAATAACTCCAACGAGCTGTTTTCGGATATCCGTATCCGTCAGGCACTGGCTTATGCGACCGATATTAAAAATCTGGTCCAGGTCTGCTGGGAAGGCACTGCCGAAGTGGCCGACAGCTACTATGCATCCTCCATGCTGGGATATAAGCAGGAAGGACCTCAGGAGTATGATCTGGACAAGGCCAAGGCATTGCTGACCGAGGCCGGATACCCGGATGGCTTTGAGTTTACACTGACCACTTACCAGACGACCCTGAATCAGACCTTTGCGGAGGTCATCCAGAGCATGTGGGCAAAGGTTGGCGTTAAGGTCAACATTGATATTGTGGATCTGGCGACCTTTACGGATATGAACAACAGCGGCAAGCTGACCGTTGCGCTTCTGACCCCCAATGTGGCCATTACCGATCCTGCCGTTGCCCTGATCCTGTGGCCCATTACCCGGACCATCTCCCTCAGACACAACGACCAGCACATTCAGGACCTTCTGGATGCCGGCAGCTCCACCTACGATGAGGCATCCCGGATCAGCATCTATCAGGAGCTTCAGGATTACCTCAAGAGTATGACCTATACCGTGCCTGTGGCGTATCCTACCTTTGCGTATGGCGTAGCTTCCAATGTGGAGGGCTTCGTGTTCCAGCCCAGTCTGATCATTGATCTGACGACCGTCTCCTTCAAGTAAATTTTCAAAGCGTAGCATTGAGCGGGGGTGACAGCAGGCTTGAAACCGCTGTCACTTCCTTTTCAAAAGCGGACAACTTCCCGCAAATTCTAGCCTGTGCCCGGAAGTGCACTGCGTCTGGGCGGCTTGGTCAGGAGCGCGAAATTTATGTTTAAGTTTATTTTGAAACGGCTTCTTGTAATGCTGCCGGTTCTGTTAGGCGTTACTTTTATCATTTTCAGCATGATGTACATTACGGACGGCGACCCGGCCCGCATGATGCTGGGCGATCTCGCCACCGAAGAAGAGGTTGAGGCCCTGCGGGACGAAATGGGCCTGAACGACGGCTTCTTTACAAGGTATTTCAACTACCTGGGAGACCTGCTGCACGGAGATCTCGGCACGTCCTACGCGACAAAGCAGCCGGTGCTGAAGGTCGTCGGAGACCGGCTCCCGGCAACCATCAAGCTCGCATTTCTGAGCTGCCTGTTTGCCATTGTCGTGGGTGTTTCCATAGGAATTATTTCGGCGGTCAGGCAGTATTCCATCATAGACAGTTTTTCCAGAGTGATCTCCCTTCTGGGCATCTCTCTGCCCAATTTCTGGCTGGCGCTTCTTTTGATGCTGCTGTTCTCGGTAAAACTGGGGTGGCTGCCGGCTTCCGGACTGTACGGCCCGGCCTACTACATCATGCCGATGATGAGTATCAGCGCCGTGTCTATTGCGACCTTTGCCAGAACGACCCGGTCCAGCATGCTGGAGGTGATCCGGCAGGACTATATCCGGACGGCACGGGCCAAGGGCCAGAACGAATGGGTGGTCATTTTTAAGCATGCGCTCCGGAATGCGCTGATCCCGATCATTACCATCGTCGGCGTTCAGTTCGCGACGGCGCTGGGCGGCGCGGTGGTAAACGAGCAGGTCTTTGCAATTCCCGGGCTTGGCAAGCTTATGGTGGACTCCATCAAGGCAAGAGATTTCCCGGTCGTTCAGGGAGGTGTCTTGATCATCGCGTTTATGTTCAGCGTTCTGAACCTGATTATTGACCTGCTGTATGCGTTCGTTGACCCGCGGATCAAGTCCCAGTATACCGGCGGATCCAAAGCAGGAAAGAAGCGCGCGCGGCGCGCGGCAGAGGAGGCAAAGCAATGAGTACGGAAGTCCGGAAACAAGGAAAAAAGCGCAGTCAGGCGTCGGAAACATGGAAACGACTGCGGAAAAACCGGCTGGCAGTCCTTGGACTCGCCATTCTGCTGATGATCTTCCTGCTTGCCATTTTTGCCGAGCAGATTGCACCTTGCCCCTATGATCTGCAGGACTACAGCGCCTCCTTCCAGACGCCCAACGCGCAGCATTTGTTCGGTACCGACAACTACGGGCGGGACATTCTCAGCCGTGTGATCTTCGGCACCCGCGTTTCCCTGAAAATCGGCTTCATCTCCCTGATGGGGGGCGCCCTTGTAGGCTGCATTCTGGGCGCGATCTCCGGCTATTTCGGCGGGATCGTGGATACTGTCATCATGCGTTTTACGGATGTCCTGATGGCAATTCCCCGGATTGTTCTGGCGATTTCCATTGCCAGTGCGCTGGGCCCCGGCCTGACCAATGCCATGATTGCCGTGGCTATCAGCTCGATCCCCAATTTCGCGCGGATCGTCCGCGCGTCGACGCTGACGATCAAGGATCAGGAGTATATTGAAGCGTCCCGCTGCATCGGAGAAAGCAATTTCGGGATCATTCAGCACCATGTGTTCCCCAATGTGCTTGCGCCCATTATCGTTCAGGCGACCCTTGGTGTAGGCACGGCGATTATTCTTGCGGCGTCCCTCAGCTTTCTTGGCCTTGGCGTTCAGCCGCCTACGCCGGAATGGGGCAGTATGCTTTCCATGGCGCGAACCTATATGCGCGATTACCCGTATATGGTCATTTTCCCGGGCCTTGCAATCATGGTGACGGTCTTGGCGCTGAACCTATTCGGCGACGGACTGCGCGATGCGCTTGACCCGAAGCTGAAAAAATAAGCGAGGTATAACATGAGCGAGAAAGAGAACCTGATTTCCATCCGGGATCTTACGATCCATTATTTTACAGATGATGGCGTTGTGAAAGCAGTAAATGGGATAGACCTGGATATTGCTAAGGGCGAAACACTGGGTCTTGTGGGAGAAACCGGCGCAGGAAAGACCACAACGGCATTAGGTATCATGCGTTTGATCCCTAACCCGCCCGGGCGGATTGTCGGCGGCGAGATTCTATTTGGCGGTGCGGATCTACTTAAGGAAAGTGAAAAGGATATGCGCCGCCATCGCGGTTTCGATTTCTCCATGATCTTTCAGGATCCGATGACCTCTCTGAACCCCGTGCTGACGGTGGGGGATCAAATTGCAGAGGTTGTCCGTCTCCACGAGAAGGTTTCCCGAGCGGAAGCCAGCAAAAAGGCGGCGCAGATGCTGGAGCTTGTAGGTATCCCAGCAGAGCGGATGAACGACTATCCCAACCAGTTTTCTGGCGGCATGAAACAGCGCGTGGTGATTGCTATTGCACTGGCATGCAATCCGCAACTGATTATTGCGGATGAGCCCACTACAGCACTGGATGTGACCATTCAGGCACAGGTGCTGGCCCTTATGAGTGAGCTGCGGGAAAAATTCCAGACGGCAATGCTTCTCATTACCCACGATCTTGGCGTCGTGGCGGAGATCTGCGATAAGGTCGCCATTATGTATGCCGGGCAGATCATGGAGTACGGAACGCTGGAGGACATTTATGAAAACGTCTGCCATCCCTACACGAAGGGGTTGTTTGACTCCCTCCCCAGTCTTTCCACAAAGGTTCACCGGCTCAACCCTATCAGCGGCCTGATGCCGGACCCGGCGAATCTGCCCTCCGGCTGCCCGTTCCACCCGAGATGCCCGAAAAAATGCGCGCGCTGCGAGACGGAGGCACCGAAGAATGTGGAAGTCGCGCCGGGACATTTTGTCCGCTGCCACCTCTACGATACGAAAACGGAGGAGTAAGCTATGTCAGCATTGGTTGAAGTTGAACATTTGAAAAAGTATTTCAAAACGCCCAGAGGAATGCTGCATGCGGTGGATGACGTCAGCTTTTCGATCGACGCCGGAAAAACCCTCGGCGTAGTCGGAGAATCCGGCTGCGGCAAGTCGACTCTCGGCCGTGTCGTGATCAAACTGCTGGATTCCACAGACGGCCGGGTGCTGTTTGACGGAAAGGACATCACAAAGCAGAAAAGCTGCTATGAGTTGCACAGTTCCATGCAGATGATTTTTCAGGATCCCTATGCCTCACTGGACCCCCGGATGTCGGTCAGCGAGATCATTGCGGAGCCTCTCCGGGTTCACAAGCTGTGCAAAAACCGGGAGGAAGTGAGCCGGAAGGTAAGTGAGCTGATGGATACGGTGGGTCTGGCGGAGCGCTTTGCCTTTTCCTATCCGCATGAGCTGGACGGCGGCCGCCGTCAGAGAATCGGAATCGCCCGGGCGCTTGCGCTGAACCCCAGGTTTATCGTGTGTGACGAGCCGGTTTCGGCACTGGACGTGTCCATTCAGGCGCAGATCCTGAACCTGATGCAGGACCTGCAGGAGCAGCGCGGCTACACCTATATGTTCATCACCCACGATTTGTCCGTCGTGAAGCACATTTCCGACCATATTCTGGTCATGTATCTGGGACAGGCGGTGGAAAAGTCCGAATCGGACGAGCTGTTTGAAAATCCGCTGCATCCATATACGAAAGCGTTGCTTGCGGCAATTCCGGAGCCGGTAGTGCGGAAAAAGGCAAAGCGGGAGCTGCTCCGTGGAGAGATCGTATCTCCCATCGATCCGAAGCCCGGCTGCCGATTTGCGGCACGCTGCCCCTTTGCGACGGAGCAGTGCCATACGGTTACCCCGATCCTGCAGGAGGTCAAGCCCGGGCACTTCGTCTCCTGCCACAGAGTAGGTGAGATAAACTGAGCAATGGAAACGATTCTTGAGAAGCTGGCTGACTTCGCGCAGCAGCTGAAATTTGAAGACCTTCCCCGGAACGTAGTGCGCAAGGCAAATGACTGCCTGCTGGATTTTGCCGGATGCTATTACGCTGCCGTGGGGAGGGATGATATGCCCAAGGTGATCCGGGGCATTGCCGCCATAAATCCTGCACCGGAAAGCAGAATCTGGGGCACGGATCTGAAGTGCGGCATCGCGGAGGCCGCGCTGGCCATGGGTACGGCGGGCTATTATCTGGAATATGACGATGGAATCTCCGTTTCCGGTCATTGGGGCAGCGCCTCCATTCCGGCGACATTTCTCTCTGTTGCCCAAAGCGGCGGGGACGGGAAGGATCTGATCACCGCCATTGTGACGGCCTATGAGGTCGGCTGCCGGATCAGCCGCATGTTTTCTCCCCGTCTTCTGAAAAAGCATATCCATTTTCCCTGCACCATGGGGGCCTTCGGCGCCGCGGCAGGCTACGCAAAAGGCGCGGGCCTTTCGGCCCGGCAGCTTGCCGGAGCCCTTTCCCTTGCGGGACTCTTCCCCGTGGGAACCTACAGCACCGCTACCGGCGGCGCGAGCGGCAAGAGCCTGTACTCCGGGTGGCCGAACTATCTGGGCGTGAATGTTGTCCGCCTTTCCGGGCTTGGACTGATGGGAGACGTGGATGTGATGGAAGCACCGGACGGCTTTGCCAACGCCGTCGGCCTTGCGCCGATGACGGAGGCGTATCTGAATGAGGCCGGAAGTGGGCTTGGCGAGGACTATCGCTTCATGCAGGTATATTTTAAGCCATATCCCTGCTGCCGGTGGCTCCATGCCCCGGTATACGCGATCCTCAGACTGATGCGGGAGCACGGTATTACCCGGGACATGATCGAAAAAATTGAGATTGGCGGCCCGGAGTTTGCCATGATGTACGACACCCGGTCGGGTTATGAGTCGAAGGTGACCTGCCAGTACAGCATTCCCTATTCCGTTGGCGCGGCCGCGTTTTTCGGGAAACTGGGGCTGGAGGAATTTGAGGATTCTGCGCGGAGCAGCCCGGAGCTGCGTGACTTCATCGATCGGATCCATATGCATATAGATGAAGAGCTTCAGGAGAAATTTCCCGCTGTGTTCGGCGTGCGCCTGAGACTGGTTCTGACGGACGACAGAGAGTTTACTCTGTTGCAGGGAACGCCCTGGGGGCCGGATGCGCCTGCAAGTCAGGACGAGCTTCTGGAGAAGTTCCGGATGCTGACCGATGGCGTGCTCACGCCGGGGCAGCAGGATGCGTGGGAACGGCTGTACCGGGATGGCTTTGAGTCCGAGGGCGCTTTTGACAAGCTGCTTCAGCTGACAGGTGCGTGACCATGACGGTTTTTTTTGGAGAGCTGGAGCACTATTACCGGAATGTCCCTTTTTCCAAGCTGGATGCCGAGGCCGTTCATCAGGCCAAGCGCTGCATTCTCGATAGTATCGGCTGCATGATTTCGTCGGCCGACAGCTGCGGGGCGGAGCTGCGTTTTGTGTTCGGCATGCGCAATGGAACCGAATGCACCGTTGTGGGAACACGGGAGCGGGCCAATGCCGCACTGGCGGGCTTTGCCGGAAGCATTCTTGCCTCGGCACAGGAGATGGATGACGCGACCGCCATCGGCGCCTCCGTACATCCGGGCTGCTGTGTAATCCCGGCGGCACTGGCGGCTGCGGAAAAATACGGCGGATCCGGAGAACTGCTTTTGCGGGCTGTCCTGTTCGGCTATGATCTGTGCAACAGACTGGGCCTTATGGCAACGGAAAAAATCAGAGAATTGGGGCTTTACGGGCCGGGCTTCCTTGCGGCACCCTGCGCCGCCGCGGTGTTCGGCATGATTATGGGACTGGACGGGAAGACTCTGGAAAATGCTTTTTCCATCGCCTTTTCCATGGCTCCCGTGTGCCCGTTTTCGAGTTTTACAGACGGTGCGGACAGTAAAAATCTGTATAACGGCTGGGCGGTATACCTTGGCATTCTTTCCGCGGAAATGGCACAGGCGGGGATGACCGGCGCGGCGAACCTTTTGCGTGGGAAACGGTCCTTACAGGCGTTTCTGTCATCGGACCGGGGGACGGACATTCCGGCCGGACAGGGCGGCTTTTCCAGTGCGATTGTGTTCAAGAAATATTCTGCCTGTCTGTCCGTCCACGCGGCTATGACGGTTCTGGAGCGGATGAAAAGACAGTACGGATTTGCGGAGGGTCAAATTGCTTCCGTGGAGATCGGAACCTATCCCTACGCATGGGAGCTGAGCGGTCTGGCGGAAAAATTGACTCCGGTCTCGGCCAGAGTCAGCATTCCCTATACGGCCGCGGTCATGCTGAGCGAAGGCTCTCTGTGGCCGGAGGCTTTTTCCGGGGAAATGCTGGAAAGCGTCAGGATTCGCGAGCTGATGAAAAAGATTCATGTGGTCAGGCTGGACGCGTTCGGCGCGGGCCCCTTCGGAAAGCGGGGCTGCAGGGCGGTAATTACACTGGTGGACGGAACGGTTCTGCGGGACGAAACGGATGCCTCCTGCTGGAGCGCCGATGCGCCGCCCTCTGACGAAGAGCTGGAGAAAAAATTTGCCGTCCTTACGGAACGGAAGCTATGCAGGCAGACCCGGGAAGCTCTGATCAGAGAAATCTATGAGCTTGACCGGGTGGAAAATATTATGAAGATTACCGCGCTGCTGCGTCAGACGGCGTGACGACCAACAGGAGGTTTGCAAATGGACGCAATCGTAAAAAAAAGCAGGCTGCACGGAACAGCGATCGTTCCCGGCTCCAAGAGCCATACGATCCGGGCTGTCCTGCTCGCAACCATGTCAAAGGGAATTTCGTATATTCACAATCCGCTGCCGAGTCTTGACTGCAAAAGCGCGATGCATGTCGCTGCGTGCTTCGGCGCCAGAACGGAGATGCAGCCCGGTCTTTGGACGGTGGAAGGCGTGGGCCGGGATCTGAAGACACCAGATAACTATGTGGACTGCGGGAATTCCGGCTCCACCGCCTATTTTTTCGCCTCTATGGCGGCACTGACGGACGGGTATACCTTCCTTACGGGTGATGAGCAGATCCGCCGCCGGCCCATTCAGCCGGTGCTTGACGCCATCAATCAGCTGGGCGGCAGCGCGGTCTGCTCCAGACCCGGCGTGAATGCCTGTCCTGCCATTATCAAGGGCAGAATGAAAGGCGGAACGGTGCGTTTCCACCGCAGTCTCTCCCAGTTTGTGTCCAGCATTATGATGGCTGCGCCGCTGCTGGAGGAGGACACGCTGATCCTGAATGAGGATCCTCTGGAAAAGCCCTATCTGCAGATCAGCATTGACTGGATGAAGCGCTATGGCGTAGAGCTGGCGGAAAACAGCGGCGATTACAGTCGGTTCCGCATCGCGGGCGGACAAAGCTACAAGCCTACGGAGAGCACCGTGCCCAGCGATTGGTCCGGCGTTGCGTTCCCGCTGGTGGCGGCCCTTGTTACGGACTCTCAGATCGAGATCGTCGGCGTGGACTTTCAGGACAGTCAGGGCGACAAGGCGGTCGTTGATCACCTGATCGCCATGGGCGCGGACATTACAAAGGATACGGAAGGCGGCCGCCTCCTGGTAAAGGGCGGAAAGCCCCTGTACGGAGGACGAACCATCGACCTCAGCGACATTCCGGATTCGCTGCCTGCCATGTGTGTGGCGGCGGCCTATGCCGAGGGGGATACCCGGTTTACGGGCTTGGGTCATGTGCGGCTGAAGGAGACGGACCGGGTGGCCGTTATGGAGAGTGAGCTGAAGAAGCTGGGCAGCTGCGTGGAAACTGGAGAAGACTATATGATCGTCCACGGTGGACGCAGACTGACCGGCGCGGCGGTTGAAAGCTATGACGATCACCGGGTGGCCATGGCCATGACGGTGTGCGGCCTGTTTACGGAGGGAGAACTGACGGTACATAACAGTCAGTGCGCGGCAGTTTCCTTCCCCACGTTCTTTGAAGTGATGGAAAAGCTCGGCGCGGACATTACGCTGAAGGCGTGACGGCAAGGTGAAGCTCAGGTGTGCTTCTGCTTGCGGCAGCTGGACTGGCGGATGATAAGCCGGACGTCAATCTCCACATCGCCGCAGGGCTCGTTGTTGAAAAGCTTTTGCAGGCACTCCACACATTTCTGACCCAGAAGCTCCGTATCCTGCACGATGGTGCTCAGCCGCGGCTGGGTGCAGGTGGACATGATTCCATTGTCATAGCCGATGACGGACAGATCGTCAGGTACGGAGATTTTCTGCTGGGACAGCATGTGAATGGCGCCGTTGGCAGACATATCATTGGAGCAGAATACGGCGTCAATGTCGGTTGTGCGGGACAAAAGCTTCTGCATGGCATGATAGCCGCTGGTATAGGCGTTGCCCAGGTCAATGAACTCAATGAGTTCGGGACTGAAGGGAATGGAATACTCCGCAAGAGCCCTGCGGGCGCCGATGTATTTGTCGATGCCGGAATAGGGACCGGCAAGAACGGGGTCCTCCAGGTAGGCATCCAGATCGGCCGCCGTGTGAAAGCGATTTCCGAAAATGCCGACCAGAATCCCGATCCTGCTGTGTCCCATTTCAATCAGATGCCGGGTGGCAAGGTATCCGCCCTTGATATGATTGAAAAAAACATGGGGACGGCCGGCGATCAGGTCGTGCCGGGAACAGATGACCGTCGGAATCCCGGAAAAGAAGGTGTGGAAAGCTTTCAGGTTCGGAGTGCTGATGGAGCAGTAGATGACACCGTCTACGCCGGCTTCCGAAAGCTTCTGAAACTGTGACACCTCGTCGTAAGCGGTGCCGTTCTGGGTAATCCGGGGCATTACGTTGAAGGAGCATTCCGTACAGTGCCGGATAATACTGTCCGCGATGGAACCGAAAAACGGGTCAATGGTATTGGGCAGAATGACGCCGATGGTGCGGCTCTTGGTGCTGCGCAGGCTCTGCGCGGCCTGATTCGGCCGCCAGTTGAGCTGACGCATTGCGTCATGGACCCGCTGAACGTAGACCGGGGATACATTGTCCTGACCGTGTATGACACGCGACACCGTAGCGATGGACACATCTGCCAGCTGCGCAACGTCCTTGATGGTGATCTTTTCCATACCTGTACCCCCGCACCCTTTATTCCTGCCAAAAATTATAGCATAGGCCGTCTGCCTTTTCAAGAAAATATTTTCTTGAAACAAATTTATCAATTTTGAAAGTTGGCACCTACATGAATCAAATAAAAGAGATCGGCTCCGGGGAGGGGAAGCATACGCTCGACCTCAAGCGCGTCCTGAAGATCTGGATATCGCTGCTGCCGCCGCTGCTGATCTTCCTCATTTGCCCCCTGGGCATGACACCGCTGCAGAGTTCCGTGGCGGCGGTATTGCTGCTGACCATTATCTGGTGGTGTACGGGATGGGTCGATAAGACGGTCGCCTCGTGCATTCTGATCGTCTTCTTCCTGCTGTTTTCGGGTGCGCCCGCAAAGACCGTTCTTGCGTTCCCGCGTTCTTCAACGTTCCTTCTGATCGCACTGACCTACCTTTTTTCGAGGGGCATCCATAACGCAAGGCTGGCGGAGAAATATCTGGAGCCAATGCTGCGCAGATTCGGCAGGACTCCGCTGAAGGTGCTCCTGCTTGCGGTCCTTATGCTGGTCGTGACCATGTATATCATCCCGCAGCCGCTGGCAAGGTTGATCATCGTGGCGGATATTCTGAAGGCATACCTTGACAGAACGGATGCGGATCCGGAAGAAAAGTCCGCCCTGATCTTCGGCGTGTACTTTATATATGTGTTTGTGAACATGCTGACCATGAATGCGGATATTATCCTGAATACCACGGCGGTTGCGGTGGCGGGGCTTTCTATGAAGGATGCCGACTGGATGCGCTGCATGGCAGTTCCCTCCGCCATTTATCTGGTGGCTGCACTTGCCCTTCTCTGCCTGATCTTCCGAAAGGAACTGATGGGAGGAAAGACCATTGCTTACCGGGGCGGTGATGCCGGCGGCACAGAATCCAGCGGAGAAAAACGGTCGTACCGGGTGGAGATCCTTTCCGCGGCGACGGTGATCCTCTGGCTGACGGAGCCGCTGCATGGAATCCCGAACTGGGCGGTGACGTTGGCCAGTGTGCTTGTCATGTACGCGTTCGGCGTACTGAAGCTGAAGGATCTTTCCGCTATCGACGTGAAAATGCTTGTTTTCCTGACGGCAGCCATGTCCATCGGCGGCGTTATGTCTGCAAACGGGACTTCAGACTGTGTGTTCTCGGTGCTGAAGGGACTGATCCACGGAGATTCGCTTTTGGGCACGATCCTTCCGGTGATGCTCATTACCATCTGCATGCACATGATCCTTGGGAGCAATACCACCACCGTGTCGGTAGTCATCCCGGGAATCATCTATATCTGCGCCGATGTTTTGTCGGCAGAGAGCGTTATGTTCATCGTCTATATCACGTCTGTGACCCAGTGGCTGTTCCCGTTCCATTCTGTCGGTCTCATGATGGGCGTGTCCCGGAATGCCTTTACGGCAAAGCACGTTCTGAAAGTGGGAATCCCTCTGACGATCATGGTCTTTGCGGCCATTTTTGCGCTGTATATTCCGTGGTGGCGATTGATCGGCGTGTTTCCCGGCTGATGAAAATCAAAAGATCCGGACCGAATCTTCCCGACGGAAGACCGGTCCGGATCTTTTGATTTGGGCCGCTTTCCGGGTACGCGCTCCCGGGAGGAAAATGTTCCGGTTCTGATACTAAAATCTAGTAAACCACTTTAACCGTCTTACCAGATATGCTATACTGTATCTGGGTGATGAATAATGGCATCGAACTATAA
>OFMX01001919.1_pt1 | contig 13915 bp, 17 predicted proteins | sample 1541901 | NCBI WGS metagenome assembly OFMX01 (sample SAMN04209222, study PRJEB22552) | human gut metagenome | biome: gut; material: feces | host: Homo sapiens | place: USA: Oklahoma | reverse complement strand
GAAAGTAGCGGGTGCTTTTCTGGTTCTCTTTTGGCACGCAAAAGAGAACATCCCCCCTTAGTTCGCCTCAGCCGTTGCGCTGTACCGTGCGCTGCAGCTCTCAATGCGCACCATGTACTGCTCCACCAGGCGCTCAGCGGTCTTGTGTGCCTTCCAGCCCACAGACGCACGCTGGTTCAGGGGGTCGTCACCATAGCCCAGCTGCTTCACGATGTGCTCCAGGCCGCCGCCCTCGATCTCGGTGGAACCGTAGGCGTGGGCACCCAGGATCAGGGTGCTGAACACTGCCAGACCCGTCGGGCAGCCGGTGCCCTTCCAGATCTTTGCCTCGCTGGTCTCCACAAAGCGCACACCGTGCAGCGTGCCGATCTCGCCGTTGTAGATCTCGTCCGGCTGGGCGTACTTGTGCACATCGATCCAGTCCGGGTCGCGGCGCAGGTCATAGGCCACATAAGGGTGGATGATGCCCACAAAGCTGGTGCCGATGGGGTCAGCGTTCATGGCCTTCAGCTGGGTGGCCGCACGGGCGATCAGGTCGCTGGTCAGCTGGCAGGTCGCGTCCAGGGTGGCGCGGCTGGTCACAGCGGTCTCCGCGCCGCCTTCGCCGATCTTGGGCGCATAGATCACATTGGTGCCGCCCGCCAGCACATCACGCACGATGGTGTCCAGGGTGCGGCCCGCCTGGCTGGCAATGATTTTTGTTGCCTGCACGATGTTGTTGTCAATGGCGGTCAGCTGCAGCGTGTCGGTAATGGGCACCCAGCCGCCGTACTGCCTGACTTCAGCGGTAACGGTGGAAACGTTCATGGTCTGGCCGTCCGGGGTCACACCCTCGGTCAGCGGAGTGGTGGCCTTGGGCAGGCTGTCATACTTGCGGAACTCAATGTTCTTGCCGCCGTTGGCTGGAATGGGATACGGGTCGCCGAACTGGTCATGCACCAGGGCAGGCTCTGCCTGGTCGATCAGGCGCTTCTCGTAAAAGGTTTTCATCTCGGCACTCATGCCGGATGCGCCGGTGGTATTCTGGTTCTGGGTGCTGGCCGTTGCAAACATCTGCAGATCCAGCTTCATGGTCTTGTCTTTCATAGCTTCCTCCTGTTAAAGTGTAATAACTTCACCCCGCATGGCCCGCTTCTCTATCTCTTCCATTTCCTTGCGGCTCATGTGGGATACGTCGATCTTGGTCTGCACCGCGCCGCCGGGGCGGGTGCCATTCTCGCCGGGCCGGGCGTTGCGCTGCTGCAGCCTGTTCACCACGCCCTGCTCCACCTGCCGGGCCGTGGCGGCCTGCTGCTGTTTCAGGATGTGATCAAAGTAGGCGCTGCGGTAGGCGTTTGTCATAGAAACGCCCGACCGCATCATCTTCTCCACCTCCGGGTTCGCCAGCACCTCAGCCATGTTGAAGTCGGGATACTGGGCTTTCAGCTGCTCCGCTTCCCGGTCCCATCCAGCCTGCAGCTCAGCAATGCGGGCCTGCTGGGCACGCTGGCGCTCCATCTGTTGGATCATCTGCTGCTGTTCGGTCAAGTGCTTGTTCTGGCTTTCCAGCTTGTCCAGCTCCCGGGCCGTCCTGGTGGAAACTCCCTTCTCCATGGCCAGCTTCTCGTAGTAGGCATCGTCCTTCACCGCGCCGTTCCGCACAGCCTCGGTCAGGGCCACCAGATCGTTGGCATCCGTGCCGTACTTTTCCTGCAGCGCCTGCATCAGACCCTTCATGGCCGGGCTTGCTTCCAGCCGCCGGGTCGCTTCGGTCACGGCGTTCTGCATCAACTCCTCGGTCAGGTCGGCATACTCTCCGCGCAGCAGCTCACCAAAGGCTTTCCGCCGCTCCTCCGGGCTCTTGGTCTTGCCTTCGCCCTTCTCCTCGCCGTCCTTGCCCTCGGCTTCGTTCTGGTTCTCTGCCGCTTCCTCGTCCAGCTCAGACTTTTCCTCACTGCCAAGGGCTCCCCCCTCGGGGGAGCTGGCGGCGCTCTGCGCCGACTGAGAGGGTGAGCCCTCTTCCCGGCTGCTCCGCTTCAGCACCCCGCTCCGACGGGCCAGCCGCTCTTCTGCCGGCCGCAGGGCGGGCAGCTCAATGGCATTGCCTTCCCCGTTCGCTGCCCCTGCCCCTGCAGATGCGTTGGCTCTTCCGTTGGGAGAGCTGTCCGCGCCAGCGGACTGAGAGGTTCCGTCCCCGCCCGCAGCACCACCGTCTGCAAACATCTGCAGATCAATGGCATCTGCCTTGTCTGCGTGCAGGTTGATGTACCGCACATGCTCCGGGTAGGCATCCGCCAGCAGGATCAGACCGTCCGTCACCAGTTCAAATTTTGCCAGGCTGTCAGTGCCCTGCTTTGCCTGTACCACCATCAGGTTACTGTCATCGGCACAGGTCACGGTCCCGCTGTCCAGACTGTATGCCAGCGTCTGCATCAGCGCGCTCACGGCAGCACATACAATGTCCTGCCCCTTGGGTGCAAACTCCGCGTGCCCCTCGGCCCGCAGGAACATCATGTCTCCCATCTCGTTGTAAGTGATCTGGATCATTCTATCGCTCCTTCCAAAATTTCCTCTAAGCAGGGCTATCGGGTTGCGGCTCCCAGCATCCACTTCGCACAAAGTATTGTGCTTGTGTCTTGCTGGCCGCGGCCCCAACAGCTCCTCCCTCAATCCGCCACTGGCGGCGGTCGTCGCCGTTGCTCTTCGGGGGAGCTGCAAGCAACTGCGTCGTCAGACGCATTGCGCGCTGAGAGGGTCACTTATTCGGATTATTCACATTCATGGCCCGCTTTGCCGCCTGGGTGGCCAGGCTGTTGCCTCCGCCGCCCACCACAGCCCCCAGGCCGTTGGTCGCCGTCTTTGCGGTGGTCTGTCCGCCGCTGCCGCCGCCCGTGGTTCCGGCCGCCTGTGCAGCGGCCCCGGCCATGGCGCTCATGTTGGTGCCGTTCTGCTGGTCAATGATGGCGCTCAGCTTCTGCAGCTGCTCCATGGCCTGCTGCAGCTGGGTGTACAGGGTACCGTTCTGCTGCACCCGTTCCCGCACCTTTTCGATGCCCTCAAAGTCCATCATATCCAGCACCGCCAGCGCCGCGTCAGCGTTGGCCGGGGCAAACAGCCCCATCTGGTAGCACTCCTTTGCCGTCTCGTTCTGGGAAAGGCGGCTGAAGGTGCTCTTCTTGGCAGCCGATACCGTGATGTCGAACACCGGCTCGTGGCTGCCCAGCTCCACCCCGCCGATCATGCCACCCGGCTGGGGCTGCAGCATTGCCCCGGAGAACTGTACATACTCCGGCTGGCCGCTGTCGCCGGTAATGCGGTAGACCCGGCTTTCGTCGTAGAACTGCCGCATCAGGTCGATGATGAAATAGCACTCCTTTGCAAAGGCCCGGTAAGCGCTTTTCAGCATATCACGGGAGAGCTTCGAGCCAGCCTCCTGCAGCGCCGCAATGGCAGAAGCCGCGGTCAGGCCGCTGGTGGTGCCGCCCTGGGAAACATCCCGGTTGCCGCTGATCTCCTTCAGCTCCGCCACTCTCGCGTCCCGGTAGGTGATCAGGTTGCCCGCCAGCCCCGCTGTCTGTAAGGGCCGCAGGGTCTCGTCCGTCACCCGCCCCGCCGCGTGGACGATGTCCTTGCCGAAATCGGCCAGCTCCTTCTCGTTGATGCCCGCCCCGTCCTGGATGATGTACCGCGCCTTGGCCGAAAGCTTCACGTTCTCGTCCATGGCTGCGTTCATTTCGTCAATGGCGGTCTGGGTGTCCTTCATCACGTCGATGTACCCAAAGCCCGCCGGGCTGTCCTCTTCCACAAACAGGGTGTCGAACACAAAGGGGTACTTGCCGTGGTCGTAGAATCCCCGGTCAGCAAGGGCCGGGTCGTTCTCGCTGGCGTAGAGCACCACGCCGTTGCAGAACTTGCAGTAGTGCAGCAGAGGCGGGCCGTCCTCCCGGGCCTTTTTGTAGTACCAGTCCACCACCACGCTCTTGTCCGAGGTGTCAATGCTCTGGTCGTGGATGTACTTTGCCACTTCCAGCGTGCTGCCGGTGTGGCCTTCCAGCTGGGGGTACTGGGCCTTCAGCTGTTCGTTGTCGGCCACCGCCAGGCTGAACAGGTGGGGGCTGTCCTGGATGTCCATCACGCCGGGCTCCCAGTACATCATCAGCAGATCCATGCTCTTGATGGAAATGTCTCCCACGCCGTTCCGTAACCCCGGGTCCCAGAAGATGCCCTTCACGCCGGTGCCCTGCTTGAGCTTGCGCCACCAGGTGTCGCTGTACACCTGCTCGTATTCTGCCTGTTCCAGCAGCACCGGCAGGATCTTGGAAAGCACCTTGGCGGTCTGCTCGTCGTCCGCTGCCCGGGGCAGCACGTTGGGTTCCGGGTAGTTGTCCATGGCATCCGCGTGCTTGTTGGCAATGCTGTTGAACAGCCACCCGCTGGAAGGTTTGGGCTTGCCCTCCATCATCTCGTTTTTGTAGTTGGCCCAGTGCTGCATCCGGAACCACAGCTCGTTATCCACGATCCGCTTGTCCAGCGCCGCCTTGCCGGTCTTGTATCTCTGTAACAGCGCCGTGGCCTTCGCCACCTGCTCTGTGCCGATCACGTCGGTCATACTCTAAAAAACCTCGCTTTCTTCCCCAGCTCCAGCGGGTCATCCGGCATGGGCTGCACCGGCTCTGTCCGGGGCGGGCTGAGGGGATTCTCCATCAGCACATACCGGCACTCGTCGTAGATGTGATCCTCTTGGTCGGTGTCAATGTCCTCCACGTTGCTCTCGCTGTATACCAGGTTCGGGATGGTGCGGATAAAGTGCTTGCAGGTGTTGAACACCTGCAGCATGGGCCGCCCGTCCGCCTGGAACGCCAGCCGGTAGTGGAACTGCATCTTGCCCGCCAGCCGGGTGTGGTCGCCGGGAGCCCAGTGCAGAAAGTTCGGGCTCTTTTCCTGCATGGCAGCAATGCTCTCGCCCTGGCTCTCGTTGAAGATGGCCGGGTCGGCCACGCCCAGAATGGTGCGGCCCCGGAGCATGGGATCGTTCTCTTCTGCTTCCCGGATCATCCTCGCCTGCTTCACAGGGTCAGCCTTGATGCCCTCGTTGGGGGTCCCGGTGCAGCCGTACAGCTCCCGGATGCGGTAAAGCCTGCCCTCTTCGTCCGCCGCATACCACCCCACGGAAAAGGGCTTCGAGTAGCCGAAATCGTACCCCCGCCAGATCTTCCAGTGTCCCGGGATGCGGAACGGGCGGATCACATGTGTCCACCGCTGGTCGTCGTAGTGGGCCGGGTCGTTCTTCCACTCGGTGAACACCTGCCCGGTAAAGCTGTCCCAGTCGCCGTAGAGCAGGGCTTTCTTCTCCGCTTCCGGCAGCGCAGCCAGCGTGCCCAGGTAGCCCGGGTCATTTTCCAGCAGAGCCGCGTTGTCAAACACGGTGCTGGGGATAAAGATGCGGGTCCGCCGCTGCACGATCTCCCGTCCGTCCGGAGCCCTGGCCTTTACCATCTGCACCATCCGGGTGCCGGGCGGGGCCGGGCTGACGAACCTTGCCTTCACCCATCCGTGGCCGATGCCGCCGGGGTTGGCCGTGGCCCGGGTGTAGACCCGGGTATCGGGGCCGTTTGGTCGGTTTCGGCTCAGCAGGTAGCTGTACTCTTCCCAGGTAAAATGGGTCAGCTCGTCAAAGCCGATAAAGTCGTAGGCCTGGCCCTGATAGTTGTACCTGTCCTGGGCGTGGTTCATGCTGCCAAAATAGATCTTTGCCCCGCTGGGGAAGGTCCAGCAGTGTGTGCTGCTGTTGTACCGGGCTTTTGGGAAAACCGGCTTGTAATACCGCATGGTCTTGTCAATGAGCTCCCGCAGCTGGGGAAACGTCTTTCGGATGATGAGCCCCCGGTAGTGTGGGATCTCCACCTGCCGCAGGGCCTCGATCACCAGCGCGTCGCTCTTTCCGCCGCCTGCGGCCCCGCCATAAAGCGCTTCGTTCTCTGTGCGCTGCATGAACCGCGCCTGGGCGGGCTGTGGTGACCAGATCACCGGTCTGCCGTCACGCATCCTCTGTGCCGCCATCCACTTCCACCTCCTGCTGGCCGTCCGTCTCACTGGCTGCCACGATCTCCACCATCGGCGGACCGCTCTCGCTGTCGGTGTTCTCCGCCGGGGCCATGGCAGCAGCCTTTTCGGCCACTTCCATCAGCACCTTGGCCACACCAGCCGCGTTTTTGTCGCTCATCACCCGGCCCTCGTACCGCTCCAGTTCGGCATTTAACAGGTTCCGCTCGTCCTCGTAGAGCCGCAAGTTCCGGGTTCCGGCCCTTCCATACACCACAAGCCCGGTCTCGGTGGCATCCGCCAGCTCCTCCGGGTCGTCCTTCAGCAGGGTGCCCACGGCAAAGTCCCGGGCCCGGGTGTCCTCGTCCAAACGCCGGTGCAGCCTCTCCGTGATCTGCGCCGCCCGTTGGCTCTCAGCGGCCCGGCCCTGCAAAAAGGTCACCTGTGCCCGCACGCCCAGGCTTGCCCGGATGGCGATCTCCCGCGCGGCTTCCTGCCGGGCCTTTGCAAAGGCATCACTGCGGCCTGCCTCCTCGCTCATCCAGCTGCGAATGGTCGATTCCGGCACGCCGTACTTCTTCGCCACAGCGCAGACGGAGTTGGAGCCCAGCATGGCCATCACCACCTCGGCCCGGAACGCCGCCGGGTATTTTTTTCCCCGTTGCTTCCCGGCCACCGTGTTCTTGCAGTACGCCCGCTTCTTCGCCAACTCTCTCACCTGCCTTTGCAAATAGCCTATCATGTCTCGCCCGTTCAAAATACCCCGGACATTTGCCCGCCGGGCAGCAGCCCTGCATCCGCTGCACACACTGCCACGGTGCTCAGGGCTTCCAGCTCTTTGGTGTAGTAGGTCGTCCGCCCCACATACAGCCGGGCGATCACCTTTTCCTCTGGCAGACCTTGCAGGTAGCGCAGCCGCAGCAGCTGGGCGCATACCGGGTCATTGCGGTCGTACCAGGCCAGCACCGCCCCGATCACCTGCGCCCAGGCAGCACAAACAGACCCTTCGCCATATCGGCGCAGAGCCTGCCGGGTCGCTTTCTTCTGCTCTTTTGTCACCGCTCCACCCTCTTTTCGCATGGGTATAACGCGCAAAATACCGGTGTTTTATCTGTCAGGTGCGAGGTTTCGCAGTCTGGTATGCAGCCTCCCGCCGACGCAGGATCACATAGCATTGCGGTTCCAGCCGTTCCCAGCCGGTTTCTTCCCGCTTCGGGCTCTCATGCAGCCCGCCGGGCTCCAGCACGATGCACTTTTCCATCTTCCAGCCCGGAAACCGCTGCTCCCACCACTGGGCATCGTTCTGTTTTTCCCCGCAGGCGGCCCGCAGCTGTTTCCGGCTCCATCTGCCATCGTTGGGGGCCTGCTCAATGGCCGGGCGCAGGTTGGCCGTTTCCACCCACAGCCGCTCCTTGTGGCCGTAGAAGTAGCCCACCGTGCCGTATTCGCCCTGCCCGCTCTTGCCCAGCAGCTTTTTCATATCGATTCTGTCCACGTTCATGGTTCCCAGCGGCTCAAACTCGTTGGAGCCGGGGATACGCCGCCGCCACAGATCCTCCAGCATCTCCCGCCACTCCCGGCGTTGGGCCGCGGTCATGCCCTGGCATTCCGCAAAACCGTGCATGTGCAGCCGTCCTGCTTCTCCCTTGCGCACCGCCACCAGCATCAGGCGGATGTCCTCCCGCCTTGCCCCGAACCGCTTGCAGGTGGCCGCCATCACCCGCCGCTTGTAGTTCTCCACGTCTCTCCGGCAGGCCAGAATGTCCTCCGGCAGAAATGGATCCTCGTATGTACCGGTCAGGAACATTCCCGCCGGACTGAAATTGGTCAGCGCCTTTCTCTGGCGCTTGCGCAGGGAATCCATTTTGTTCTTCGCCTTCTGCCCCTCGCTGGATTCCTTCCGCTTCTTGCCCCGGCCCCGGTGTTCCTGGGGGATGATGGAGAACACTCCGACTGCCATGTAGTCATCCCCGCACTGGTATTTTTTCTCTCGGATGTAGTTACAGCGCATCCCGGTGCCCTCCTGCTGGCTTTCACTTTCTGCTGATATTCTCCTTCCCGTGACCCCACCGTCACAGAAATAACGGGTATACTAGCTCCCCAAAGAGGGCCCTTCCCCCTCTTTCTTTATAAAGGTATTATGAAACGTAACGGATACGGTGGACGTGTCAGGTCCATCGTATCCGTTGCTCTTCATAATAGATTAAGGTGTTTAAGGCGTGGCGGGCTTTCCTTTTTCCGCCCAGTATCCGTAGGTCAGTTCCGGCTTTCCAATTTTCCTGGCCTTCTCGTTGTAGATCATCAGGTCATGCACGTCATAGGCCAGGGCGCTGGGGTCGATCACGCCGCCAATGGGCTTGCGCTTCACCTTTGCCGGCTGATCCGGCAGCTTCATGGGGTGCCGGATCCGTTTCTGGCACAGCTCCATCTCCATCCGCGTAACGCCGCCGGGCTTGTACACGCCGCCCCGCTTGCGGTAGCACTCGTGCACTGTGCCCTCGCTGCCAAAGAGGCCTCTGTCCTTCAGCTCTGCCGCCGTGCCCTTGCCCAGCAGGGTGCCGTCCGCACCGTAGCAGCTGTACACCCGCACCATCCGGGTCTCGGCCCGCTCGTCCGCGCTCAGGCCCTCTGCCCGGGCCCTCTCCACCCGGTCGTCCTTGGTGCTCTTCCGCTCCATCTTCCACCGGTAGCTCTTCGGGCTGGGGTTCTTGCACTTTTCCAGATTATTCCAAACGCTGCTCAACTTGTTCACATCGGGAAAATATCCCTGCTCCACCAGCTCCACGCTGGTGCCCTTGGCCACCACCTCGCCGGTGTCCCAGTCCATCAGGGTGTATACCCATCTGCATCCACTCTGCATCTCAGATTCTCCTTCTACTAAGTACGGTGCTCATTTCAGGGGAGCTGTGCACCGATGAAGTTACCGCTTCCACACGCCGCTGCACCTCGGCTTCCGAAAGCGGCAGCACACAAGGCACCCGTTTGCGGCTCACTTCCCGCTGTACCGCCTGCACTTGCAGCTGACGTATCGTCTCCGCCGTTTCCCTCCGCTGTTTTTCCAATACAGCCTCGTCCGGCACATCCAGCACTTCTACCTCGGTCTTGTAAGCGTCCCGGGCGCAGCGGCACAGCATTTCCATGGCCACATCCACGCCGTCGGTTTCCACCCACTCGTTCAGCTGGCCAAAATTCGCAATTGTTTCCTGCCGAAGTTTTTCCAGCCGCCGGGGGGCCAAAGCCCAGCACTTGGGCGCAGGCGGTAGCATAACCCCGCCATTCCAGCGTGGCCGCCCTGTCAATGGCCATCTTCAGCTGAACTTCCCGCCGCTTCCGGGGCACACCTTTTATCACCGGGACACGAAATACGCTCACCACACCCTCTGGCAGCAGCCCCACCAGCCATTTTTCGGCCTCGTTCAGCTGGGCCTTCTGATTCTTTGCAGGTATGGCCATCCGCCGCATCAGCTCCCCATTGATCTCATCCTTCCGCTGGGTCACCTTGTCCAGCCGGTCTTTGCCTACGCCGAACACATCATGCAGCGCAATAGTCATGCAGGCATGGGTGAAGTCAATCGCATTCTGCTGTGCCAGCTCGATCTGGTTCTCCAGTGCCATCTTTCTTGCATCGTTTTTCATAGTTTCTCCGTTCTTCATATTCCCCGCACGCCCGGTTCCGGCCCCCACAGCTCAGGCACCGGCTCCGGGTGATCTCAAACACATGTACACACTGGGTGCCGTCCATCTCACGGCTCCCCGGTCTCGGCCATCATGGCGGTCAGGTCGCCCAGCATCCCGCTCACCGTGCGGGAAAGAACGTTGATCGCATCCTCCTGCAGGTCGCCGGGCAGGGCACGCACGGCAAAGCCCGCGTTCACCATCTCGTCCTTCAACCGGTTGTTGATCCGGCTCACCTCGGCCCAAAGCTTTGCCTCGTCCGGGGTCATCTTCCGCCGCCCGGGCCGCACAACGCCCTTGATCATGGCCGTCAGCTCGTGGAACTCCTCGTCGGTCAGGCTCCTGTCGTTCCCGGCCTCGGCAATGGCCCGCGCCCGATCACTCGGTGTCCCGGTAATCAGAATATTCTTGTACTCTTCCAGCGTCATTCTTTTTTTCTCCTTAAATGTAACCGCCATACTGTGTGGCCACCGCTCTGGCAATTCCCGGAAACGTCTTGCTTCTCTGTTTAGCCGACCGATATCCACTTTTTGCCCATTCATCAGCCGTTTTCTTGACTCGATGATCACTTGAACTTACCCACTTTGATTCCGGAACTACTATATCCGTAGCAAATAACGGCGGCAGATTCTTCAACCATAAACACGTTGTTTTTATATATGGGTCTCCAAACATATACGGCTGTATAATCTGACTATATTGAGGAAGTCCCCAGATTTTCATGGGTACCGGATTTTCAACAACAATACGCTCCACATCTGCATTCCAAAATTCCAGGAAGAAATTTCTTGCCTTAATTCCTTTTTCATATCGTGGTTTCTGAATTTCGTGTTCAATTATCAGTCGATTTGAGCCGGCTCTGGAAAGAAATGTGCAGGGCGGGTGAGCAACTAGCAAATCCCACGCATCGATATAATGGCCTTTGTCATCCATTGTAACGATTGTCCCTCCTTTTAGAGGTTCAAGCGCATCTCCCTGGATATGCCATTCAGGATGCCCACCAGAAGGCTCCTGGATATCGCACGAGTATGCTTCATGTCCCAGTGCTCTGAAAGCCTTACATACTGTCTGGCTCTCTTCACAGGCAACCAGTACTTTTCCCAAGTTTCTCTTACCCCGCCTTTCTGCCGCAGACAGCTTTCTTCACCGTGTTCTCCGGCACCTTGTGGATCTTCTGCGGCTCCTTCCGCTGCTCTGCCACCAGGCCCAGCCCGGCCAGCGCCAGGGCTGCACACCCCAGCACGATGGCCAGCAGCGTGTAACCCAGCATTGCCCAGCCGTTGGCCGCGTTCTCAATGGCCCCGCCGCACCCTGCGGCAGCCAGTCCCAGCACAATGGCACCGGCGCTCAGCACGCTGCCCGTGATCTTCTTTTTCATTTGCAAATCCTCCAACTCTGTGTTAAACTTCTGGTGATGGGCAGTCAAAAACCATCACCCTGGTTGGCTCGTCGGTGTTCCCGCACCGGCGGGCCTTTTTGCTTTTCTCGCATCTCTGGCCGCCTTCCACTCTTGAAACGCAGCCTCATTCTCCGGTTTTGAGTAAAAGTCCTGTGCGATGTGCAGCAATTCAATAATTTGCCAGTGCTCAAAAGGCAGCTCCTGCTTTTTCCTTCGGCCCATGGCAGCACCTCACAACCACTCGGCGCAGATGGTCTCCACCACAGGCTTTGCAAAGCCGATCAGCTCATCGCCGCGCTTTGCGGCCACGACTGCCGGGCCCACCAGCTCTGCCGCCGTCATCTCACTGGCGCGCTGGTTCGTCAGGGGGCGCTCCTTCATCAGCCCTTCCTCGTTCACCAGCAGCAGAATGCCGTCCACGTCCTTCTCCCGCGCCCACTCGGCGCTCAGCAAGGCGGGCACCGGCTCGATCGGCCCGCCCACCAGCTTCTGCAGGGTCTCCAGCTTCATGCTGTCACCATCATCACACTTCATGTTGAATGCCCGGTTCTTCGCCGGGATCACGATCATATAACGGTCCATGGTCTTCTCCTTTCTCAGCCAGCCTGTGCCGCTTCTTCCACGCTCACCAGATCAAAACAGGATTTCAGTTCCCGCAGAACCTTCCGCTGGGTACACTCGTCTACTCCGGCGTTCTGCATTGCCATCCGGCAGTAGCCTAGGCAGGCGGCATTGCTCCACGGGCCGTTGATATCCTGAATGCACGCCATTATTTCTTCGTACTTCATAATTTCTCCTTCTGCCCCGGCTCCCCGCCAGGGCTTTTTCATGCGCTCTTTTTCGGGTCGGTGGGCTGGACATCTCCAAAGAGATAGTCCATCGTCATCTCCGGAAAGAACTTATCCCGGAGACATTGCGCTTCATCCAAGCGCATTCGCCCCGCAATGTTCAGCTTCGCTGACATCGTTGCCGGATTGATTCCGATTCCATTCGCAAGCTGCTCATTGGTAATCCCGTTACGTGCCATCTCTGCCTTTAAATTCATGTACAAAACATATCACCTCCGCAGTTCACCAAATTCGGTGAACTTTATTATAAAATACACCCAATAGAGTGAATAGTCAATAGCTTTTTCAAATTATTTTTGCAATTTGGTGAATCAATATTGCATTTTTGTTATTCGTACCGTATACTGAACATCAGGAGGTGATTTTTTATGAACGTCGAAGAAAGGCTCAAAGAGCTCATTTTAGCCAATTACAAGAGCATTCGAGCGTTTACTGTTGCCGCAGGTATCCCCTATTCCACAGTGGATAATATTTTCAAGCGTGGAATTGGTGGAACCGCTGTAACAACTGTCGTTAGAATTTGTGACCTTCTCGGAATTACCGTAGAAGGAATCACGCACGGCCTTATTGAGCCAAAAGAAAACAACGCCGTTCTCACCCCCGCCCAGACTGCCCTGCTGGACAACTTCGACCAGCTGAACGAAGAGGGCCAGACCAAAGCACTGGACTATGTAGAGGATCTGGTTCTCACCGGACGTTATAAAAAAGCTGCTGCGCATGGCGTGGCTGCAAAGGAAGCATAAAAAATAACCGCCTCGGTTTCCCGAAGCGGTCAAGTTGTATATGATGGAGGAACTTTCATGCCTGTTTCTGATGCAGAGAACCGGCTTTCGCTCATGTATGTTGCCGGTATTCTGCCACATGCAAAAGCGCTTTTTGATGCTACTTCTATTGAATCAAATTCACCTTCTCGCCCTGTTCTGGCTAAAATATATGCCTTTTTTCTTACTTATTGTGTAGAAATACTCGGCTGCGACCATAATGTTGCATTTTTATGTTCAGACACCCTCTCTGCCGGAACCGATGATAATTTTTCCATTGAGATTACAAGAAACCTTGCTACTTACATCGCACGTTGGGACAGATATCGTCTTCATTTTGCAGATAGAACAGATGATTCTCCCAAAAATGAAGATTTGCCTGTTCTTTTCTCTGTCGTTGTTCAGGATTTGCAAAGCGTTCACGCCTTCGTTTCTCCGTCTATCCTTCTAACGGAACTTACCGGTTTTATGCAAGACCTTTCTGAAATCTTTGGAGCGTCCGAAACACCCAATGTTTCAGCACCTGCAACAACACCAGCACAAAATTCACCAAGCTCAATTGCAAAGAGATCCCCTAGTCACAAACATTCCTTCGCAGATATCCTAATCGCCGGATTCTTGCTGTTCGGCCTTGTCGTTTGCTTTCTCTTATTCTCCGGAAATATCGATAGCATCTTTCCCAGCTCTTCATCATCTTTGTCCTCTAGTAGCACTGATTTCTCTTCCAGTCGAATGACTGCGCCTATTGCTACGCCTAGCCCTATTTCAAAGCCTTCTACCGGCATTCTTTGGTATAAAGGGAAAAACGTAGAACTTGCTCCCTTTGATGTTACCGCCAGCGGAAACAGGGATTATGTTCTTCTTTTGGCTCAAAACAACAAAGCAGTTCGTAGTTACTATATTCGCCACGGTGAGACATTATCCGTTTTGGTTCCACTCGGCACCTATCAAGTCTACTATGCTTGTGCAACGATACACTCTTCTTGGTATGGCCGTACTGATTTGTGGAAATCTCAAACAGAGTATTATAAATCTCAAGATTCCCTAGACTTTGAACTTAGCAACGGCTACTATTACGGTTATACATTAGAACTTTCCGTTAGTTCTATGGGTGGTTCTGATTATGCTTACGAAAGTTCAGAATCCGCTTGGGATAGTTTGTTCTAATTTATTTTCAGTTTAAAAATAGTTTCATAGATTAAAACACCCCC
>OFMX01001913.1_pt1 | contig 13979 bp, 8 predicted proteins | sample 1541901 | NCBI WGS metagenome assembly OFMX01 (sample SAMN04209222, study PRJEB22552) | human gut metagenome | biome: gut; material: feces | host: Homo sapiens | place: USA: Oklahoma | reverse complement strand
CAACGCAAGTGCCAATACAAGGCTCCAAATCGTTTTCTTTTTCATGGTATGTTACTCTCCTTTTTTTAATCATTTTGGTTGAGCGTCAACCTTGATTGTAGTATATAGGAGAACGCCAAATACTTCCCCCGCAAAAGTGCATGGAAAGTGTCACAAAAATGCCACAGGCCGCACGCAGCCTTGAGCAGCCCCATATTGGGTCGGCAACTGTCTCACAATGCAGTACCAATAAATGGGGGGTCTCCGTGTGTCTGCATTTATGTGGCTTTTTTTGAAAGCTCGGCCTGTCATTCTTCGTCGTCAAAATCTGCGCAGTGTCAAATTGGCACAAAAAATCCAACAGAAAATATGCATCTTGACAAAGTGTACAAAATTTCTTGACAAACACAAGAGCAATATGGTACATTATATCTGTGAGGTAAAGCGGTTAACAAAGTGCGCAGAAAGTGTGAAATGATGGAAAAACGAGCAACACTCCGGGATATTGCAAAGGCTGCCGGCGTTTCCGTGGCTTCCGTTTCTAATGCGATCAACGGAGTAGACAAAATCTCTGAAGAAACCAGAGAAAGAATATATCAGGTCATGCAGGACATGGACTATCAGCAAAATCTGGTGGCTAGAACGCTCTCCAGAGGGGTTTCGGAAGTGATTGGCTTACTGCTGCCTATTACAGAAGAAGATTCCAGTACAAGCCTGCTTCTTCGGGACAATCCCTTCTACGGCGAGATTGTCAGCGGCGCAGAATATGAAGCTTCCGCGCTTGGGTATGACATTCTTATCAAAGGCATCCGTCCTGGGGAGAGTTGCCGAGATTGGGTCTGCAAGCGCAATCTGGATGGAGCGATCTTCATTGGCAACTATACTGATCTGATCTCGGAAGAGATGCAGAGCCTCGGAAAGCAGCTTGTTTTGGTTGACTGCTATGACAAGGGGACGCAGGTTCATTCCAACATCGGGATCGATGATGAAAACGGCGGCTATTTGGCGACAAAATATCTGCTGGAAAACGAGCATAAGCGCATCGCGCTTGCTTCGTCAAGCATTATAGTAGACGGACCCATCCGCCGCCGGTATCTTGGCTACAAAAAGGCCATGAATGAAGCAGGTATCGCCGATGTGGAGGATTTGGTCTTCCATGACGCGCTTTCCTTTGACGGCGGCTATCGGATCGGCCGGCGTCTTCTCGGCAGGCCAGACATTACCGCCGTGTTTGCGGTTGGCGATATTATGGCTTTCGGCATAATGAAAGCAATGTATACGGCCGGAAAACAGATTCCTGACGATTTATCCATTGTGGGCTTTGATAACACGAAGGGGTGCGAATTCTCCATGCCCGCCTTGACTTCCGTCGACCAGCCCGTGTATGACCGGGGACGAATGGCAGTCCAAGCTCTGGTTTCGGCAATTCGTGACGAAAAGTGTTCACTGACCCGGCGAACACTTCCCGTTTCGCTTGAGATAAGAAGTTCTGTCGCACCGCTATTGGCAAAGGGAGGGATGTAGATGAACAGATCCGCTGTTTTCCACAGGACCTATTCGGAGTATAGCTTCGCCACGGCTCCTGACCGGGTGGTGATTCGCCTACGGGCGGCCAGAGGCGATTTGGATGCGTGCCATATCTGTTATGGCGATCGGATGGACCCCAACAGCCCAATCGCCGTCACGCGCGAGCAAATGGCCGTTCGGTTTACAGATTCCCTGTTTGACTACTATGAAGCGATCTTTGATCCGAAGGTAACCAGACTGTGCTACTACTTTGAATTGAAGAAGGGTGGGGAAACCACATTCTATTATAATGACGGGTTCTTTTCGGCGCCCGATGAAAACCGCCAGCTCTATTACAATTTCCATTACATTCGCATCGAGGACATGGCGCATGTGCCGGACTGGTTCAAAAGTGCGGTCGTGTATCAGATCTACCCGGATAGCTTCGCCTCATCCCAAGGCTATATTGCAGGACAGGAAAAGCATGTAGTGTACGATGGAAAGGTCTTTTCATCACGCCATGGGGGCACCCTTCGTGGGATATGCGATAATCTGCCATACCTGAATGAGCTTGGAATTGACTGTATTTATATGACGCCGATTTTTGCAGCGAACAGTTGGCATAAATATGATACGGTGGATTATTTTGAGATCGATCCCTGCTTCGGAACAAAGGAGGACTTCCGGATGCTGGTAGATGCCTGCCATAAAAAAGGGATCCGCGTCATATTGGACGGCGTTTTTAACCACTGCGGGCCAGATTTCTTTGCGTTTCAGGATCTGCGTGAAAACGGCGCGGCTTCGCCCTACAAGGATTGGTTCTATGTGCAAGAGTTTCCTCCGAAGGGCGGGCCAAGGCCAAACTACGAGTGCTTTGCTTATGTGGATTCCATGCCAAAGCTAAACACAGGAAACCCTGAGACAGCTCGGTATCTTCTGGAGGTTGGCACCTACTGGGTTCAGGAGTTTGATATTGACGGATGGCGGCTGGATGTTGCCAATGAGGTCGATCACGACTTTTGGAGGCAGTTCCGAAAAGCCATTCGGGCGATCAAGGCTGATGCAGTATTGATTGGGGAAATTTGGGACGATGCAAGATCGTTTCTGGAAGGAGATCAGTTCGATTCCGCGATGAACTACAATTTGATGTTCGCCATTGTTGATGCAATCGCCAACGGAAGATTGACAGCCTTGCAGTTTGCTCAGCGGATTTCTTACCTTCTCATGCGCTATCAGGAGCCTATTCAGGCGGCGCAGATGAATCTCATTGACAGCCACGATATTCCGCGTTTTCTTTCTCAGGCAGGCGGAAGCCGCGATAAACTGAAGCAGGCCGTGTTGTTTCTGCTGACCCATACTGGCGTCCCGATGGTTTTCTATGGCGACGAACAAGGTCTATCCGGATGGCATGAGAGCGAGTACCGCCGACCAATGGATTGGTCGGATCCGGCGTCTGATTTGTTTGCGTTCTATCAGAAAGCCATTCGGCTACGAAGGAATTACACGGCGGCGATCCGTTCGGGATATCGGATCCTGAGCGCGGATGAGGACGTGCTGACATATTGCTGTGTGCATCATTCTGAGGGCTTCTTGGTCGTCATGAACCTCTCCGATCGGCACCAGTACCGGAGCATCCTTGTCCCACAGGCTTTAAACAGGGTGCTGCAAAGTCCTGTAGATTATTTCACTTCCGAACGGTACAGCACAGAGGGCTCCATGCTCATGCTGGAACTAGCGCCCAACTCCGCCGTTCTGGTTCCCACTTTGTAAGCATATTTTTTTCTTTTGTTAATCGGTTAACTGTAATCTAAAGCGGAAACGCTTGAGATAAAAAACAAAAATGGAGGTATACCAATGAAAAAACCAAGAAGACTTCTTGCGTTCCTGTTTGCTGCTGCAATGCTGTTGTCCCTGCTGACCGCCTGCAGCAAAACGCCCCCCACTCCTGCCCTCGCAGAAAACAACAGTAAGCCATCCATGAGTGATTCAGAATCCATGGATTCTTCTACGCTCATGCCTGAGGACGGCGCTGCACTCAAACTTTGGTTTGACAATGACGCCTACAATGAGAAGATCGTTGAGCTGTGGAATGCCAAATATCCCGGTGTTGCCCTAACCGTTGAAAACGTTGGAACCACCGACGCTCGACAGAAAAATGAGCTGGACGGCCCGACAGGTTTGGGCGCAGATGTGTTTGTCATGGCACACGACGGTGTAGCCGTTTCCGCCCAAGCCGGCACCATTCTGGAGATCGACAAGCTGTCCGATGACATCCGAAGCGCCTTCGTTCAGAATGCAGTTGATGCGGTTTCCTATGAGGGAAAGACCTTTGCGTTCCCCTTGTCCATGAAGACGATCGTCATGTTCTACAACAAGGATCTGGTGGACATGCCTGTCGACACATGGGCGGAGATGAAGGCTTTTGCCAAGGAGTTCAACGATCCGGCCAAGAACAAGTTTGCCTGCTTGTGGCAGGCTGTGGAGCCTTATTACGCTCATGGTTTCTTGGGCGGCTACGGCTATGACCTCTTCGGGCCTGAGCATAATGACCCGAACCAGCTTGGATGGGACACCAAGGAGGCCGCGGAGGGCCTGGCCTTCTATAAGACGCTGCGTGACGATGTTTATCCTGTCGCCTCCGCAGACGCTACCTGGGATGCAATGAACACAATGTTCTCTTCGGGTGCAGCCCCCTATGTTATTACCGGTCCGTGGTCCATTGCGGACTTTACAAATGCCGGTGTCAACTTCGGCATTGCTCCCCTGCCGAAGATGGACAACGGGATCCGTCCCAAAACACTGTCCACTGTGGATACCGTCTGCGTCAGTGCCTTCACAAAGTATCCCGTTGCGTCCATGCTTCTCGCCCAGTTCATCGCAACGGACCCCGATTGCCTGAAGCTGCTGTATGAAACAAAGAACGAGCTCTCCGCCAGCATAGAAGGCCAGAAACTGGACTTCTATGTCAATGATCCTTTTATGAGCAGCATTGCCGTCGCCGTCAACGACGCGCTGCCGCAGCCCTACATCCCCGAGATGGCCAACGTTTGGTCTCCCTATCAGAAAGCGGTTATCGCCGTGTGGGACAATCTGCAAACCCCCGAGGATGCGCTGGCTTCCGCCAAGGATGAGTTTTACAGCTCGCTGGTGCAGTAAAACGGACGCCCTGTCATAGCGTTTCAGAAAATACAGCAGTATTCCGGGGCGGGGTTCGCCTGCCCCGGAAACGGAAAGGAGACCAAATGACGATGCGTCGAAGCAAAAAGTGGAGAGTCGGGCTCGCATCCGCTCTGATCTGGGGGTCCGGCCAACTATGGAACAAACAGTATGTGAAAGCCTTGTTCTTTTTCCTTTGTCAGGTGGGGTTGGTGCTCGCGCTCCCTTCTCTTCGGCACGGGCTTTGGGGCTTGTTCACACTGGGCGAGACGGAGATGATCATCAACGGCTCTAGTGTCACGCAAGGGGATAACTCCATTATCCTCTTGATCCTTGGCATTCTATGGGCCCTGGTCACAATCCTCTTCATTGGCGTCTATATTGGGAACATCCGCGACGCGATCAATGATCGGGGGATTTTGGAGAGGGGGGAGCCGTTGAAAAACGTCGGAGAATGGATACACGACTTTCGGGAGAAATCCTTCCCCTACGCGATGCTGACACCCGCCGTAATACTGATTGCCCTGTTCGTGGTGGTTCCCATCACGTTCGGGTTTCTGATTGCCTTTACAAACTACTCTGCTCCCAACTATCTGCCTCCAAGGAGCCTACTGGATTGGGTGGGCTTTCGGAACTTTACAGACATGTTCAAGCTCCCCCTATGGAACGATACGTTCTGGGGCGTCTTGCTCTGGACACTTATCTGGGCTCTTGGCTCCACTGCAACCTGTTATTTTGGCGGCTTGGGCATGGCCATTCTCGTGAATCACCGCCGGGTTCGCGGAAAGAAGTTCTGGCGTACGGTATTCATTCTGCCTTGGGCGATTCCCGGCATGATCTCGCTGCTGATCTTCCGCAATATGTTCAACGGGCAGTTCGGCCCAATCAATACCTTTCTAAGGAATGCCGGGATCATAGCGCAGAACATCCCGTGGCTTTCGGACGCAACGCTGGCAAAGATTGTCATCTTTGTTGTGAACTTCTGGCTTGGCTTCCCATATTTCATGACGATGATGTCCGGCGTTATGACCAGTATCTCTCCGGAGCTTCTCGAAGCCGCCAGAATTGACGGCGCGACTCCGCGGCAGGAATTCCGGCACATCACGCTTCCCATTGTGCTGTTTTCTACGGCGCCGCTGCTCATCATGTCTTTTGCGATGAATTTTAACAATTTTAATGTCATCTATTTCCTGACGAACGGCAATCCGATCAATCCGGAATACAAGTTCGCAGGCTCCACCGATATCCTGATCACCTGGATTTATAAGCTAACCAATGACAACCGACAATTCCAGATGGCAGCGGTTATGTCCATCCTCGTGTTCGTCATGATCGCCACGATCTCTACATGGAACTTCCTGCGAACAAAATCTTTCAAAGAGGAGGATATGATGGGATGAAAAGCACTGTGTCGAGTTCCCATGCAGAAGCCTTCGTAAAAGCGGGGCGTGTTTTTACAAACGCAATGAGCACCGTCTTAATCTACGCTATGCTAATCGTTATGGCGCTTGTGGTGCTGGTTCCCATCGTCTGGATCGTAGGCGCTTCCTTCAATCCGCAGAGCAGCCTGCTTTCCGCCACAGCCTTCCCGGAGAACCCGACGATATCGCACTACATCAAGCTAATCAAGGAGACAACGTTCCTTGCATGGTACGGCAACACCCTGAAGATTGCATCGATCAACATGGTGCTTTCCGTAATCCTTACATCCACGACCGCTTATGTTTTTTCACGGTTTAGATTTCCGGGAAAGAAGTTCGGCCTGCTGAGCATACTGATTTTGCAGATGTTTCCCAGCTTTATGGGAATGATGGCAATGTATAATATTCTCTGGCAGCTGAATCTGCTAAACACGCATTTCGGTTTGATTCTGACCTATACTGCGGGACAAATTCCATACAACACATGGCTTGTAAAGGGGTATCTTTCCAATATCCCGCGAAGTCTGGACGAGGCGGCGCGGCTGGACGGTGCCTCAAACCTCCGCATCTTCTGGCAGATCATCCTGCCGCTGATTAAGCCGATTCTTATCTTCGTGGCACTGTCCCAGTTTATTGCCCCCTGGATGGACTTCATCTTCCCGAGAATGATCCTGTCCAGCCCGGAGAAGAAAACCCTTGCCATCGGCCTGTATGATATGATAAACGCCAACACCAACAACAACTTTACGACCTTTGCGGCAGGAGCTGTGCTGGTTGCTGTGCCGATTACGTTTTTGTATGTGTGCCTGCAAAGGTATTTGATCCACGGCGTTACGGCCGGAGCAAACAAAGCATAAAAGAGGAGGATCTATGGATCAAAACCCGCAGCCGCACGGGGCGCACATCTTTCACAGGCGCTTCTGGCGGGTCACAGTGTTGACCTCTATGCTCTTCCGGATTGAATTCGACCCGGCGGAGCTGTTTGAAGATCGGATGAGTCAGATTGTGACTGGCCGCAGTTTTGCCAAAACACCATACACTGTTTCCGCGCAGGATGGGCGCATTCAGATATCCACTGCGGACGCAGCAATCTGGCTGAATGAAACCCGTTTCCGGTTTTCTGCGAAATCACCCTGCACAGGGGCAATTTGGAATTATGGGGATCCTCTGCACAATCTGGGTGGTACGGCCCGCACGCTGGACATGGCAGATGGCGCTATCCAGCTGGAGGACGGTATTTTCTCAGAGGAGGGCATCGGCCTTCTGGAGGACAAGAGTTGTGTATTTACAGCATCCGGCGTTCTGTGCTCAAGGCGCTCCGATGCAGCGGACGTTTACCTTTTCCTCTATGGAAAGAATTACTCCAGAGGATTACAGGACTTCTATCGGCTTTGCGGTGCGACTCCGCTGCTGCCGCGATACGCATTGGGAAATTGGTGGAGTCGCTTCTGGCCCTATACACAGCAGGAATATCTGACGCTGATGGATCGCTTTGAGAGCGAACGCCTGCCATTTTCCGTTGCCGTGCTGGACATGGACTGGCATCTTACCAGTGTACCGGACGGATATAATTCATGGACCGGCTATACATGGAACCGAAAGCTGCTCCCGCGCCCAGCTGAATTACTGACACAGCTCCATGCCCGTGGCAAGCATGTAACGCTGAATCTACACCCGGCAGCCGGAGTCCAGCCGTTCGAGCAGCGCTATGCACAAATGGCGCAGGCCATGGGGCTGGCTCCTGATGCGCAAAGAACAATCCCTTTCGATTTTACGGACATTTGCTTTCGCAATGCATACTTTTCCGTCCTGCTTCACCCCATGGAGCAGGAGGGTGTCGATTTTTGGTGGATTGATTGGCAACAAGAAGCCGAATCCAGAATCCCCGGGTTGGATCCTCTGTGGCTTTTGAATCATTATCATTTTATAGAGGCCGCACGCCATGGAAAGCGGCCTCTGATTCTTTCCAGATACGCAGGACCAGGATCTCATCGCTATCCTGTTGGATTCTCAGGAGATACGGTAGTGTCCTGGGAAAGCCTGAGATTTCAGCCATACTTCACCTCAACTGCGTCTAATATCGGCTACGGCTGGTGGAGTCATGATATCGGTGGACACATGGATGGTATCCGAGATGATGAGCTAATATGCCGTTGGATGCAGTTCGGCGTTTTTTCCCCTATCAACAGACTACACAGCACCTGCAACCGCTTTGCCGGGAAGGAGCCATGGCGTTTTCGTCACGACATCCGGGAAATCATGGGAGGCTTTCTTCGGCTGCGGCACCAGATGATTCCTTATCTTTATACCATGAACCACCGTTGCCACACAGAGGGAATCCCTCTGATTCGACCGATGTACCACGGATTTCCGAAGGAAGAAGCCGCGTATTGCTGCCCAAACCAGTATGAATTTGGGTCCCAAATGATTGTTGCGCCAGCCGTTTCCCCCTGCTGCCCGAAGCTGGAAATGGCGGGGACGGACGTCTGGTTGCCGCCCGGAACGTACTATGATTTCTTTACCGGCGTACGCTATGTCGGCGGGCGACGGCTGCGGGCATTCCGTCCGCTTTCCTCTATTCCGGTGTTTGTAAGGGCCGGCGGAATCATTCCAACGGCCAAATTTCACTGTATTGATGAAAACCCCAAGCAGCTTTTCCTGCGGATTTATCCCGGTGCGGACGGATGCTTTACGATGTACGAAGACGACGGTATTTCAAGCGCCCCCGGTGCGAAAACACAGTTCCTTCTTTTCTGGAAACAGGGGCATTTCGTCATCAGAGCGCCCGGACGGCATCCTTTTTTACCCCGAAAACGGGCCTTTACTCTTTGCTTCTGCGGCATAGTCGTCAAGGAGGCGACGGTTCGCTGCGGTTTGTCTGAGTATAAAGTGCGCTGCATTTATGACAACACACTAAAAGGGAGCTTGGCAGAGATTGCAGAGTCAGAAACAGATCAGGATGTCCATGTATTTATTCAAGACTATTTATCAGTTCAAGCGGAGATTCGGAGGGAAAATCTATTTTGCCTGCTGCAACGGGCGCAGATAGAAACAAACCTGAAGGAGTCGGTTTTCAATGCCTTAGAAGCAATCGGCTATCGATTCTTTCCCCAAAAGCTGAATTCGCTCCCCACTTCGCTCCATGAAGCCATCGAGGAAGTGCTTGGTCTCTACTAATTCGTGTGTCAATCTTTTTTCCCGGCAAGCATTCCGCCTCGGGTCTTCAACTGTCCTAATACCCGCGAGCCGCTTAAGTGTTCTCGCACGGCTTTCTTTGGTATATGGGAGATCACATGTACACATTTCCACCGAAACACAGAAAGGAGCTCAGTATGAAAAAAGCAAAACGTATTCTCGCCGTTGTTATAGTTGTCGCAATACTCATCTCGGTAAAGGTGTCTTCTGCGAGCGCCTCGGTAGATGCCGCAGTGCATACGCCATATTCACAAAACACAAGCACGCTCAGCAACGATTATCTTGGTCCGGTAACATCTAAGGATGTAATTTATCAGATCATTACAGACAGGTTTTATGATGGAGATACATCCAACAACATCCCCAGCGGCTTTAATCCAAGTCTTTTTGACGGAACCGGCACCGATATCAGGCTATATCAGGGTGGAGACTGGAAGGGAATCATTGACAAGATCCCATATTTGAAGAGCATGGGCATTACGGCTGTATGGATTTCAGCTCCTTATGAAAACCGAGATACCGTTACCGACGACGGTTGGACCAGCTATCATGGATATCACGCCAGAAACTACTTTACAACCAATAAGCACTATGGTACAATGGCCGATTTCACGGACATGAAGAATGCGCTGACAGGCGCAGGAATTAAGTTGGTAATTGACTTTGTTTCCAACCATTCTAGTGACAGCCGATATGACGGACGCCTCTATGAGCCTGATAAGGACGCGAGTGGAATCTACACATTTGATAGTAACGGCGATCCAATCGACTACAACAACGATGGGCAAATTGAAAACCTAGTTGCAGATCCTAACAATGATACAAACGGCTGGTTCCACCATCTTGGTGACCGCGGAACCGACAACTCTACCTTTGGTTACCGATTTAAAGAACTGGCAAATCTAGCAGACTACTCTCAGGAAAATGCACAGGTCGCAGCATATTTAGAGGAGGCAATGAAGTTTTGGGCCTCTAAAGGTATTAGTGGCATACGTCACGATGCGACACTGCACATGAATCCTGCATTTGTGAAAAATGCAAAAGACGCTGTCGATTCTGTAAGTGGTCCGCTATCCCACTTTGGTGAGTTCTTTATTGGTAAGCCAGATAGCAAATACTCAGAATATGCCAGTTTTCCAGACAGAACCGGTGTAAATGATCTTGATTTTGAGTTCTATAATACAGTAGATAGTACATTTGGAAACTTCTCGCAGAACATGACAGCTTTTGCTGAGATGCTTGTATACACTGCGAACGATTATACCTATGAAAACCAAGCAGTGACCTTTATTGACAATCACGATGTGACACGTTTCCGATTCATTCAGCAAGATGACAGGCCCTACCATGCTGCGATTGCCGCCTTGATGACATGTCGCGGCATTCCTAACATTTACTACGGTACAGAGCAATACCTCAGCGCAGCGGACAGCGGAGCCGGGCGCATCTACATGGGGGCTGTATCCAACTTCGGGCAAACAACAGCCACACAGTTGATCAAAGCGCTGTCTGATTTACGGCAAGAGAATGATGCATTGGCATATGGAACCACTCAGATACTCTATTCTTCTGCAGATGTGATTGTCTACTCCAGACAGTTTTTCAGCAAACAAGTCGTTGTTGCCATCAATCGGCATCCAACCCAAGCTTATGCGATCCCTTCTCTGGTTACTTCACTCCCCAATGGTACTTACAGCGATGTCTTAAGTGGGCTACTCTATGGTGAAGGCATAACTGTAAGCAATGGCACCATCCCAAGTTTTACTCTTACTGGCGGTGAAGTTTGCGTGTGGTCGCACAATCCCGTGATGGATCCTGATATTCCCTGTATCGGAGATGTAATCTCAACGATGGGCAGAGCCGGTAATACTGTCTATATTTACGGACGCGGCTTAGGTGGTACCCCTACGGTCAAGTTTGGTTCAGCAGTTGCCACGGTGGTGTCCTCATCTGACACATTGATTGAGGTGCTTGTTCCCGGCAGTGCCACAGTGGGCGAAAACACCATTACCGTAACAAAAGGTTCTAATGTCAGCAATGGATTCAAATATACTGTTCTATCCGGGGATCCCAATCAGGTGATCTTCCATGTTAACGCAAGCACAAATTACGGAGAAACGATTCACATTGTTGGCTCCATTCCAGAACTGGGCAGTTGGGACACGAACAAATGCACCGAGGCCATGATGTGTCCAAATTATCCAGAGTGGTTCCTTCATGTAAGCGTGCCTGCCGGAACGACGTTTTCTTTTAAGTTTATCAAGAAGGACGCCAATGGGAATGTCACCTGGGAGCACTCGCCAAACAGAGTCTTTACCTCTTCGAGCAGTCTAACGGGAACTGCAGATACTCCAGTATACACTTGGGGCAGCAACTAGTGTTTTATGCCGAAACAACAATTCCACGGCTTTTAGCAGTTCTGATGTTTGCAACTGCCAGCGCAACTGAACCCACCCGTGATTTCTGTGGATTATTCCCCTGCATATTGCCAAATATGCCGCAAGCAGGGGCAATTACAGCACAGAACCGGGACTTCCTCTCTGCGCCGTACCCCTTTGACCACATATTTGCCCACAGGCAGCGAAAAGCCGCCCCGCCTGGGATTTTAGCATGGAAATAATATCATCGATATCGATTGCGGCTGCGGGAATCGGCACTCGGAGCACCGCCGGCCGGCCTGTCTGAGACTGGATGACATGGAGGGGATCTATGTGGGGAATTCCGCTGAACAAACGACTGCCGGATCGCCAGAGTTCCTCCCGCACTATGAGAAGGATCTGCCGACGTCATTGCTGCACGCGCTGGAGGAATACAAGCGCAGCTGCGGGAAAATGTGTCCTGCCTCGATTGCCTGTGAGGAGAGCTCTACGGCAGCATCAACGCCTGCCAATGGGGCCGGTCGATCACCAAGCAGGAAGCAGAATACCTGAGGGAGAAATACCTGTAAGCGCGGATTCTTAGACTACACCGCTGCGCAGGGGATAGAGCGTCACTCTGATGCGACACAAGACGATGCTTCAAAAGCGGAAAGCGAGAAAAAGCTGCCGGGGAGTTGCGCTCCCCGGTAGCTTTTGTGTCTATGAAAGGGCGGCTTTCAAACGAGGTTCCCTTTAGCCGATCGCCGTGATGGTCGGCGCTGTCCAGGTCTTGAGCGCCTCCATATCCGGCGTATAGATACGCATAAAGAGGTGGAAGCCGCCGTCCGAGACCGGGAGCCAGTTCGTCGTGTCCTCCGGCGCGTCCTTCGACAAGATCACATCCACAGGGCCGTCGTCATTCCGCTTCAGCCCCGAGCGGTCGTTGATGCAGTAGCGGTCGATGGGGTTGTCGATAAGGAAATCGTCATCGCCGTATGCGGTAACCGACCAGAAGCCGCCATCAAGAACCTGCGGATCGCTCTCAAAGTGGAGCAGATAGGACTTCTCGCCCGTCAGGGGATTCCCGTCAGCGTCCTTATCCGTCTTGTGATACAGGGCGATCTCCACGGTATTTGCCCCAAGCCCGGCGATCGCCACCAGCGCACGACAGGCATATTCCGTACCGAAATCCCCGATCGGCGCGCCGAAATAGCTCCACTGACCCAGCTTGTTGGAATACTTCATGCCCTCTGCCGCAAGCTTCGGCCGAAGACCCTGAAGCATCTCCTGCCAGCTTGTCTGCACATCCCCGGTCAGAACGGCTGCGTCAAATTTCATACCGGGGCCAACGCCGACTGCCGCGAGCTTTTCCAGCAGCTCTGCGTCGGCAGCGGACGGCGGGTTGCTCTCCATCAGCGCGTTTGCCTTGCTGAAGAATGTGACCGGGTCCAGCGAGAGGACCTTATTGACGGGAACATAGTTGTTTTCTTCCTGATAGCTTCCCTTCGGGGGCTGATACGCCTCTCCGCTCAGGTAGGCGGACAGCGGCAGGAGCTTCATGCCCGCCTGAATGGCATAGACATTCGGAAGATCCGCCTCGCCGGAGAGCACGGTTCTGGTGATGGACCACGCCATAGCGGTAGGAACATCGATGCGGGTCACGTCCTCCGGCAGGTCACCGCTCCAATTTGCGCGCGTGATCGCATAGGCTCCGGCACGGTCGAGGACAGCGGCGGTGAAACGCTGGAGATCATAGATCACAGCCCGGAGATCGACACGGATCTGAAGATCATCTGCTTCCCCACCTTCAAGGGACATTGCGGCTGCATCCTCTTCAAGCAGGCGGAAATTCAAACGATGCGCGTTGAAAAGCCGGGCGGCAAGAGCGAAATGAGATGCTGAACGGCGGGGGAGTGTATTGTCAGTACCCGATTTGAACGAGGCCTGCAACGCTCTGGCCGCCGCGTTTTATCTTTGATTGGTATGCAGCAATGTCTTATCCTCCTGTTTTTGCGCTGTGGGACTTATCCAATTTATGAAAAAGGCACTTCTTCCGCTCCTCGCGTCAGGCGGGACAACGCACAGACCGCGTACATATAGCCTGCAAGGATCAGCGGTGCCGGCAGTCCGTAAAGCAGCGGTGCCGGGATGATACGCCAAAACAGCTTGAGCACGCCGATCTCCGCGCCATAAGTGAAGAAGTAGTTCGCCTCCGGGCAGAGCGTGAGGCGCAACAGGAGATTGATAAGATGAGCGCCTACGGCAAGCAGGCCAAAGGTCTTGAGGATCCGCGGGATATCCTTGGGGTCGGGGCGGTAAAAGCCCAGCGTCGCCAGACTCAGGCCGCAGACAACAAGGAGCGCGT
>OFMX01001902.1_pt1 | contig 14068 bp, 5 predicted proteins | sample 1541901 | NCBI WGS metagenome assembly OFMX01 (sample SAMN04209222, study PRJEB22552) | human gut metagenome | biome: gut; material: feces | host: Homo sapiens | place: USA: Oklahoma | reverse complement strand
CCCTATTTCTCATACTTTTTTATTCGCTTGTCCAAGATGTATTATAGTCCTACAATTCGCTAAAAAAATACGGATTTCGGTGCTTGACAGGCGCGCCCGCATGGTCTATAATCAAAGTAGTCCGCACAAAGCCTGTGCGGCATGAACTGAATATTCTGCTTGCAGAGACCGTATGTACGCAACGGCGCGGGGCGACCCCGTCAGGCATACGGGTAAACAAGGGAACGGGGATAATACCCCGAGGGAGGCGCGCTGCGCCTCTGGGATAACCGTCGCTGTGAGCGTTGAGTCCGCTGCCCGTCGGCGAAAGCCGGTCATTGGGGAACCCTGAGAAGGCAGGGCAGCGGCCGTGGGGGCTTTGCTCCCGGATGCGCGACCCAGAAGACCTACTGTGATGCATTACTTTGCCCGAATCGGTTGAGGGGATAGTCTATCTATCCTTTCAGCCGTTTTTTTGTGCCCGATTCGGGGCAGCGGATGCGTTCCCGCTGCGCATGACCGGGTGTTCTCCTCCTGTGGGCGGGTCGGGTGCCGCCGACCCGCCCCACGATGCAGCAGCTTGCCAAAAACTCCATGTCTCCCATGTAGTTTCCTGTCAGGCTGTTTTTTTGCGGCTTTGATCTTTTTGACCGTCAACGGTCTGAAGATAAATAAATCTGGGAAGCCACTAATCGTATCCTCAATGGCTTCCCCAAAAGAAAGGAAAGCAGCATGAAAAGAATCCTGAGCATCCTGCTGGTGCTTGCCATGCTTCTGTCGATGATCCCCGCGGTCTTCGCGGCGAACTGCGACATCACGGTAAGTACCCCGGCGCCCGATCCCGTCAAGGTCGGTGCGCTGTACCAGCTCCCGCTCGGAACGGTGTTCACCGACCCGAACGGGCACGCTCTCAGCTTCGCGCTGAAGGCGGATTACGGCGATAAGGTCTATATCAAGGACAATACGCTGCAGTTCACCTCTGCCGAGGCAGGGGAATTCCGCATCGGCATTACCGCTACCTGCACGGGCGGCGGCAGCACCGAAGTCACCGTTCCCATCACGGTCGAGGCCGTGGAGGACGGCGACAAGAACCAGTACGGCTATGACGAGACCGACCAGGCCTCCGTCACCGTCTATGTGACCATCTCGAGCGACGGCGCACCGATCATCGGCAAGGACGACGGCGGCACCATCCTGTCGCATCTGGAGGTCAAGGTCCCGTACTTCCCTCTGTCCCTGTACGGTCTGGACGATTTTAACCGTTACCACACGGAGAACGGCTCCGGAAGCTATACGGACAACGAGATCGTGCAGCGCCCGACGCTCCTGCACCTCTACATCTATATGCTCGAGCGCTACTACCTCGGCGTGGCCGAGAAGGACTGCGGCAAGGGCACATCCGGCCTGCTGGAATTCACCGGCAGCGGCGAAGGCGTGAATGACATGCTCGGCGGCTCCTATAAGGATACGCTGAATGCGCTGCTCATCTCCGGCAGCGCCACGTCCATGTACATGCAGAACTTCTGGGGCCATGACGAGAACCTCATGTACTACCGCAACCACGTCTATCCCCTGATGTCTGCGGGCTGGGGCTCCACGGCAGACTACATTCTGCTGTCCGACAACGACACGATCGATCTGGCCATGTTCTCCAACTGGAGCTTCTGGACCTACGGCGCATTCGCCCGCTTTGACAAGGACGACTACACCGCCAAGGTCGGTGAAAAGATCACATTCGAAACGCAGAAGTATGACACCAAGTCCGTGTCCGACGGCGGCACGGAGTCCTTTGAGCCGATCACCGGTCTCAATGTGAAGCTCTACAATGAAAACTGGGAACAGCAGCAGGAGCTTACGAGCGAAGGCAGCAGCTACACGCTCGACACGGCCTCGCTGAAGGCCGGTACCTATTACCTGCTGGGCTATGACCCGAACTACGGCACGGAGGACGCCTGCTACGCCCCCGCAACGGCGAAGGTCGTTCTCACGAGCGAGGCACCTCAGCCCTGCCAGTGGGACGAAGGCGTCGTCACGACAGAGCCCACCTGCACGACGGCCGGTGTCAAGACGTTCTCCTGCAGCGTGCACGGTGAGACCCGCACGGAGGAGATCCCGGCTCTCGGCCATGAATACGGCAGCGACGGCCTGTGCACCCGCTGCGGCGCGCAGGATCCCGCGATCCCCACGCAGGACGAGAGTGGCGTCTACTGCATTGCCAGCGAGAAGCAGCTGCAGTGGTTCGCAGCGAAGGTCAACGGCGGCGACACCGCCATCAGCGGCAAGCTGACGGCCAACCTCGAGCTGACCGAGGCCTGGACCCCGATCGGCACCCAGAGCCAGCCGTTTACCGGCAGCTTTGACGGCGACGGCCACAGCATCTCCGGCATGGACATCACCTATGCCGCCACCTCCGGCAGCGCCCCCTATCTCGGCTTCTTCGGCTATGTCAAGGGCACGGCTGACAAGAAGGCGGAGATCAGGAACCTGACGCTCTCCGGCAAGCTCGACATCACCGAGAACTACCGCAACTCCTTCGCTTACTCCGGCGGCCTCGTCGGCGGTGCGGAATATGTTTCCTTCACCAATATCACGACGAACGTCACAATCACCGCGAAGAAGGGCTCCGCCCCCTATCCGTGGAGCTATGTCGGCGGCTTTGCCGGTACGGTGAAGAATGCAGACTTCCTGCGCTGCGTCAACAACGGCACCGTGACCACGGACGGCGACTATGTCTCCGGCTTCGCGGCCAAGAGTGAGACGACGACCTACACCTCCTGCGTGAACAACGGTGCGATCACCGGCCGCACGAAGATCGGCGGCTTTGGCGGCGCCGTAAAGTCCACGAAGACGGTCGACTCCTACAACACCGGCACGATCGGCCTTGCAGCCTACAACGGCGGCAATCAGGGCATCGGCGGTCTGTTTGGCGAGATGGGCTACGGCTCGACGCTTACGCGCTGCTATAACACCGGTGCCGTCACCGGCGACTGCTATGTCGGCGGTCTCGTCGGCTCGGTCGGCAGCGGCTCCGACGCCGCGAACGGCCCGAGCTACATCGTCGACAGCTACAACTCCGGCTCGATCACCGGCCACAGCGACAAGAACTACTGCGGCATCGGCGGTCTGGTCGGCAAGCTCGACGCCAGCTCCTCGAGAACCTATGAGCAGAGCTACGTTCACAACTGCTACAATGTCGGCACCGTGACCGACCTTGGTCTGAAGACGATCAACGCCGGTGCGGCGATCGGTCTGATGCACGCGGATTATTCCACGGACAGCTACCTCGAAGTGGAAAACGTCTACTACCTCGCCTGCGGCCTCGAAGGTCTCGGCAAGATGAACTATTCCACAATGCACGATCCGTCCGTCTTCGCAGAGATGACGGCAGAGGCCATGAAGGCCTCCGACTTCGTCACGAAGCTCGGCGCTTCCTTCAAGGCCGACGGCACCTGCCTCCAGAAGGTCAACGGCGGTTACCCCGTCCTCACCTGGCAGCAGCTAGGCGAAGGCCAGAGTGAGCACACGTTTGAAGTGACCGCGACGGTCGACGCGACCTGCACCGAGGCCGGTTCCAAGACCTACACCTGCACGGCCTGCGGCGAGACGAAGGCGGAAGAGATTCCGGCTCTCGGCCACAATGTCGGCGAAGGCGGCATCTGCAGCCGCTGCGGTGAGAAGATCGCCTACCTGTCCGCGCTCCGCCTGACCGCCTACAACGCCTCCGGCGACTATGTCTTTACGCCGGAATTCGACGGTAAGACGGCCGAATATCAGGTCGCCATCCCCGATGCAGACGGCTTCAGCGCCTTCCTGTGGGCCACGCTGTCCGAAAATGCCCCGGAAGGCTCCACCATCAAGGCCGAGTGGACGAATCTGTATAACGGCAAGACCCAGTCCACGGCCATTACGTCCGGCAAGACCTCCGGCCAGAGCCTCGCAAACTTCAGCCGCGATGCCAAGCCGAACACCGTCACCCTGACGGTCGGCGTTGACGGCAATACGCAGACCTACACGCTCACCTCGTTCCGCACTCCGACCCTGTCTGCCCTGAACGTGACCGGCGCGCGCATGAACGAGACGTTCTCGCACCGCACGGCGGAATACACCATCGACACGACGGCAGATTCCATCACGCTCAGCGCCACGCCATATCAGGACGGCTACACCGTGACCTACAACGGCGCGGAGTCCGGCGAATGGACGCTGCAGGACGGCGAGAACGTCATGACCGTCGTCGTCTCCAACGCAGACGGCCTGTCGACCTCCTACACCGTCAAGGCAACGAAGCACGCCATCTGCAAGGTGCGTGCAGAGCTTGACCCGGAGAATGCCCTGCTGGTCATGTATGATTCGTTCAACACCAGCATCTATCCGGATGAAAACGGCGACTATACCCTGATGGACGGCGCGGCCTACACCTACGTCGCAACGGCGAAGGGCTATGTCGGCAAGTCGGGCAGCCTGACTGCCAGCGCGGCCGAGCCAGTGCTCAAGATCACGCTGACCGCAGCCGAAGAGAACACGACCCTTGTCAAGGATCTCCCCGCCGAATGGCCGAACTTCCGCAACGGCAGCGATCACCTTGGCATCACGAACGCCCCCACGCCCTACACGAGTGAGGACAGTGAGCTGCTGTGGGCTGCGAAGTACGGCACCGGCTGGGCGGCCGCTCCCGGCTCCCCCATTCTGGTGGACGGTGGCCTCATCACCTACACCGGCAGCACCATCAAGCGCCTCGACGTCAACACCGGCAAGGTGCTCGCAGAGGGCACGATGGCAGGTACCTCCAGCTTCTCCATCAACCCGGCAACCTATGCCGACGGCATGATCTTTGTCGGCCTGTCCGGCGGCAAGATCCAGGCCTTCAACGCCAAGACGCTCGAATCCCTGTGGATCTACACCGATCCGCTCGGCGGCCAGCCCAACACCTCCCCGACGTACCACGACGGCTACATCTATGTCGGTTTCTGGAACGGCGAGAGCAAGCCCGGCAACTTCGTTGCCATCTCCGTGACGGACGAGGACCCAATGAAGACGGATGAAGCCAAGCTCGCCTCCTGGTCCTATGCCTGCGTCGGCGGCTTCTACTGGGCGGGCGCTTATGTGACGGATAACCTCTGCATCGTCGGCACGGACGACGGCTCCGGCGAGGGCGACTATGTCAACACCTCCGCCCTGCTGGTCTTCGACCGCCTGACGGGCAAGCTCCTTGACTCCCACTACGGCTGCAAGGGCGATATCCGCTCCAACGTTTCCCACGATCCGGATTCCGACCGCGTGTTCTTCACGTCCAAGGGCGGCTATATCTACAACGCCGCCATCGACTGGGAGACCGGCAAGATCACGGACTTCAAGTCTCTGGCGCTCAAGGACGCCGAGGGCTACACCAGCGAGGAAAAGCCCGGTGCCATCATGTCCACCTGCACGCCGTCCGTCTACAACGGACGCATCTACCTCGGCGTTTCCGGCAACAAGGGACAGTTCTCAAAGAACGGCGGCCACTGCATCGAGGTCATTGATCTCGACGTCGAAAGCGGCGAAATGAGCTATGCCTACTCCTATGGCATCGTCGGCTATCCGCAGACCTCGGCCATGGTCTCCACGGCCTATGTCGACAAGGACTTCGACGGCGACGGCGCGGGCGACGGCTATGTCTTCATCTACCTCCCCTACAACTATACCCCCGGCGGCATTTCCGTCCTGATGGATCGCCCGGGCCAGACCGAGCCGAAGACGGCCACGGATTCCGGCTACAGCGAGATCTTCACGCCGGAGTCCCCGCTGGCACAGTACTGCATCTGCTCCACCATCGCAGACAGCACCGGCACGATCTACTACAAGAACGACTCCTGCTACATGATGGCCATCACCTCGAAGATCCTCTCCATTGAAGTCAAGGAAAACCCGGAGAAGATGAGCTACAAGGTCGGCGAGACGTTCGATGCCTCCGGCATGAAGGTCGTTGCCAAGCTGGCCAACGGTCTCGAGCGGGATATCACGAACTATGTGACCTGGCAGGAAGGCCCGATCGAACAGGGTCAGACCTCCATCACCCTCTCCTACACCTACGGCTTCGACAGCGCCAATTACGGCCTGAAGACGAAGACGGCCGAGCTTGAGCTCGACGTCCTGCCCAGCCAGGATGAAGACGGTGTCTACCTCATCGGCAACGCCAGCCAGCTGCTCTGGTTCGCGAGCAAGGTCAACGGCGGCGAGACTGCTATCCGCGGCAAGCTGACGGCCAACATCGACCTGACCGGCATCGAAAACTGGACCCCGATGGGCTCCCTGAAGCAGCCGTTCACCGGCAGCTTCGACGGTGACGGCCACAGCATCACCGGCATGAGCATCACCTTCGATTCCGATGACAAGTCAATCGGCGCTCCGTACCTCGGCCTCTTCGGCTATGTCAAGGGCACGGCCGACAAGAAGGCAGAGATCAAAAACCTGACGCTCACCGGCAAGCTGAACATCACCGAAAACTACCGCAACTCCTATGCTTACTCCGGCGGCCTTGTCGGCGGCGCAGAATATGTCTCCTTCACGGATGTGACCGTGGACGTTGCCGTTACGGCCAAGCAGGGCACGGCCCCCTATCCGTGGAGCTACATCGGCGGCTTTGCGGGCACCGTGGTGAATGCGGACTTCCTGCGCTGCGTCAACAACGGCACCGTGACCTCCGACGGCGATTACGTCTCCGGCTTCGTGCCCAAGAGTGAGAAGACGACCTACACCGCCTGCGCGAACAACGGTGCGATCACCGGCCGCACAAAGATCGGCGGCTTCGGCGCTGAGGTCAAATCCACGAAGGTCGTTGACTCCTGCAACACCGGTGCCATCGGCCTCATTGCCTACGGCACGGGCAAGCAGGCCATCGGTGGTCTGTTCGCAGAGATCCGCTACGGCTCTTCCATCACCCGCTCCTATAACAGCGGCGCCGTCACCGGCGACTGCTACGTCGGCGGCCTTGTCGGCACGCTGAGCAGCAGCTCCGACAGCACGAACGGCGTCAACTACATCGTCGACAGCTACAACTCCGGCGCGATCACCGGCCACAGCGACAAGAACTACTGCGGCATCGGCGGCCTCGTCGGCAACCTCGACGCTGGCATGAGGAGCTACTCGCAGAGCTACGTTCACAACTGCTACAACACCGGCACCGTGACCGACCTCGGTCTGAAGACAGCCGGTAACCCCGGCGCTGCCATCGGCGTCATGCACGCGGACTACTCCGAGGGCAGCTACCTTGAAGTGAAAGACGTCTACTACCGCGCCTGCGGCCTCGAAGGTCTCGGCAAGATGAACTATTCCACGATGCATGATCCGTCCGTCTTCGTAGAGATGTCGGCGGAGGCCATGAAAGCCTCCGGCTTCGTCACGAAGCTCGGCGCTTCCTTCAAGGCTGACGGCACCTGCATGCAGAAGGTCAACGGCGGCTATCCCATCCTGGTCTGGCAGAAGCTGGCCGAGGGCCAGAGCGAGCATACGCTCGGAGTGACGACGGTCGTCGCCCCGACCTGCACGGAGCAGGGCTACACGGTCTACACCTGCACCGCCTGCGGCGATGAGGTCAAGGCAGACTTTGTCCCGGCCACCGGCCACAGCTATGAGGCCTCGGTCGTTGCCCCGACCTGTGAGAAGGACGGCTACACGAACCACGTCTGCTCCGTCTGCGGCGACAGCTACCGCGATAACTATGTCGACGCTGCCGGTCATCAGTACACGGACACCGTGACTGCTCCGACCTGCACCGCCTCCGGCTACACCACGCACACCTGCTCCGTCTGCGGCCACAGCTACGTCGATTCCATCGTCCCGGCCACCGGCCATGACTATGTCTGGCAGATCACCCGCGTGCCGACCTGCACAGCGGAGGGCGTGAAGACCTTCACCTGCTCGCACTGCGGCGACAGCTATGACGTTGCTCTGGCAAAGGCGGACCACACCTACGAAGCCGTTGTGACGGCTCCGACCTGCACGAACAACGGTTACACCACACATACCTGCTCCGTCTGCGGCGACAGCTACGTCGATTCCATCGTCCCGGCCACCGGCCACAGCTACGATGCCGTCGTGACTGCCCCGACCTGCACGAATGCCGGTCACACCACGCACACCTGCTCCGTCTGTGGCGACAGCTACGTCGATTCCATCGTCCCGGCCACCGGCCACAGCTATGAAGCCGTCGTGACTGCCCCGACCTGCGACAAGATGGGCTACACCACCTACACCTGCTCCGTCTGCGGCGACAGCTATGTCGGCAGCTACACCGATGCACTCGAACACACCTACACAGCCGTCGTCACGAAGGAACCGACCTGCACCGAGGAAGGCGTGAAGACCTTCACCTGCAGCGAGTGCGGCAAGTCCTACACCGAGGCCATTCCGACGGTCGCGCACCGCTACGAAGCCGTTGTGACCGCCCCGACCTGCGACAAGATGGGCTACACCACCTACACCTGCTCTGCCTGCGGCGACAGCTATGTTGCGGACTATGTGGACGCTGTCGGCCATGACTGCGAGACAGAGACCGTCCCGGCCACCTGTCTCGGCTACGGCTTTGTCCGCGAGTCCTGCAAGCACTGCGACTACAGCGTCATCACGGAGATCACCGCCCCTCTCGGCCATGATTATCAGGCCGTCGTGACGGCTCCGACGCTCGACGAGGGCGGCTATACGACCCACACCTGCAGCCGCTGCGGCGACAGCTATGTGGACAGCGAGACCCCGGCCCTCGGCCACAAGTGCGCTGCCTACACCGACATCCCGACGGATTGGGCGAAGGAAGGCATCTGCTTCGTGATCGAGAACGGCCTCATGGTCGGCACGACCTCTACGACGTTTGCACCGAAGGACACCCTGACGCGCGCCATGCTCGTCACCGTGCTCTACCGCATGGCGGGCAGCCCGGCTGTCGATGCTCCGTCCGGCTTCACGGATGTGGCTGACGGCCAGTGGTACTCCGATGCAATCGCCTGGGCCGCCGCAAACGGCATCGTCAACGGCGTCGGCGGCAACAAGTTCGCCCCGTCCGAGCCGGTCACCCGCGAGCAGCTGGCTGCGATCTTCTTCCGCTATGCCAAGGCCGAAGCGCCCGAGGCAGACGTGCTGAGCGGCTATCCCGATGCTGAAGCCATCAGCACCTACGCCAGAGACGCCATGGCATGGGCCGTTTCCACGGGCCTCGTTACCGGCTCGAAGGAAGCGGACGGCACCTATCTTGCCCCGCAGGGCCTTGCGGCCCGCGAGCAGGCGGCTGCCATCCTCATGCGCTACGTCAAGACAAACGCATAACCTGACCGTTTCACCCCCCTTCCCGCGCCCCGCAGCCCGAAAAGCTGCGGGGCGCATTTTATCCGATATTCTCCTGCGCACTTGACACGGCGCGGCGGGGATGATATGGTATCGGCAGAAAAAATGCGGGCACACGGCTCGCTTCTGAGGTGAAGGATATGGAATATCGCATGGAGCACGACTCCATGGGCGACGTCCGCGTGCCTGTGGACCGCTATTGGGGCGCGCAGACGCAGCGCAGCTTTGAAAACTTCCCGATCGGGCAGGGCCGCGAGCCCATGCCGCCGGAGATCATCCACGCATTCGGCATCCTGAAAAAGGCGGCCGCCATAACGAACGCCCGCCTGTGCCCCACGGCCATGACGGCCGAAAAATGCGGCGCCATCTGCGCCGCAGCCGATGAAGTAATCTCCGGAAAGCTGGCAGACCACTTCCCGCTCGTCGTCTGGCAGACCGGCTCCGGCACGCAGACGAACATGAACGTGAACGAGGTCATCGCGAACCGCGGCAATGAGCTGGCGAACAAGCGGCTGCTGCACCCGAATGATGACGTCAACCGCTCGCAGTCCTCGAACGACACGTTCCCCACGGCCCTGCATATCGCGGCCGTCTGCGCGCTCGAGGACGGTGTTCTGCCCGCGCTGACGGAGCTGGTCGATTCTCTCAAGCGCCTCGAGGCCGAAAATGAGGGCGTCATCAAGGCCGGGCGCACCCATTTGCAGGACGCCACGCCCATTTCGTTCCCGCAGGAGATCTCCGGCTGGCGCAGCAGCCTCGAGCGCGATGCGGAGCTGATCCAGCTGGCGCTTCCGCCGCTGCGGGAGCTTGCGCTTGGCGGCACGGCCGTCGGCACGGGGCTGAACGCCCCCGCAGGCTTTGCCGAAGAGGTCGCTGCGGAGATCAGCCGCCTGACGGGCAAGGACTTCCGCAGCGCCCCGAACAAGTTCCACGCCCTCACCTCCCGCGACGAGCTGGTCTTCGCCCACGGCGCGCTGCAGGCGCTGGCAGGCGACCTGATGAAGCTGGCAAACGATATCCGCTGGCTCGGCTCCGGCCCACGCAACGGTCTCGGTGAGCTGTTCCTGCCGGAGAACGAGCCCGGTTCGTCCATCATGCCCGGCAAGGTCAACCCGACGCAGTGCGAGGCGCTGACGATGATCGCCGTGCAGGTCATGGCGAACGGAGCCGGGATCGGCTTTGCGGCCTCGCAGGGCAATTTCGAGCTGAACGTCTTCCTGCCCGTTCTGGCGCACGAATTCCTCCAGTCCGCGCGGCTGCTGGCCGAGGGCATGCGCTCGTTCCGCCTGCGCTGCGCCGACGGCATCCGCGCCAACCGCGAGAAAATGGCGGAAAATCTCCGCCGCTCCCTCATGCTCGTCACGGCGCTCAGCCCCACGATCGGCTATGAGGCGGCTGCCGAGACTGCAAAGCTCGCCCACCGGGAGGACCTGACGCTCCGCGAGGCATGCCTGCGCCTCGGCTACCTGACCGGCGAGCAGTTCGACGCTCTGTTCCATCCCGAAGAGATGGTCTAAAGCACAATAATGCCCCTGCCACGCTGAAGGCATGGCAGGGGCACTTTGTGTTTCAGTGCAGATGGTCGTAGATGCGGAGCATGACCGTCGCAGCCTCGGCGCGCGTGGTCGTGCGCTGCGGGAAGAAGCGGTTGTTCTCCGCGCCGCGGATAAGGCCGAGGGCCGTCATGCGCGCGACGCTGTCCCGCGCCCAGACGGAGATGGACGCCGTGTCGGCAAAGCTCAGCTTTCCGGTGTGGAGCGTCTCGCCGCGCTGCTGCATCAGACGGTCGAGGATGACGCACATCTCCTCGCGCGTGATAAGGGCCTCCGGGCGGTAAGACCCGTCCTCATAGCCGCGGATCAGATTTTTCCGCAGGGCCCAGCTCATCGCTGCCGTGTACCATTGGCCGCCCTTCACGTCGGAAAAGCCCGCTGCGCTGTCCGGGAGGCTCTCGCCGACGGCACGCGCCAGCATCGTAACGAACATGGCGCGGTTCAGGCCTCCATCCGGTTCATACGCAAAGTCTCCCACGCCTTTAAGAAGATCCAGAGAGACTGCCCGGTCAATGCTTTCGAAATACCAGGAATTTGTGGGCACGTCGCGAAAGAGATGGCCGGACTTGCTCAGATAGAGCGTGTACGTCTGGCCACATCCCTCCTTTGCAAACACGCGATAGCGCAGAATTCCGGTAAAAAATTCCAAACCGGAGGAAGGGTAAACCGCCGAGCGCTCCGTCGGAGCAGAGCCGTCAAGCGTATAACGCAGCTCGGAATTCGGATTCGGATTGGAGATCATAACCTTGCCGTTCAGAGCCCTGACGGTCGGCTCCTTCAGCGTAATGCCGCGCACCTTGACCGCGGTCTCGGCGCTGGCGCTGCCGTTGCGGTTATAGGCCGCCACGGCGCGGACCGTCTGGCCGGACTTTGCGGCAAACGGGCCGGTGTAGACCTTGCCGGAGGCCAGCGGCGACGAGCCGTCGAGCGTATAATAGATCGTTGTGCCCTTGTCGGCCGAGATGGTGACCTGTCCGCCCGCCTCCGTGACCGTTGGCACGCTCACGGGGCCGAGGTCGGTGCCGGTCGGCTTGCAGGAGCTGTAGGTGTGGCCCTTTTCGAGCGTGACGCCGCGGCGGCGGAACAGCTCATTCACCGTGACGAATTCATAGCCCTTCGCCTGCAGCTTGTCAATGGCCATCAGGACGCCATCCACCGTGGTGGAATGGATGTCATGCGCCAGCACGATCGCGCCGTCAAAGGCTCCATCAACGATATTCGTACAGACGGTGTCGGCATTGCGGTACTTCCAGTCCAGAGGATCGACGGACCAGAGAATGGCCGGATTGTCCAGCAGCGACAGCACGCGGGAATTATAATCGCCGTAGGGCGGGCGCACAAGATAGTGCGTGCCGTAGCCCGTGATTCCGTTGAGGATGTCGGCCGTGTGGCTGATCTGCCACATCACCTGCGAGTCCGTCTTTTTGCTCAGCTGCGGGTGATCGTATGTATGCGAGGCGATCTGATGGCCCGCGTCGCGGACGAGGCCGGCCGTCACATCGTAGTTCTCGGCCTGCTGGCCAAGCATGAAGAACGTCGCCTTGACACCGCGCTTCGCCAGCCCCTCAAGCAGGCGGCGCGTATAGGGTCCGGGCCCGTCGTCAAATGTCAGGGCGATCAGCTTGCCGCCCTTTGAACGGGTCTCCGTCTCCGGCACGGCCATCGCCGTCGCCGGGAGCAGCGTCAGAAGGCACGCTGCCAGCAGAAGGATCGCTAAAATTCTGCGCTTCATCGGTACTTCCTCCGTTTTCTGTCATTTCTATGGAGGGCATGCATCCCGCCGCATCGAGCCGGAACACCAGCCGCGCCCGGCCCATAAGCTCCTGCTCCGCCGCCTGCGGCAGCCATTGCGGGAGCTGCTGCGCCTCCTCGGGCAGCAGGGCAAGCGCGTAGCCGTCCTCCAGCTGCTTGAGCAGGCCGTTGCGGATGGGAACGCCGTCCGCCTCGCCGCACCACGGGAGCCACGCGCCGCGCGGCATGGCAGCCGCCGCAGCGGCCGTCAGCCCGTCCGGAAAATGTGACACCGGGATACAGGCCTGCAGCTCCGCGCCCTCACGGCGCGGATACGGAATGCCGAGATACTCCACTCTCCATTTAGATATGACGTAAATGCGGCGCAGTTGTTCCGCATGCTGGGAAATTTTGCAGATAAAAATATAGAACAGCCCATCCTGCTGCGCCGTTACGGTACCGATCTGCTCGCCCTGCTCCCAAACGCTCAATTCCATCATCAAAAATCCCTCCCGCACAGCCTATGCGGGAGGGTGGCGCATCATTCCGTTTCGCCCTTCGGCAGGCCAAAGCTGACCGCAATGGCGTTGTCGACCTGATTCATCATGGCTGCATCGAGCCTGCCCATGTGCTCGCGCAGGCGGCGCTTGTCAATGGTGCGGATCTGCTCGAGCAGCACGACGGAGTCCTTCGTCAGGCCGACGTTCCGGCCGGTCAGCTCAATGTGCGTCGGCAGCTTTGCCTTGTTCATCTGGCTCGTGATCGCCGCCGCGATCACCGTGGGAGAATGCCGGTTCCCCATGTCGTTCTGCACGATGAGCACGGGCCGCGTGCCCCCCTGCTCACTGCCGACGACCGGACTGAGATCGGCATAGAAAATATCGCCACGCTTGACAGTCATATCCATTTCCGTTTCACGCTCCGAGAAAAATATCACCCGTTACACTGATTGCTTTCAGGAAGCTCTGCTTAGATCAGCAAGAGTGGATGGCGAGAGATTTTTTGGCAAGTCAAGGTATGGAAAACGCAGGAATACTTTGTGTACCCGCAAGGGGCATACCGCATCCGTAAGGCGGCAAAGCCGCCAACGGCTGCGAATATTTCAAGTTTTTCATACCGATGGATTGACGAAAAATATCCGGCATCCGCCGCAGCTGATCTATGCAGAGCTTCCTCTAAGTACCGCGGGTAATCATATTGTCCCACGGGGCCGGAAAAATTATACGCCCCCGTGCTCTATCCTATGCGGCACGGGGGCGTCATGTGTTTTTCAGACTGTCAAAAACCTGCCCAGCCGAAAATTACGCCGGGAAGAAAAGTGGAAAAGGAAACCGTCAGGGTCAGCTTGGTGGAAAAGTCCGAAGGGACTTTTTCAGGCTGTCAAAAATCTGCTCAGCCAAAAGTTTCGGAGGGAAGGATAGTGTGAAAGGGAAGGATAGTGTGAAAGGAAACCGTCAGGGTTTCCTTTCGCGTTCCATAACCCGCCGCAGCGG
>OFMX01001901.1_pt1 | contig 14080 bp, 13 predicted proteins | sample 1541901 | NCBI WGS metagenome assembly OFMX01 (sample SAMN04209222, study PRJEB22552) | human gut metagenome | biome: gut; material: feces | host: Homo sapiens | place: USA: Oklahoma | reverse complement strand
CGAGCTTGGAAGCCGCATTTTCATGGGAAGGGTTTTTGGCGATTATGCGGAATGTCTGCATTTTTATCCGATTTTTTCCTATGGACGAATTATAGCAGGAGAAAGCCAAGGTGTCGTGCGCGCACCTTGGCAGACACATCTGCCCGCAGTGCGGGCAGTTTGGGACTTTCGGACAGGGGTTGTTGAGAGGGCAAAAACAGCCCTGTTGGGGTCGGAAGCGCAGATAGTCCCGCTATTTCAAGGAAAACAGCGGGGTTGCGCACAAAATTGGAGGAAAATTGGCATGGCAAACAAGAAAATCAAATTCCCGCTCTGGCTCATGCCGGACACCAAAGCGACGGTCGAATGTCTCTACCGGCAGGACGGATGTAACAGCCAGAGCGAGTTCATCGAAAAAGCAATTCAGTTCTACTGCGGCTATCTGCAAAGCGAGTATGCTGGGGACTTCTTACCGAAAATCCTTGGTGAAACGCTGGAGGCAATCCTCAGTATGTTCGGGGATCGTATCGGCAAGCTGCTTCTGAAGCAGGCTGTCGAGCAAAACGTCTGCAATCATATTCTCGCTTCGGACACAGATATCGACGCGCAGACGTACCAGCAGATGCGCGGAAAAAGCTATCAGGAGGTGCTGCGGACGAACGGCCAGATCTCGTTCCCAGAGGTGCTTCGGCAGAAAAGCCGGTGGTAACAGATGGCGCGGCTGATTCAAAAAACCGGCTTCATCAGCCGTAAAAGCGCAGGCGGATACATGAAGTATATCGCCACGCGCGAGGGCGTTGAAGTTCTGAATGGCAAGGGCCCCGCGACAGAAAAGCAGAAAGAAATGGTCACAAAGCTGCTTAAGGACTTCCCGGATATGCGGGATTCTTTCGAATACGAGGACTACAAGCAAGCGCCGACGCTGCACACTGCGTCGGCGCTCATTTCTGCGGCATTGGATTCACATATGCAGAATCTTCAATCCGAAAACGGCTATCTCAAGTACATTGCTACGCGCCCCGGCGCGGAAAAGCATGGCGCGCACGGCCTGTTCGGGCGGCAGGAAAATACGAATCTGACTGCGGCTATGCACGACTTGACCGCGCACGACGGCAACGTCTGGACGATCATCTACTCTCTGCACCGCGAGGACGCAGAGCGGCTTGGCTACAACAATGCCGCAGCATGGCGCAAGCTGCTCGTCAGCCAGCAGAACAAGTTCGCGGAAGCGTTTCATATTCCAGCGTCGGCACTGCACTGGTACGCAGCTTACCACGATGCGGATACGCACCCGCATATTCACATGATGATCTGGACAGATCAGGAGACGGTTTTGAAACGGGATGCTGTTGTGAAATTGCGCTCTGCAATGACCAACAGCATCTTTCAGGCAGAGTTGGAAAATCTCTATATTCGGAAGGATGCAGCTTATAAGGACGTAACCGAAGCGGCGCGGACAGCCATGCACGGACTTGTTGACCGGCTAGAATCTATTGAAAATCCGCCAGAATCGATTCAGCAAAAAATGCTGGAGCTTGCGCTGGAGCTGCGCACGGTCGGCGGCAAAAAGCAGTATGGATATCTCAAAAAGCCGCTCAAGGACAAGGTCGATGAAATCGTGGATGAACTGGAAAAGCTGCCGGAGGTGGCAGCATATTATTCCGTCTGGAATGGTGTGCGCGATACATTGGAGGGCTACTATAAGAACCGGCCCCGGCAGCACAATCCGCTCTCGCAGCAGAAAGAATTCCGAGCCATCAAGAACGCGATCATTCAGGAAGCGGAACGCCTGCGGCAGCAGATGGAGCAGGAATCTTCGCAAGATGAAGAATCCTCTACGGAGAAAACTTCTACAGGCGCTTCTACAAATCCGACGCTTACAGATGAATATACTTCGTCTGTGACTTCTCATTCTGTGCGGCTTCCATCTGAATATCTTCTGAATTCAACCATTCGCCTGTTTCATCAGATGGGGCAGATTTTCCGCGACAACGCCGCGCCGCCCAGCAATCCAATGGGCATCCGTATCGACTCCAAGCGCCGCAAAAAGCTGATGCAGAAGCGGCTGGCGATGGGGCATAAGCAGGATGACCACGAGCAAAATTACGGTCAGACATTACAATAACAGGAGGTGCATTTTGGCACAATACATAGAATTTACGCCGGAGCAAAAAGAACGCGCCGCGACCGTTGACCTCGAAGAATTTCTTCTCCGGCAGGGCGAAAAGCTCATCAAGTCCGGACGTGAAAAACGGCTTGCCAGCGACCACAGCGTCACGGTGCGCGGCTGTGAGTGGTTCGACCATGCGTCAAACGAAGGTGGCCGCGCTGTCAGCTTTGTTCAAAAATATTACGGCAAAAGTTACGTCGAAGCCATGTCCATGCTGCTGGGCGAGAGCATGGAGTCGGTTTATCCGCAGGCAAAAAAACAGGAGCAGACTGGGCAAAAGCCCTTCGCACCGCCCGTTCCGAACGCGAATATGCACCGGGTTTTTGCGTACCTTCTCAAAACGCGCGGCTTGGATGCCGACGTGGTTTCGTTCTTTGCCCGCAGAAAACTGCTCTACGAGGACGCGGCGCATCACAATGCCGTGTTCATCGGAACAGATGAAGGAAACTGTCCGCGCCACGCCCATCTGCGCAGCACGAACAGCTTCGGAAAGAGTTTTCGACTGAATGTGGAATCCAGTGATCCGCGATACAGTTTCCATCATACCGGCACAGACGGAAGCCTTTATGTGTTTGAAGCGCCCATAGATATGCTCTCTTACATTTCCATGAACCCGCACCAGTGGCAGGAGCATAGCTACGTTGCCTGCTGCGGCACGTCTCCGATTCCGGTGATGCAAATGCTGAAACCGGATACGCAGATCGTCTATCTGTGCTTAGATAATGACGATGCTGGACATAAGGCCAGCGAACGGATGGCAGAGCTTCTGCATGAACGCGGCATCATGACGGAGCGGCTCATGCCGGAACTCAAGGACTGGAACGACGATCTTCTTCATGCACAGAAGGAGGAACTTGCGCCATGCCTGAGTCTATGACCCCTTTGGTTGCCGTTGGCGTGATAGGCGCGTTGTTCATTCTTCTGCTTTCACTTCTTACGAACAATTACTCGCTGAACAATATCAAATCCAAAACCGTTGGCGACGGCCAGCATGGAACTGCGCGCTGGGCAACTACGCAGGAAGTTAAAAAGACGTTCGCAACCGTGCCGTTTGACGTTGCAAGCTGGCGAGCCGGAAAGAACTTGCCGGAGGTGCAGGGACTCATTCTTGGCAGCACACAGCGCGGCAAGCAGCTCGATGCACTGGTCGACCGCGACGATGTGCATTGCCTCATGATCGGTGCGTCCGGCGTCGGCAAAACGGCGTTCTTTCTGTATCCAAATCTCGAATTTGCCTGCGCCAGCGGCATGAGCTATCTGGCGCTCGACACCAAGGGGGACTTGGCAAGAAATTACGGAACGATCGCGCAAAAATACTATGGCTACAACGTTTCTGTGATTGATCTTCGCAACCCGACGCGCTCGGACGGGAGCAATCTGCTGACGCTCATCAACCGCTACATGGACATTGCGCGGGAGCATCCGGACAACCTTGCCGCCAGAGCCAAAGCAGAAAAATACGCAAAGATTCTTGCCAAAACCATCGTCAATCCGGGCGGCGACGATCAGGATCGCGGGCAGAATGCGTTCTTTTACGATGCCGCCGAGGGCCTCCTCACGTCGGTTATTCTGCTCCTTGCCGAGTATGTTCCGCTTGACAGTGCCGGTCACGAAAAGCGGCACATCGTATCTGTCTTCAAACTGGTGCAGGAGCTTCTCGCGCCCAGCGGACAGGGCAAGAAAACAGGGTTTCAAATCTTGATGGACAACCTTCCCTCGACGCACAAAGCCAGATGGTTCGCGGGCGCCGCGCTCAACACGTCGGAACAGGGCATGGCATCGGTCATGTCAACAGTGCTGTCCCGGCTGAATGCTTTTCTGGATTCCGAGCTGGAGCAGGTACTTTGTTTTGACAGTGCCATCGATGCGGAACACTTTGCCGCCGAGAAATCCGCGATTTTCCTTGTACTTCCGGAGGAAGACAATACCAAAAACTTTATGGCGGGTCTGATGATTCAAAACCTCTCGCGTGAACTTTTTTCCGTGGCGGATGAGCATGGCGGCAAGCTGCAAAACCGCGTTGTGTTCTACTGCGACGAGCTTGGCACGATGCCGCCCTTTGACATCTTGCCGCTGTTTTCCGCGGGTCGAAGCCGCAAGCTGACGCTCGTGCCGATCATCCAAAGCCTTGCGCAGCTCGAAAAAAATTACGGAAAAGAAGGCGCGGAAATTATAGGTGATAACTGTCAGGACACCATCTTCGGTGGGTTTGCACCCAACAGCCAGACGGCAGAAACGCTGTCCAAAGCCCTCGGCAGCCGGACTGTTCTGACCGGTTCCGTCAGCAAGGGAAAGGACAATACAAGCCAGAGCTTGCAGATGGCAGAGCGCGCATTGCTCTCTCCGGATGAACTGAAAAATCTCCCGAAGGGCAACTTCATTGTCATGAAAACCGGCACGCATCCGATGCGCACGAAGCTGCAATTATATTTCAAATGGGGAATCACGTTTGAAAAGCCATATCAGGTGCCGGAACGCGCCCAACGCGAGGTCTACTACGCAGGAAAGGAGGAATTGCTGATGAATATCAAGAAAAGTCTGTATTCCCAGCCGAAGTCGGTTTCAACGCCGAAAGCGGATGACTATATGAGCAGCTACGGCGAAAAATGAGCTTCTTCGGTGAAATCTACGCCGATCCTGACCTGCCGCACCGGGCGCGAACGGTCTATATGTACCTCCGCGACCGCGCAGGCGGCGGGAGCTGCTGGCCGGGCGTGAAAACCATAGCTCGTGACCTGCATCTCTCGCCGCGCACCGTGCAGCGTGCGCTGAACGATTTAGAATGCGCCGGATACATCCAACGCCAGCGCCGCCACCGAGAAAACGGAAGCTGCACGTCAAACTTATACATTATAAATGAGGACAAATAACAACGCGGACGCTCCCCGCCAAGGGGAACGTCCGCGCGTTTGCTGTCACCAGCGCTGCGACACCACGGCGCAGCTTGAAGGACCAACTCTAGCTGAGAACCAACACAGAAAAGAGAAATCTGAAATTCAGGAAGGAAGAATCTCTATGCGAAAGATCAAATTTATATCCATCCTGCTGGTGCTGTCGATGCTGCTGACGGTACCGGCTTTTGCTTTTTCCACAGGCTTTACGGACGTGTCCGAAAAAGCCACCTATGCGGAATCTGTTTCTTATCTTGCTGACGCTGGCATTCTGAGAGGGACGGCATCCGGCAGATTCTCACCGAACGAGAAGATCACGGTCAGCCAGTGGGCGACGATGCTCTGCCGCGCGTTTGATACCGAGCCGGAAGGCACTTCATGGCAAGAAACTGGCACGAATGCTGTCCAGATCGCCGTCCGCAGCGGCTGGTTAGACCCGACTGCGGTTTGGGATAAAAACGGCTTTATCTGCCGCGGCGAACTCTATCGGACTGTATTCGCGGCAGCCGGAATCCCGCTCTATGACGCGACGCTCTACAGTCTTGACTGGCTTTCTCCCGGTGAAAACGCCCTGCGCGTCGGCAAGAAGATTGGGCTTTGTGCTGAGAACAAGACTGCAGCGGAACTCGTCACACGCGCTGAAGCCGCACAGCTTCTTCATGCCGTCCTGACGCAGAACCTGACCGTCACGCCGCCCGATACACCGGTCACAGTGGAAAATCTGATACAGTGGAATGTGAACGCATTCCTGCTGGAACTCCGCAAGGTTCCACAGCCGATCCTTGATGCTTTCAATGAAAACGGCTGGACGTTCGTGATCGGCACGGAGTACCTTGCAGATCTCAGCCGCAAGCTCGGCGTGAATTGCATCGGCGCGGCGGCATACACAGAGAAGCGGATTTACGTTTCCGAGGCCAGCGCGATTCTGCACGAATTCGGACACTTTCTTGATTGCACAATGGGTTTCCCGCAGGAGCATAATGGGACTCGTCAAAGCAAGACTCTATAAGACACAAAAACTACACTTAACTGTTTGGCCGTTATTGATATGTTGGCCAGCGACCAAGAGAAGACTGCTGCCGTTATGCATCGGCGTAAGCATATAGCAATTGTACTATGTGTATTTCTTATATGTTTCTATGTATTCACGGAACAGCTGTTCTGAAGATGGCATTGTATTTTCCAGCGGCCATTCTTCATCCTGTTCAGGTGAAAGGAAGTAGCTTGCCAAATCTGTCAAAGGCCCACAGAACTCTTTTGCCCACACGTTGGTTCCAGCACCATTCGGCACCAGTTCAAAGGACACGCAATGCAGCATATCATCAGATACTTCCAACACTGCTTTTGCTGGTGCCTGCATAGCGCCGCTGTCCGTATAATGTTCCGTACCATCGCAGCCATAATAAAAATGATAGCACACGTGGCACACAATAACGGTTTTTTCGGCTTCTTCGTATGTGCCATAGACCCCAATTTCCGGGATGCAAATGTCCGCATTCGGTGTTCGATTCCGTGCGGCAACAGCGGCATCAAATAGCACCGCGTCCCGTTCTGATAAATCAAATTGCTCAGAGCAAGGATTTGGGAATATCAGAGCGGACGCATCTTCACTCTGAGCGGATTCCGTGGTTGCTTCGGAGGATTTTTCAGATGAGGATTTCGTCGCTGTTTCGTCCTGCATTGTTCTGGTATTGGCTGTAGCGCTTGCCGGCTTATCGTACACAGGCATTGATATTGCCGTATCAGAGGAACGACATACGCAAGATGTTAAACCAAAAATCAACACAATGAGAAGCGAAACAGCTGCCAAATGTTTTTTTGCCATATCTAAATGATCTCCAAAAATTAATATACACGAATATAGAACTGATGGCTGTTTGCAACATCGTTTTCGGATGTCGGTTTTGCGTAAGTAACAATTCTGTATAGGCCGGTTTCGGTGAATTCATATTTATCCATGCTAATTCTGCTACAATTATATTTCGTTGTGGTTGTATACGCTCCAGAGGGCTTGAATACACGCATCGTCATCTTGTATTGTGTCCCAGTTGCAAAACTCTCGATAGTCTTTTCTGTATTTTGAGCTTGTGGCGGCATCAAAGTTCCTTATAATGCCGAATCATTCTTTTAAGCAAATAGTTTCACTCTCTTGATTAAGACGCGTTTTCAATTATTACTTGAATTAGGTTGCCAGTATCAGAAGTAATTTCTAGGATAATATCGTCATTTTTCTCGTTAATGACCCAATAGGAGAATTCTGTGCAATTTGCGCGCAAGTCTTCTATGGTCGTATTTTCCGGGATTATCGTCATCTGCATATTCATAATCCCGCTCGAAAAAAGCCGGTAAAACGCCAAATTGGTTTCTTGTATTAACTCTGGATCGCTAAGATAGTTCACTGTTAGAAAAAAAATACGTTTTGGGTCTCGAAGCATAGCTACAATATACTGTTTCTCTATAGGGTGCGTAGTATAGTAGGTGTCATCTATATTACTTTCCGCCAAGATAAAATTCACAGGTGCCCCAGTTCTTAAAAAATACAACCAATTTTCCAAGGATGATGCCGATGTTATGTAATTTAAATCAGTGTCATCATATGTAAGCATTAACTCCCATGCAATTAGAGCAATTGCTTTATCGTTTCCCGAAAAACTCACATTTTGATTATCGCTGACATAACAAAGGGATTCATGGTTGATAATATACTCAAAACAATACAACGCCAATGGCTCAGTATTGCCCTTGAAATATTCTTCCAAATACCCATTGTTTAGTAATATTTCCTCGATTCTCCTTACGGAATAATCATGGGGAGATTTTTCTTCAAGCAATACTGAGATATTGCGAACAAACTCCTCGGCATCATTAACAAAAGGCCCCTGCCGCACCTTTCCGATATGCTCAGCCAGTGGTGTCTCCACCACCGGCTGAGTTGCCACCTCGACATTTGATGAAATTGCTCTGCAGCCTGACATAACAATTGCATATAGGACAACTGCAAGCATGGCAAGGATCACGCAATAGAAACGCTTCATCGGAATCAACTCCAGTCAATTTCTGTAACAACTCTATACCCGCTTGTATATCCACAATCAAAGTTCAGATCAACGAATGTCGTTGAAGTTACTGCAGTGTAGTATCCCAAATTGTTTGTAAATACTGTGTACCCACAAATTGAAATGAGATATGGTCTTGTTGCGCCAGCATATCCATCATCAATTGTGAAGCACACTTCATCGCCCTTCGACAGCGTTTTAATTACAGTTCCGGAACTGTTATATAGCTTTGCAGAGGCAAGTAACGTGAACGCAACTCTTTTATGTGTGCTATCAAACGATGCATCCGCGCAATAATTCGCAATGTGAACCCCTGTTGAATATATGGGGAGGCAATCTTCTGTATTGCTTCTGAGATACCAACCTTTCACCAGAGACACCGACGAGCCAGACTGTTTCCAGCCTCGAACTTCATCCCAAGCATAATCTCCAACTGTTACACTGGTTCCTGTAAACAACAATGCCTCGCCAGCAGAACAGGTCATTAGGCGGTCACTGTTTGCTGTTGCGTTTTGATAGATAATCAGCGTTTTTTGATTTGGATAAGCGAAGGTAGAATTGAAAATTTTCACACGATTGTTTGCGGACGTATCCCAATCATTAAGTGTTGCAACCTCATTCTGCTGTTCAAGCGAAAATGTTTCCTGAACCATATTAGCGGCAGGAATATCTGCATTTTCAATTTCAGAAAGGAGTTCAGGGTCGTACTGAACAACAAGCGCATCATAGATATAGAAGACATCATTTTTTGTTTCTTCAGCGAACTCAAAAATATCATCCATGCTGATGTTATCTTGCGTCAAATAATTGTAGGCATGAATGCTTCTGTCTACTGCATCAACAATACAAGAGAAAAATACCTGCGAATGTATGCTTGTACGCTCGATTTTCAGAGCCGATGCATATTCCTCATAGCTGCTAACCGCAGCTGCGTTAAATCCTCGAATGAGAATAATATGCTGCGTCCTTGCTAAATCGACAAGCAACTATTCGTCAAAGAGTCCTTCCGCGTTTGCGTCAATGACAATTGCGGCATATGGATTTGCGCTTGCAAGTGCAGTGACTTCCTCCATTGTTGTCACAAGGTAAACGCCCACGTCATCATTTACGGGAACTTGTGCGAAAGCAGCATCTGAAACGAAGTAGATAATCGTTTCAACAGAAAAATACTGAGACGCTTTCAGCGGATATTTGTACACGTCGATGCCATTAATACTATAAGCCTGACCATTGACAGACATTTCGCTTCCCAACGCCGGAATAGCCAGCGTGAAGCAAAGAATAATCGCTAGAATGAGTGCCGTGATTTTCTTCATAAGTAACCTCCTGTTTTTTTACTACATATGTTTCCTATTGACGTATTACCTTTCTTTGGAATAATCCCCCCGTTGTTCAATCATCGAACAATGTATCCACGACCCAATCCGGAATATTATGAAGCTCCATTTCTCCATCCTTTCGCGGAACAGTCCATACGGACGATTCTCCTGTCTCAGGGTTGAGCGTCAGTTCCTGCACGACAAAATACTCCCGCAAGCCACCATCGCATACGCGCCACCAGATAAAGTCGACGTACAGATTCGGATCACCGGGTGTCTGCCTCTCTGCATCGTAGGGTGCGCTGCTTGCTCGCAGGATTAGCGTATACGAAAACGGCCAGATCTCTTCATTTTTACGGATGTAGGACACAATCTGGTCTCTCGCTGCGTAGAGATCGAAGTCGTACTGACCGACCCTGTCCAAATTGGCTGTAACGGAATTTTCCCATGTATCGTGGTGATCCATAAGCGAATAAATTGCGGCATAAGAAGCCGGATACTGTGCTTGCAGTCCTTCTGCGTCTGCTTCATGAATATGTCCGAACGCCCAGATAAACCACGTCCGGAACCACTCGAGCGGTGTCTCGGCTTCCCGCTCCAAATCTTCCGAGCCAAGAAGACTCCGGAATACTTCAAACGCCATACCGGGCAGATCACGGTCGCCCCATGCGGTATCCCGAAGACTGAGGCTGTCCTGCCCGTGGTAAAAGCTGCGAATCAGTTGACTGAGAACTTTTTCCTTTTGCGCCGTGATCATCTCGTATTCCGGGCTGCTTTTCCAGTCCTCCAGTGTTTGCAGCGTTTGAAGGACTTCCAGAAGCTCTTTGTAGGTGCCGAGATCCGGAGCAACGCTCTCCTGTTTTGGTTTTGCGCTGGATTCTTCCGGCAGCACTTCTTCCGGTTCTTCCTCCGATTCGGCTGTCGTTTCTTCCGCGGCGGGCGGTTCTGGCTTGGGCAGACAGTGCTCTGCCTGCTCGAGCCCTTTCCGGCAGCCCGACAATACCAGGAGAATGCAAAAGAACGTAAAAATTGTGCGTTTTTTCATCGAAAGGCTTCCTTTTTGTAGATCGGTTAGTGCTTACAGATCTCCCAAAATCTTTCTCACTGCTCGAATAACCTTTTCTTTGAACTGCCTTGATATGATGTCCTCGGAATTCACGGGATTTGGCAATTCAACAAGCGCAGATTGAGAATTTGAACTTAAGCTTTTGATATAGTTTGTAATATATCCAAGATCCCTATTGTGTTTTGGAGTAAAGCCGAATTCATCAACAAAAGCCTGCCCCAACTGAGTATCGCCAATGACCGTATTCTGCCACCCATGAACATCAAGAAAAGAAATGTCTCCATATTGCTGTGCCAAATTATCAATAAAGACTTTAATTGCAGCGGCTTCTGGTGCAAGACAAATGGTGCTGCCAGTGTAGTTTCTCCGACTTGTTGCGCTCGGGAAGCCAACGGGGAAACATCTATTCATATCAACTCCTCCGATGGCTTGCGTGGAAGCATTGCCAACATTTGCTCGTCCAGGACCGCAGTGGGTATAGCCGTGCAGAATGCCATCCGGGTTTGCAACAGGGATCACATATAAAGACCAGTTGTTTGCCCAAGGCTGGTTCGCTCTACCTTCCATTTCCTGAATCAGCGCATTGGCAATCTTGACCAGTTCAACACCATCCGCAGCCCACGCATCTTCGTATCCGTGGATTGCAAACAATGCAACAAGCGCGTTTGCGCCGGAACCGATTTTATATGCATTGATTGGATGACCTTTGGGGCTGGTGCAGATTAATTCAGGTGAAATACCTGTTGTGAGCGTAGGAAGCGTGACCACTGCTTCTGCAAGAAAACTGCGCTTAATATACTTCCGTTTTAGGTTGCCCGTTTCAGTGCAATACTCAATTTCAGCGTAGTCAGATTCATATGTTCTGCCGGCAAGAACACTGACCAGTTCGCCCGAAGAAATAGCCCCACCTTGCGCATATGTATCGCTTGGACCAAAGTACAGATTGATTTCAGCCTCTTGACTGTTGCCTCGAGCAATATATGCCCCTTTTCGCTCGCTCACGATTGCTCCGTTGCCGCGGATATCTGTTATGGAGTCTTGCGGGATGTAGCCACGCTTTCTTCCATCCTTAGTGTTGAAATCAATGTAATACCATGCACGATTATATTGGCCCTGCTCAATCTGATCCAGAACAATCACATATTCTCCGTTGTAAACGGACTCATTAGTGACATAAACCGATGTATTGTCTTCTGACAGATCAGGGCCATTGTAAACGTGGTATTCATTCAAATTTCCATTCACCCTTGCCAGCTTACCGCGTTTTTTGTCTTCCAGCTTACTGCTTTGAATGTATCCTCGTTTTGTTTTATTGCTCGAAGAATACTCGATATGCAAGAATCCAGAAGCTGAGTTTTCAATTACCGTGACGCTCTCGCCTGCTGCTACAGTTCCTGCCAGAGCATATGTCGTCATATTAGGGCCAGTATAGACTGTAGCGCTTGCCGTACCATTGCAATCCAAGTAGCCGATCCGCACTGGTTCATTGAGCACGGAGCCGACGCTTGCGTAGTTAGATACTGCATTTTTTGCAACATACCCACGCTTCAGTACACTTCCTGCAATATAGTCAATGCAGAAATAATCCAACTCTTTGAAGATGCATCGAACACCCTCGTCTGCCGAAACACTCCCAATTGAGGCATAAATGTCTGCAGATGGTCCAGAGTAGACCGTACAATCGGCTTCCATTTTATGGGGAAAAGAAATAATATTACCGACAGACGTTGCAGGAACATAGCCTCGCTTTCGTCCGGCACTTGTCGCATAATCAATTAACTTAAACGTATTTGACAATATGTTTTCTTCACGAACCGGCATAATAATTTCATCCTCAGCAACACGCCCGATGTTAGAATATAATGTAGACGGTCCTGCAAATACGACTGCATTGGCGCTCATTGTCGCGTATGTAGAAATTAGAGAAACCGAATACGGCGCAACTCCATTTCCGATTCTTGTGAGATTGTCGTCCTGAATATATCCTCTTTTCCTCGTGCCTCCAGCCGAATACTCTGCTTGAAACCAAGCGGTCGAATCGATTACACCATAGGCCACAAGCACACAATATTCATATTGCGATAAACCACCCAGCAGAGCATAACTTGTTTTGGGACCGGCGTACACACTTTTGGCGGTATTTGTACGGGCCAATATTCCTTTAAGGTTTCGCACAATGCTAATTGGAATAAATCCGCGCTTCGCCCCACCACTTGTTGAGTATTCAATATAGTACCAATCGTTGACCGCTGGTAAAAACACAGTGAATGTTTCCGAGTGGGAAATCGTTCCGACACTCGCAAAACCGCTAGAGTTTGGGCCATAATACACAGGAGTTTTTCCCGGTGCAGTGCATACCCCCAAGCAGCCGGAATTGAACATTGCAGCCGTAGGGAGTCCACTCTCGTTTACAAACGATCCAACTGGAACAAATCCGCGTTTTTTCGTAGAGCCTGCCGTATAGGTGATGTAATAATAGTTAAGTTCTTTTGCATGTACTTCAACTGTTTCATTTGCATCAATACTGCCAACGCGACAATAGAGTGTATCACTCGGGCCAAAATACACAATCGTTGATGCCTTTGCTACCGCAGATTTTGACATATGATTCTCCTTTGAATTGAATTAAGGATTACTCCCTTTGCTATATTTATGTCTATAATACGCGAAATGGGGACACAGCGTCCCCAAAATTCTTCACAGATGTTCAGCTGATTACCTAGGACATAAAAAGCGGGCAATTGCTTTTGCTTCGCAATTGCCCACTTTTTGATTGGTTTGAACTTGATGTCCCGTGAGGTCACTTTATACTGTGATAGTTTTCGTCGTGTACGATCTTGAATCGCCGCCACTTCCGTCAGAGGCGTAGAACACGACTACTGCATAATAGGATTTGCCCGAAGTGCCCGTATATGTGACGGATGCTGTTTTACGTCCGGTGTCGCTTCCCATAAGATACTCATACCCGTCTGTCGTATAAGAATATGTAGCAACGTTTGTTCCACTGGAGGTATAGATTTTAACCGATTTAATACCGATCGTTTTCATTCGACCAGTCCCAGTGATTGAACAATCCACGTTAATTTTGGTGCCCGAGGAATAAATTACCGCATTATACGACGAAATATAGTCGCTGGCGCGAAGTGTTGCTGCAAAAGCAAAAGATGTAAATAAAGAGCAAATCAGAACAACCGCGATTGCTAAGGTCAGAACTCGTCTACGCATATTACTCTCCTATCGATTGTAAGATTTTAATGATTTCTCCATAAGTTTCAACACCCGCTATGTTGCATTCAATATTGTCAGCAGTCCAAGCCGCAAAATATGCTCCCTTGTTTGTCATGATATAGTACACTGTCCCATTGTATTCATATTGCTTAGGATCAATGGCGTCCTTTTCATACAGTAAATGATCCTGATTCTCGGAAAATACCGTATACAATAGTGTAATCGAAGAATCACCATTCCCTAAAAGACAATAAAGAGACACAGGCTGAGTTACCGCATTGTACTGGACATCCATTTCCACAAAACCATCAGGAATATAACTTGGCAAAATCGTCGTAGGTATGCCGTGCATTTCCATCTCATTGGCAATA
>OFMX01001899.1_pt1 | contig 14111 bp, 13 predicted proteins | sample 1541901 | NCBI WGS metagenome assembly OFMX01 (sample SAMN04209222, study PRJEB22552) | human gut metagenome | biome: gut; material: feces | host: Homo sapiens | place: USA: Oklahoma | reverse complement strand
GGGCGTCCTCGGCAAGCGGCAGCACGCGACCGATGATGGCGGCATTCTCGCCGTAGCGGGCGGCGCGCATGGCGGCCAGTGCCGCATCTGCCTGTTCGGCCGGCACCACGGCGACCATCTTGCCCTCGTTTGCCACCTGCAACACATCATAGCCGAGCATCTCGCAGGCTGCCTGCACGTCGGGGCGTACGGGCACGGCATCCTCGTCGACCTCCATGGCAACGCCGCTGGCCTGGGCAAACTCGTTGAGCGTGGACGCCAGGCCACCGCGAGTGGGGTCGCGGAAGCAGCGTGTGTCGGGTGCTGCGGCAAGCACATCGGCAATCAGGTGGTTGAGCGGCGCGGCGTCGCTTTCGATGGTGCTCGAAAACGCCAGACCCTCGCGCTGACTCATGATGGCGATACCGTGGTCGCCGAGTGTACCCGACACCAGGATGACATCGCCAGGCTGGCAGTTGGCGCCGCTGAGCGCCACGCCCTCGGGCACCTCGCCCACGCCGGCGGTATTGATGTAGACGCCGTCGGCCCCGCCGCGCTCGACCACCTTGGTGTCGCCCGTGATGATCGCCACGTCCGCCTCGCGCGCCGTTTCGGCCATGGTCTGCACGATTTGACGCAGCTTGTCCATGGGGTAGCCCTCTTCGAGGATAAAACCGCATGAGAGGTAGCGCACGTTGGCGCCCGAGGTCGCGACGTCGTTAACGGTTCCGCACACGGCGAGTCGGCCGATATTGCCGCCGGGGAAGAACTGCGGCGAGACTACAAAGCTGTCGGTCGACATGGCGATGCGCCCGCTCGCGGGCAGCGCAGCGACGCCGGCATCGTTGCCCTCGAGCAGTTCGGGCGACCCAAAGGCATCCAAAAAGACCTCATCGATGATGCGTTTCATCATCTGGCCGCCAGAGCCGTGGCCCAACAGGACAGTGCTATCGGTGGCAGTACGGGACATATCGAAAACTCCAATCGAGGACGGAATTATATGGGTGAGGTGCAGCGTCGACCGGCCCGCCGTTCGTTAGAGCGGCGGAACCCATTAGCCTCGGTAGCGGAAATATGCTGCACAGCTGCCCTCGGAACTCACCATGCAGGGGCCGACGGGATGCTCGGGTGTACAAGCTTGGCCGAACAGAGGGCAGTCGCTCGGCGTAATGGCCCCGCGCAGCACGTCGCCGCAGCGGCACCCACGCGGCTCGACCGTCGTCTCAACGGGCACGTCAAAGCGAGTGCGGGCATCAAAGCGCGAGAACTCGGGGCGGATGGAAAGGCCCGAGTTGGCAATCGGCCCCAGCCCGCGCCACGTGGTGTTGCATGGCTCAAACACCTGCTCGACCAGCTGGCGCGCAACGGGGTTGCCGTCTGCGTTGACGCCACGGCGGTAGGCGTTGTCGATCGCCGGCCTGTTCTCGACAACCATCTGGACCAGCATGCAGATGCCCTGCAGGATATCGACCGGTTCAAATCCCGTGACCACACCCGGGGTATTGAACTCGTCGACCAAAAAGCTAAAGGGCGCCAGGCCCGTGATGGTGGCGACGTGGCCCGGCAGGATAAAGCCGTCGATAGTGGTCTCGGGATCGTTGGCGATGGCGCGCAGCGCCGGCGGCGTGGTCTTATGGGCACAGTAGACCGAGAAGTTCTGCAGCCCGCGCGCGTCTGCCTCCAGGATGGCGGCGGCGATGGTAGGCGTCGTGGTCTCAAAGCCGACGCCCATAAAGATGACCGGGCGATCGGGGTTGTGTTCGGCGATATCGAGTGCATCGAGCGGGGAGTACACAATGCGAATATCGCGCCCCGCCGCCTTTTGCGCGGCGAGCGAGGTAGACGACCCGGGCACGCGCATCATGTCGCCAAAGGTGGTGATGATGGCGCCGTCCATCTTGGCGAGCGCGATTGCATGGTCGATATCGCGGTTGGCGGTAACACAGACGGGGCAACCCGGACCGCTCAGCAGTTTGAGCCCGGCAGGCATAATGGAGCGAAAGCCATAGCGACCGATGCTCACGGTGTGCGTGCCGCAGACTTCCATAAGGTTGATGCTGCGGTTGCCGACAAGCTCATGAATACGATCGATGAGCTCGCGAGCCAGCTTGGGATCGCGGAATGCCGAAAAGTCGATACCGGAGTGAACCGGTTGTGCCGCCGCCACTAGTATGCCTCGGCCGGGTTGGTGGCGAGCTGGTCCTCTTCGACCAGCTCGGTCATGGCGTTGACCAGCTCGAGCGTCTCTTGAGCTTCCTGCTCGTCGACAATCTGGATGCCAAAGCCGGCGTGTACGAGAACATAGTCGCCTACCTGCGCCGTCGGCACAAGTCGCAGCGACACGGGGCGCTCGATGCCCATCATGTCGACGGTCGCCTTTAGGTCGTCGTCGCGTTTGACCACTTTACCGGGAACGGCAAGGCACATAATGTTCCCCTTTTATACGCTTTGCGCTGGATGGGCGCTTAATAGTCCATCAGTTGATGGTAGCGCTCGCGGGGGTTGCGGGCAAACGCGTTACACCTGTGAGACGGCGGCGCATGGGCTGGCCAAGCAGCCTACCGCGATGCGATCTGCGTGAGGCGAGCGCGGGCGACCGCCGCCTGGCCGTAGGCGATGCAGCCGTCGTTGACGGGCACGGTGTGGGGAACCAAGACGGCAAGACCGGCGTCTTTGAGCTCGCGCGTGAGGAGCCGAAGCAAAAGTCGGTTCATGAACACGCCGCCCGAGAGCGCGACGATGTCGATGCCTTCGCGAGCGCAGATTTCGCTTGCGATACGTGCCGATGCGCGTGCAATGGCGATATGGAAGTCGAGCGCGAGCTTGTCGGCCGGCACACGGGCCTCGATTCCACTCAAAAGCGCCTCAAAAAGCGGTTTGGGATCCAAAATGAGGGGGTTGTCCGAGGCCGCCTGGACAGTTAGTAGTTCAGATACGTATTTTTGTGATGGGCTCTGGGTGGCAAAAGCCGTCTGCGATGATCCCAAATGGGTTGATTTGGGGTGTTCGGCAGACATATTTGCCGCAAATAGGGTGTCTGGAGAGCCTTTTTTGGCCAAATCTGAGGCAAAAATGCGGGATAGGGGGTCAGTAGTTAATACATATCTGAACAAACTGTCCAGCGATGTTGAGACGGATGCGGATACGCCAGCCTGATTGCCAGTGAAATGGCTGTTTTCGTCGCTAAAAGCGCGCCAAGCGGCGGCCTCGAGCTCGATGGCGGGTTCGCCCTCGTAGGTTGCAGTGCCGCAGATGTTCAAGATCGCCGCCGCGGCGTCAAACAGACGGCCCATACTGCTCGTTCGCGGGCTGTTGATGTTCCGCTTGATCATCGTGGTCGTGATACTGCGCGTCTGCTCATTGAGGCCGCCCAGGAGTCCCGCGGCACCCGGATGTTCGAGTAGATCGAGCTCGCTCAGCAGGGCAAAGGCGTTGCGTCGGGCGTCGCGCACAGATGCGGCGCCACCGGGGAGTGCCCAGGTACGCAGGTGCGCGGTGCGCTCAAAATCGGCGAGGCCGGCGACAAGAAACTCACCGCCCCAAATGGTTCCGTCGGTGCCAGCGCCCGTTCCATCGAAGGCGATGCCAAGTACGCGCGCATTGGGTGCAAGCTGTCCTGTGGCGATAGCCTCAGCCATCACGCTCGCGATGTGCGCATGATGGTGCTGGACTTCGATAAGCGGCAGATTGCGCTCGCGCGCCTGTTCGCGTGCCCACTGACTCGATAGGTAGCTGGGGTGCAAGTCGCAGGCCAGCGCGGCGGGCGCTAGGTCAAAAAGGTCTTCCAGTCGCGTGCGTGCCGCATTCCACGCATCGAAAGTCGCACCGTTTTCGACATCGCCGATATGCTGCGACACAAAACAGGCCGACGTTCCATTCGCGTCTTCGCGCGTGAGTGCGATCGTGGCCTTTTGCTGCGGGCCACAGGCGAGCACGCAGGGCGCGGCGCTGGCGAGTGCCGGCAGCGGCAACGGCTGCGGGGCGTACCCGCGAGCGCGGCGCACGGGCATAACGACCCCGTCGACCACACGTACCACGGAGTCGTCGTAGCGCGAGAGGATCGCGCGGTCATTGCCGAGCAGCGCGTCGGCGATGCCGGCGGCAACGAGATGCTCCCAGGCAAGATCGTCATCGGTCTCGATGGGCTCTTCGCTCAAGTTTCCGCTGGTCATAACCAGCGCGTGCATGCCATGCGTTTCTGCCGCGGCAAGCAGCAGATGCTGAAGCGGGGTGTAGGGGAGCATAACGCCGAGCTCGGGCAGGTCGCGCGCGACGGACGGTGCGAGCGCGAGGGCGTCGGGAGAATCACCGCTCTCGCAAACAGCACGTCGGCGCAGCAGCACAATGGGGCGAATGCTGCCGGCCAGCAAGCCGCGCTCAACGTCGCTGATATGGCACAGGCGTTCAGCGTCGGCAAGGCTGCGCACCATAACGGCAAGTGGCTTGTTGCTGCGGCGTTTACGGCGGCGAAGCTCGGCTACCGCCTGCTCGTTGGAGGCGTCACAGGATAGATGGAATCCGCCCAGGCCCTTGATGGCGACGATGCCACCAAGGGCCAGCAGCTCAACGCAGCGGTCGATAATGGCGTCGCTGGTCTCGCGCGTGGTGCCGACGGCCAGCGGCGCGGCGGCTTCGCCCGGCTCATCGCCCACGCTCGCTTCGCGCCACATGATATGCGGCCCGCAATTAAAGCAGGCATCGGGCTGCGCGTGAAAGCGACGGTCGAGCGGATTGGCATACTCCGCGGCACACTCAGGGCACATGGGAAAACGGTCCATCGAGGTAGCCGCTCGGTCATAAGGCAGCGATCGGATGATGGTAAAGCGTGGGCCGCAGTTAGTGCAGTTGATAAAGGGGTAGTGATAGCGTCGGTCGGCGGGATCGAACAGCTCGCGCAGGCAATCGTCGCAGGTGGCGATATCGGGCGAGACGAGCGTCGTGTGCGCGGTCTGGTCCTGCGATGCTACGATGCGAAAACCCTCTTCATTGGCGGCATCCCAACCGTTGGCTGCCAGGTCCACAACCTCGACATGCTCTACGCGGGCTGCCGCAGGCGCATGCTCAGAAAGCGCGGCAACAAAAGCATCGAGCGCACCGGCCAGAGCATGCGCTTCGATATGCACGCCGTCGCCCGCGTTGAGCACCCATCCGCAAATGCCATGCGCCATGGCCTCGCGATACACAAACGGCCGCATGCCAACGCCCTGCACAATGCCCGTTACATGAATATGCACATGCCGCATGCGACACCCCTCATCAAAACCGACCAAATAGGGACAGGTGCGCTACAGCCCCAGGCTCTGCTTGGTGGCGGCGCACGTGAGCTCGCCGTGCTTAACGCCGCGCAGGCCCAGCAGACGGTCGGCTAGTTCGTAGACGCGCTCGCCGCGACCCTTGAGCGCCAGAATCTCCAAGCAGTTGTGGTGATCCAGATGCACGTGCATGGTCGATACGATCTCGTCGGTGTAGTCGTGCTGCACTTCGTCCAGACGGCGCGTCAGGTCGCCGGTATGGTGGTCGTAGATCATGGTGAGCGACCCGATAACATGCTCATCGGGCGTGCGCATCTGCTCCTTGGCGATCGAGGCGCGAATCAGGTCGCGCACGGCCTCGGAGCGGTTGGCCACGTCGCCGCGGCGCGCGATCTGTTCGTCAAAACGGCGCAGCAGGTCGTCCGGTGCGGTAACCGAAAAACGGACCAGCTCGGAGCCGGAACCACTACAGTGGCAGCCCGCGTCACCGTCCGCCCCGTGCGGATGCTCGTGCTCGTACCCGCAGCCGTGCTCGTGTTCGGCCACGTTACACCAGCTTCACGGAGCCGACGGAGTTGTGGTCGGCCTCGATGGCCTCTTCGTAGCCCTCGAGTGCGTCGTGGGCCTCGTGCAGCGCGGCCATGGCTGCCTCGAGCTTGGCGCCGATGCGCTCCATGTCAAAATTCTCGGTCGCATGCAGCAGCTGATGGCTCCACTCGTGAGCGAGCTCGATGGTGTCGTCGACCTGCTTGACGCTCATGGCAAGCTGGCTCATGTTCATTCCAACATCATGCATGGGAAATCTCCTTTTGTATGGGGCAGTTCAGTGGTTCAGATTTTACTACGCCCACTCTGTGCGCAGCTGCATAAGAAAACGGGTGCGAGTCTGTGCGACTCGCACCCGTTCACTGGGGGCTGTTTGTAACTACCATACTATCCGTGGTCGCACGCGCCGCACCCGGCAGTCCGGCGAGCGGTGCAAAACCGCTCATGGACGGCGGGTAAGTAACAAGCGTATTACAGATGCTTCTCCAGCAGCGCCTGCAGCCTCGCCTTGGGCAGAGCGCCAACCGAGCGGTCAATCTCCTCGCCGTTCTTAAACACAATCAGCGTGGGGATGCTCATGACGCCATACTTCATGGCCAGGTCCTGGTTATCATCGACGTTGCATTTGGCAACGGCAAGCTTACCCGCCAGCTCATCGGCAACCTCGTCAACGATGGGCGAGAGCGATCGGCAGGGCCCGCACCACGGTGCCCAAAAATCGACCAGCACGGGCAGGCTGCCGTTAACGATGGAATCGAAGTTCTCGGGGGTAATCTGCTTAATGTCAGCCATGGTGACCTCCATAATGTGACGCGGCTCAGCCGCGTAAAACTCAGTACGACCGTGCTTATACCCAGCGGCCCGCAAAGCAACCACTCGCGGGCGGCTCTTTTATCAAAAGCGCCGCAAAACCCCTTTCTTCAGATATGGGGATATAAGGCGCATCGGCGTCAGCCGATATACATATATGGCTGCAAGTGGTATACTGTTTTCATGGATAGATACAGGAGCAACGACAACATAGTCTGGGACTGCGACTACCATGTGGTCTTCTGCCCGAAATACCGCAGGAAGGTGCTCGTGGACGGCATCGGCTCCCGCTTCGAGGAGATCGCGCACGAGGTCGCGGAGGAACTCGATTTCGAGATAAGGGAAATCAAGGTCATGCCCGACCGCGTGCACATGCTCGTCTCAGTCGACCCCCAGTTCGGCATCCACCGGGCCGTGAAGCGCATCAAGGGCAGGACCAGCCACGACCTGCGCGCCGAGTTCCCGCAGCTGAAGCGCAAGCTGCCGACGCTCTGGACGAACAGCTACTTCGTCTCGACCGTCGGCGGGGCGACGCCCGAGGCCGTCAGGCAGTATATCGAGGACCAGAGGAACGCGTGAGGGCCATGGACAAGACCTTCGAGTACCGCATATACCCGAGCGCCGAGCAGGAGGCCCTCCTGCAGAAGACCTTCGGCTGCTGCCGCTGGGTCTACAACAGGGTGCTGGCGATGAGGCGGGACGAGTACGCGCGGACGGGCAAATCGAGGCACATCAACTCCTACATCACCCAGATCCCCGCCTGGAAGAGGGCGGACGCGCCGTGGCTCTCCGAGGTGGACTCCATGGCACTGCAGCAGTCCCTGCGCGACCTGGACAAGGCATTTAAGAACTTCTTCCGCGCACCAGGCAAGGTGGGCTTTCCGAAGTTCAAGTCCAAACGCGCGGGGAGGAAGAGCTACCGCACGAACGGCGTCGGGATAATCGACGCCAGGCACGTGAGGCTGCCAAAGCTGGGGACCGTCAGGGCGCGGGTGAGCCGTCCCGTGGAGGGGCGCGTCCTGTCCGCGACGGTCAAGCAGGTGCCGAGCGGCAAGTACTACGTGGCGATATGCTGCGCGGACGTCCCCGCCACGGACGCGCCGGCCCCGACCGTCGGGTTCCTGGGAGTCGATGCGGGAATACACGACATAGCCACCTGCTCCACGGGGGAGCGCCTGCCCAACCCCAAAAACCTGCAAAGGAGCGAGAGGAGGCTGGCGCGGGAGCAGCGGCGGCTCTCGCGCAAGCGGAAGGGCTCCGCAAATCGCGCCAGGCAGCGTGTCAGGGTCGCGCGGGCGCACGAGAAGGTTGCCAACCGGCGGAAGGACGCCCTGCACAAGTTCACGACGCATGCGGTGGGAGAAAGCCAAAACATCGCGGTCGAGGACCTGAACGTCAGGGGCATGCAGAGGAACCGCCGCCTCGCCAAGGCCGTGGGCGATGCCGCCATGTCGGAGCTGGCGCGCCAGCTCGAGTACAAATGCGCATGGTCGGGGCGCGGCTTCGTAAGGGTGGGCAGGTTCTATCCGTCCAGCAAGACGTGTTCCGCATGCGGTTACGTCTACAGGGGACTGACGCTGGCCGAACGGGTATGGGACTGCCCCGCGTGCGGCATGCGTCACGACCGCGACCTGAACGCCGCCGTCAACATCGCCCGCGAGGGAAGGAGAATCCTGGAAGGTACCGCAGGGCATGCGGGAACCGCGGCAGACGCCGCAAACGCTTGTGGAGAGGGCGTAAGACCTACGGCTGCATGCGCAGTCTAGGCAATTCTCGGTGAAGCAAGAATCCCCTGGCTTTAGCCATGGGGAGTGTCAAATAATGGTGGGCACGCAAACGATTGGAGAGCGCATACCTATGTCACAAAGCCAGAAAAAAGAAGCCATCGCCCAGGCGGCCGAGCAGGAGCTCGCATCGCTTGCGGGTCGTGGCGTGCGCATCGCAGGCAACGCGTGCTCGCCGATTGTGCTGGTAAAAGGCGATTTGGATGAAGCCGAGCGCTCGGGCGGCGAGCTTGCCGCAGGCGCGGATGGCGCGGCGCTGCGTAAGGCGCTCGGGGCCATCGGTTATGCGCCCGAGGATTTTTGCGTGCTGGCAAGCGTCGCCGGTGCGGGCGACGGAACGGTGGCGGTGGGCCATGCCCTGCCGTGCGAGCTGTTCCGCGAGGCGCTCGAGGCGCTGGACCCCGAGGCGGTGCTGTTGCTGGATGATCGTGCGGCCGATACCATGCGCGAGACCTATGCCGATATGCTCGTGGCGATCGATGACTTCGACACCGCCATGCTCAAGCCCGGCTTGATCGCCCATGTGCAGGGTCGCCGCGTGCTCGCGCTCGACGGTTTTGAGGCGGCGCTCACTGACAAAGCCGCCAAGCAGCGCATGTGGGCATACATCAAGCAGCTGACCCCGGCAGCCGCTCCGCTGTAGCGAGGCTGGCGGCAGCCCCTACATCACGGCGCGCAGCTCAAACCGATCGCCGTTAATGCGGAACTGGCAGTTGCCGTTCATGCGCTCCACGGCAAGTTTGATGCTCCTGGTGCCAAAGCCGTGGCCCGCATGCCGGGTCACGGGCATGCCGTCGACCATGCGCGGCGCGCGGTCAAACGTGTTGGAAACTAACAGCAGCAGCTGGCCGTCCTCTAATCGCAGGTCAAAGTCGACGAATCGCTTTCCTTGGGGTGCGGCGCTTGCGGCGGTGATAGCGTTTTCCAAGGCATTTGAGAGCACGCTAAACAGGTCGGCGTCACCTACGTGGATGGTTTCGGGTACGGCGGCGCGCAGGTTGGCGGTAATGCCGTTTCTATTGATATCCGAGTTAAATGACGAAAGCGCGATGTTTACGGTCTCGTTGGCGCAGAAGCGGCGTACGGCGGTGCGGTCGCCGGCTTCGCAGAGTTCGTCGATGCGATCGAGCGCCTCGTCGGTGTGACCCTCCTCAATTAAAGCGGCCAGGCCGCGTAGGAAGTGGCGCATGTCGTGGCGCAGAATCGACAGCTCGCGCCCAGATTGACGCCAAGCCTCGAGCTCTTTGATGGCGGCGCTGTCGCGGGTTTCGAGCATCCAGCGCTCTCGCTCGGCGGTTTCCTTTTCTTCGTATTCGCGCAGGTAAACGGCAAGAAACATAAGATAGAAGGCACAGAGCGCAAATGCCAAAAACTCAACCGTCACCACCGAGCCCGAGTGGAACAGCGTGGTGTAGACGTTGGTGGCATAGTCAAAGACGTAATAGACGAGCGGCAGGATTAAAAGGATGCCCAGCTCGGTGGTGCTTTTAATCGCCAAGCGTGGACCGATGTCGCCGGCCCAATGCAACAGGACGGCAAAGACGGCGAGTGTGGTCGCGATGCGCGCCAGATAGTACGCGATCTGAGAATCGGTTGCGGCAAATGCGGCGATGCCCATCCAATTGCTGAACTGGCAGCTCAGATAGGCACTCGTAATGCCGAGCACGGCAAGCAGCGGGCTCAGGCGGTAGCGCGCGCACAAATAGATGACGAGCGGCAGATGCACGACGAGCGGATATACCTGGCGGGCGAAAAGCTCGCCGCCGACGGCATTGGCGAGGCCAAATGCGCATCCGGTTACGGCACCGACCAACACCAGTTCAAGCGCATGACGCCGGTTGATCTCGACACCGCACAGTGCCGCCGAGGCAAAGACGCCAAAGAGCAGCGTCGTGGCGTGGTGGATTGCCCAAAGGACCATTTCGACCGAGGAGACCATCAGTGTCTCCCACCCCCAAAGCGCACCGCAAAGTAGGCGTCTTGGAATCCCTGCTTGCAGCTGCGCGAAAGCGGGATGCACGCGCCCGAGCGCATGACGATGTCCGTGCGGTCAAAGTGATCGATATTGCGCAGGTTGACCTGGTAGCTGCGGTGGCATTTAAAGAAGACCGCGTTTTGCTCCAAGCGGTCCTCGACGCTGCGGAACGACTCGAGTGCCTCGATATCGCGTCCGTCGCGCAGGTGGAAGACCACGTGCTTGTTGCGCGCCTCGGCATATTCGATGTCGGACAGGCGCAGGGCGTGGTAGCCAAAGGAAGTTTTGATCACGAGCTCGTCGGTTGCCGCCGGGCGCATGCTCGAAAGCTCGTCGAGTAATCGCGCCAGGCGTTCGTAAGTCACGGGCTTGAGCAGATAGTCGAAGGCGCGGACCTCGTAGGATTCCAGCGCGAACTCGGGCGACGAGGTGAGGAACACCAGGCGCACGGCGGTGTCGGCCTGGCGCAGTTCGCGTGCGGTGTCCATGCCGTTGACGAGCGGCATGATCATGTCGAGCAGAATGATGTCGGCGCGCGATGCGGCATGGCGGGCCAGCAGGTCCTCGCCGCGCGTGACGAGCGCAACATCGACCGCCGTGCCCGTCTCGGTCGACCAACGGTCGATCATCCGGTGCAGTCTATCTAGAAAAGCGACATCATCGTCGCAGGCAATAATCTTGAGCATTCGGCCCCCTTAAGTAGTTCGATTTTGCCACATCGGGCACGCGCCGCTTGCGGGGGTGCGGACCGTTTGCGCCCCACGGCGTGCAGCTCGCGCCAAGCGGTGTTGCGGTGGCGAAAGATGCCTCCTGCGCCATCGAGAGCTCAGCTATCCTCAGCTTGCCAGTTCGAAAATGGACCTGCCACATGATTGAATCTTTATTACAACTTTACACCTAGGTTTACAGCTGTCTTGTCAGCTGTAAACCTAGGTGTCATACTAAAGCCCCAAGATTCGCCAAAAGAGAGGGGCCTTGATGGCACAGAGCGCGAACATGGATGCATCGGAGCTTGCACGCGATATTGCGGCCGGCCTGGCATCGGCAACGACGGCAACGGAGCGCGCGGCATTGGTGCCCGCAGAGCTCGTCGAGGCCATTCAGCAACTAAAAACCCAACGCGACGCGGTAATCCTGGCACACTATTACGTGGCGCCCGAGGTACAGGCCGTGGCCGATTACGTCGGCGACAGCTTCTACCTGGCAAAGCTCGCCAAGAGCCTGCCGCAGCAGACCATCGTGCTGTGCGGCGTGGAGTTTATGGGCGAGAGCGCCAAGCTGCTCAATCCCAACAAGACCGTGCTGCTGCCCGAGCCGGGCGCGGATTGCCCCATGGCGCACATGGTCAAGCGCGAGACGGTCGACGCGGCCCGCGCCGAGTACGGCGACGACCTTGCCGTGGTCTGCTACGTCAACTCCACGGTCGAGATCAAGAGCTGGAGTGACGTGTGCGTTACCAGCTCTAACGCCGTCAAGATCGTGTCCGAGCTGCCACAGCAGCACATCCTGTTTATTCCCGACCAGAACCTGGGCCGCTTTGTGGCCGAGCAAGTGCCCCAGAAGCATGTCATCCTCAACAACGGTTACTGCCCGCGCCACCACATCATTACCGTCGAGCAGATCGTCGACGCGCAGGAGGCGCACCCCAACGCGCTCGTGCTGGCGCATCCTGAGTGCAAGGCCGATGTCCTGGCCGAGGCCGACTACATCGGCTCCACCGCCGGCATCATCAAGTACGCCGAGGAGTCGGACGCGAGTGAGTTCATCATCGTGACGGTCCGCGGCGTGCTCTACGAGCTCGAGCGCCGCTGCCAGGGCACCGGCAAGAAGTTCTACTTCCCCGCGGTGCAGCCCACCTGCGTCAACATGGATCTCATCACGCTCGAAAAGCTCGTGCGCTGCCTGGAGACGGGCGAGGGTGAGGTGCAGATCGGCGTTTCGGACGAGGCCGCCGACCAAGCCAAGCTCACGCTCGACCGCATGCTCGAGTACGCAGCGCGCTAGAACAATGTGGCATGAGGGATGGTCCCTTATGTCACATTCAAGGGAGAGGATTCCTGTGGAAACCAAACAATACCCCGACATGCAGTGCGACGTCGTCATTGCCGGCTGCGGCGTGGCGGGCCTGTACGCGGCCCTCAATCTGCCGAAGAGCACGCGCGTGATCATGCTCTCCAAGGGCGCTGTCGACGAGTGCGATTCCATGCTCGCGCAGGGCGGTATTTGCGTGCTGCCCGAGGGCTCGGACTACGACGCCTTCTTTGAGGACACCATGCACGCCGGCCATTACGAGAACCGTCGCGAGAGCGTCGACATCATGATCCGCTCGAGCCGTTCGGTCATCAACGACCTGCTGGCCATGGGCGTGGACTTTGAGCGCAAGGCCGATGGCAGCCTCGACTTCACTCGCGAGGGCGCGCACAGCCGCCCGCGTATCGCCTTCCATGCCGACATTACGGGTAGGGAGATTACGACCAAGCTGCTCCAGGCCGTGCGCAAGCTGGACAACGTGCAGATTCTTGAGCACGTGGCCATGACCGACATTCTGACCGGCGAGCGCGACGGCTTTGCCACCCGCCCCAAAGCATATTTTGAGCGGTTTCTCGCAGCTTTGGGGGAGCACGCGCGGCTTTATCTGGGCTTTTATGAGGGCAGAGCCATCTCGGGAGCGATTACCACCAACTTCGGCGGCAAGGCCTGCTACGTCTACGGCGCCTCGGACAACGAATGCCGCAACCACATGCCCAACTACCTGATGCAGTGGGAGATGATCCGCTGGGCGCTCGAAACCGGCTGCACCGTCTATGACTTTCAGGGGGTCTCGGGCAATCTCAGCCCTGAGGGAAACCATATGTATGGGCTTTACCGTTTCAAGAAAGGCTTCAACGGCCAGCTCGACGAGCTTGCAGGCGAGTTTGACTATGTCTACCGCCCGCTGCGGGCAAAGATGGTCGATCGCGCCATCATCCTGAACGACCGGCTGCGGCACCTGCGGACATCCCGCCGCTCGTAAAACAGCGTGACAGGAGGAAATAATATGGACGAAAAGGGACTTGAGTTTACGCCCTTGACCAGCTTTGCGCCCCAGAAGGACACGATGGTCAAGGGAATTACCCAGCGGATAATCTCCGCCGACGAGCGGGGAAGGTGCATCTCCCGGATTGTCGAATACGCGCCCGGCACCGACGCGAGCGCCTACGGCGTGCGGGATCACAACTTTCGCGAGGAGATCATTATTCTGCGGGGCAGCCTGACCGATCTGACTCTGGGGCGGACCTTCACCGCAGGGGACGCGGCCTCCCGCCCGCCTCACATGAAGCATGGCCCCTGGCGCTCGGAGGACGGATGCGTGATGTACGAGGTGGATCTTTATCCGGACTGACCCCCATTGTTCTTCAATTTTTCTTCCGGCAGCGGGAAAGACAGTGGTACTTTTTTCCCCAATGTGGTAAAATGAAAGAAACAGGACGGTTCCCGGACACAGGTCCGGCCGGACCGCGTCCTGCCGGGAATTTTGGAGGTGGCACTTTATGAAGCTGATCTTTGCGATTGTATCAAACGACGACGCCAACCGGGTCCAGTCGGCGCTGACCAAAGCGCATTTTCAGGTGACCCGCCTGGCGACAACCGGCGGCTTTCTGCTCGCCGGAAACACCACCTTCCTCTGCGGGACCGATGACGAAAAGGTGGATGAGGCAATCGAGATCGTCGGCAAGCACTCAAAGAAGCGCACCCAGCTCGTTCCCTCCTCCGCCTCCTACGGGG